>OLIL01000320.1_pt1 | contig 32112 bp, 26 predicted proteins | sample 1609701 | NCBI WGS metagenome assembly OLIL01 (sample SAMEA4350146, study PRJEB24818) | metagenome | biome: human; feature: gut; material: faeces | place: Denmark | collected 2013-09
ATTAATTTACAGGGATTTTCTTTGTTTTGCAATTCTTTCCAGCGGAGAGACAGGGATTCGAACCCCGGGTGCCTCGCAGCACAACGGTTTTCAAGACCGCCGCAATCGACCACTCTGCCACCTCTCCAAAACTTCTTCTTCAGAAGTACTTTTCTATTAAAGCGGTGCAAAGATACAAATCATTTTTTATTCTACAAACTTTTCTGCACAAAAACAGAGCAATTATACCAAAATTCTTGTTTATACCCACTACGGAACGAGCATAACGGCATTTAGGCTATTTGTTGAAATTTATCAAAGACAAGACAGCATTTTACAACTAACTGGTTATCAGCACACTTACCAAGAGCCACATTCAGTATACGATTGAACCCTATTCAGTATACGACTGAATGGCATTCACTATACGACTGAATTAGGTTCAGAATACGACTGTTCCTTAAACCTACATTATTTGTAAATAATGCAGATTATTATCCGATTCTTGTTTCTGTCCATAAACCACATATAGAGAAAGTATTAGCATCTCTACTCCCCCGGACATTCACTACCTAATAATAGTTATTTTATGCTGTTCAACATAAAAAGGGGAATCTCTCTTATAAAATTACGGAATTTATTCAGTATTTTTGCGCGCTCTAAAGGATAACATTATCTAACCTACTAACAAAAACAAATTTTATGGAATTGAACAAAACCTTTACCAACGGGCTTTGGAGCAAAGAAATCAATGTCAGTGATTTCGTCAGTAAAAACATCGCACCCTATACCGGAGATGCATCTTTCCTGCAGGGACCTACCGAACGTACCAAACATATCTGGGACATCTGTCTGAAGGCTCTCGAAGAAGAAAGAAACAACAATGGCGTCCGTTCACTGGACAACACCACCGTATCTACCATCACTTCTCATAAAGCCGGGTATATTGATAAAGACAATGAACTTATTGTCGGTTTGCAGACTGACGAACTGTTGAAACGATCCATCAAACCTTTCGGAGGAATCAACGTGGTAGCAAAAGCATGCCGTGAAAACGGAGTGGAAGTGGACGATAAAGTAAAAGACATCTTCACCCATTACCGCAAAACACATAACGACGGCGTATTCGATGTATATACCGAAGAAATCCGTTCCTTCCGTTCATTGGGATTCCTGACCGGTCTTCCCGACAACTATGCTCGCGGACGTATCATCGGTGACTACCGTCGTCTGGCACTCTACGGCATCGACCGACTTGTCGAAGCCAAGCAAGAAGACTTGCGCAATCTGACAGGTCCCATGACCGAAGCCCGTATCCGTCTGCGTGAAGAAGTAGCAGAGCAAATCAAGGCTCTGAAAGACATCAAAGTGATGGGCGAATACTACGGACTCGACCTCAGCCGCCCCGCAACATCAGCGCAAGAAACTGTGCAATGGGTATATATGGCTTATCTGGCTGCCGTGAAAGAACAAGACGGTGCTGCCATGTCATTGGGCAATGTATCTTCATTCCTCGACATCTTCATCGAGTATGATTTGGCTCACGGCAAGATTGACGAAACTTTTGCACAAGAACTGATAGACCAGTTCGTCATCAAGCTGCGCATGGTACGCCATCTGCGTATGCAGTCGTACAATGACATCTTTGCCGGAGACCCGACTTGGGTGACCGAAGCCATTGGCGGCCGTTTCAACGACGGACGTGTGAAAGTGACCAAAACCTCTTTCCGTTTTCTGCAAACCCTATACAATCTCGGTCCTTCTCCCGAACCAAACATGACGGTACTGTGGAGCCCGGAACTGCCGGAAGGTTTCAAGGATTTCTGTGCCAAAGTTTCCGTAGACACAAGCTCTATCCAATACGAGAACGATAACCTGATGCGCGAAGTACGCAACTGTGACGATTACGGTATTGCCTGCTGCGTATCTTACCAAGCCATCGGAAAGCAAATCCAGTTCTTCGGTGCACGTGCCAACCTAGCCAAGGCATTGCTGCTCGCCATCAACGGCGGACGTTGCGAAAATACCGGAACCGTCATGGTGAAAGGTATTCCCGTACTGACCGGCAACACGCTGAAATTCGAGGAAGTAATGGCCAACTACAAGAAGGTACTGACTGAAATTGCCCGCGTATACAACGAAGCCATGAACATTATCCACTACATGCACGATAAGTATTATTACGAAAAGGCTCAGATGGCATTCATCGATACCGACCCGCGCATCAATCTGGCTTACGGTGTGGCAGGACTTTCCATCGCCATCGATTCCCTCTCTGCCATCAAATATGCCAAAGTCACTGCCCGCCGTAATGACATTGGTCTGACAGAGGGTTTTGATATGGAAGGTTCTTTCCCTTGCTTTGGTAATAACGATGACCGTGTAGACCACCTCGGTGTGGATTTAGTATACTACTTCAGTGAAGAACTGAAGAAACTGCCCGTCTACAAAAATGCCCGCCCCACTCTTTCATTGCTGACCATCACATCCAACGTGATGTATGGCAAAAAGACAGGCGCTACTCCGGACGGACGCGCCAAAGGTGTTGCCTTTGCTCCGGGTGCCAATCCGATGCACGGACGTGACAAGAACGGTGCCATCGCCTCCTTGAGCTCTGTAGCCAAATTGCGTTACCGCGACTCGCAGGATGGTATCAGCAATACGTTCTCCATCGTCCCCAAATCACTGGGCCCGACACCGGAAGAACGTGTAGAGAACCTGGTAACCATGATGGACGGCTACTTCACCAAAGGTGCCCACCACTTGAACGTAAACGTACTGAACCGCGAAATGCTGGAAGATGCCATGGAACATCCCGAAAAGTATCCGCAACTCACCATCCGCGTTTCCGGCTATGCAGTGAACTTCGTGAAGTTGAGCCGCGAGCATCAGTTGGAAGTCATCAGCCGTTCATTCCACGAAAGGATGTAATATGATAAACATACACTCCTACGAAAGTATGGGAACATTCGACGGGCCGGGTCTCCGGCTCGTTGTTTTCCTGCAAGGATGTCCGTTCCGTTGTCTGTATTGTGCCAATCCGGATACGATTGATGTAAAAGGAGGCACTCCCACCACCCCAGAAGAAATCCTGCACATGGCTGTCAGCCAAAAAGCATTCTTCGGGAAAAAAGGAGGTATTACTTTCTCCGGCGGCGAGCCTACCCTGCAGGCAGAAGCGCTGATTCCCCTATTCAAGGAACTGAAGGTGAACGGCATCCATATCTGCCTGGATAGTAACGGAAGCATCTGGAATGAAAAGGTGGAAGAGCTCTTTAGCCTGACTGACCTCGTGCTGCTGGACATCAAGCAATTCAATCCCGAACGCCACCGCACGCTGACGGGACGGAGCAACGAACAGACACTCCGCACCGCTGCCTGGCTCGAAGAACATGAGCGCCCCTTCTGGCTGCGTTATGTACTGGTTCCCGGTTACAGCGATTCGGAAGAAGACACCCGCCTGCTGGGTGAAAGTCTTGGCAAATACCAGCAGATACAACGGGTGGAAATACTTCCTTATCACCGTCTGGGTGTTCACAAATACGAAGCCATGGGATGGGATTACAAATTGAAAGAAGTGAAGGAAAATACTCCGGAACAACTGGAACGGGCAGAAAAACTGTTCAAAGAGTATTTCACGAATGTGATAACCAACTAAAACAGAAAAGCAAGGCTGTCCGGATATGATTCCAGACAGCCTTGCTTTTCATTTATAGGGTAAGAATCCTATTCTTTCAAGTTATAGGTAATCTGCTGTACATCATCACTACTGCCACCCACCATAAAGACGAAATCACCAGGTTCTACCATATAATTCATCTCATTGTCATAGAATCCCAGTGCATCGTCAGTTATCTGAAAAGCTACAGTTTTGCTTTCACCCACATTCAGATGAATTTTCCTGAAGCCCTTCAATTCCTTTATCGGACGCGTAACAGAGGCTACCTTATCCTGCACATACAATTGAACTACTTCCTCTCCTGTACACTTACCGGTATTAGTCACTTTTACCGACACCTCCGTATGGACGCCTGCAGCCTTGCCCGGCAGCAGTTTCAAATCAGAATATCCAAAATCCGTGTACGAAAGCCCATATCCGAAAGGATAGGCAGGCTCAGTGGAAGCATCGATATAAGATGCCTTATAGGTCTGTTTCAATGCGGTAGGGCGGCCGGTGCTCTTATTCTGATAATAAATGGGAATCTGTCCTACGTGTGCAGGAAATGTCATGGGCAATTTAGCCGAAGGATTATACTCTCCCCACAACACATTGCATATGGCATTGCCGGCCTCACTTCCCAGCCACCAAGTACACAGTACCGCATCAGCATGTTCCCTTATCTCATTGAAGATTACCGGACGCCCACACATGACAAGAGCAATGACAGGTTTTCCAGTCTTTGCCAGTTCCGACACCAGTTTCTGCTGCCCCTCGGGTATGGCTATATTCACTTTGGAAGCCTTCTCGCCACTCTGACCGAATCTCTCGCCTACCGCCACAACAATGACATCCGAAGCCTCAGCAGCCTGTAATGCTTCCTGCAATCCGGTCAACTGATTGCTCTTCATATCATAGCCTTCAGCATAGCTCACCTCCAGTCCTTTCCGGACCAATGCATCATATAAGGTCACCACTTTGTTCCGGTCCGTAGTGGCAGCCCAAGCACCTGCCATATCGTACTGGGATTTTGAGAGTCCTCCTATCAAGGCTATCTTCCTCGTCTGTGCCGTCAACGGAAGCACAGATTCCCTATTCTCCAGCAATACAACGGAACGCTCGGCCATACGGAGCGAAGCATTACGGACTTCGGGCGCATTGAGTATTCTGGCCGCTCTTTCCGGATTACAGTAGCGAAAAGGGTCCTCAAACAATCCCAACTCATATTTCTTCTCCAATATACGCCGTACTGCATCATCAAGCACACTCTCCTTTACTTTCCCTTCTTGAACAAGCTCCTTCAGATAAGTCAAGTAGCAGGTACTTACCATCTCCATGTCCAGACCAGCATTCAGCGCTTTGGCTGCGGCATCTTTCTTGTCAACAGCATAACGGTGGTTCACTAATTCCTCTACCGAATTATAATCGGACACAACAAATCCCTTAAATCCCCACTGCTCTCTCAATAGCCGGTTGAGCAAGAAATCATTGGCAGTACAAGGAATATTATTAAAATCATTGAAAGCACTCATCACGGTAGCTGCTCCTGCCTTTATGGCCGCCTTATAGGGAGGCATATAAAAATTGGCAAAGTGGCCCATTGACATATCCACACTATTATACTCCTTTCCTGCTATCGGTGCACCATATCCGGCAAAATGTTTCATACATGCCATGACAGTCGTCGTGTCTGCCAAATCGTCTCCTTGCAAGCCTCTGACACGCGCCTCCGCTACCCGAGAACCATAATAAGGGTCCTCACCGGCCCCTTCCATGACGCGTCCCCAACGTGCGTCCCACGAAATATCCACCATCGGGGCAAAAACCCAGTTCAAACCATCGGCGGCACTTTCCAAAGCATTGTAGCGTGCAGCTTCCTCAATCATGGCCAAATCGAAACTTGCAGCCTCGGCAAGCGGAAGCGGAAATCCGGTACGATAGCCGTGGATAACATCCAGTCCGAAAATTAAAGGAATGCGCAAACGCGATTGCAAAGCAAGCTCTTGATAACGGCGTATATCCTTTACTCCTATCACATTCAGCATAGAGCCTATTCTGCCTTGCCGGACATACTCTTCTTTAGGAATATTTCCACCGTCGGGTCCGGTAAAATTCCCTCGGTAGGTGCATTGTGCAAGCTGGCCTATCTTTTCATCCAGCGTCATCTGCTTCATCAAGCTTGAGATGAATTTCTCCTTCTCCGTAGTTTGTGCCGAGGTAAAGGTGTTACCAAGTCCCCACAGACAAACCATCAGTATTATTATCTTTTTCATACTGCCATTCTTGTTTTGATATTTATTTTATCATAAAACAACAGTTGCCTTCAATGGTAAATCAGCTGAAGAAGGACCTGCCAGAATCTCAAAAGTCCCCTTTTCCACTACAAACCGATGTGATTCCACATCATAGTAGGCAAAGGCTTCCTCATCCAGCAATATCCGAACGCGCTTGGTTTCACCCTTCTTCAAGTAAACCTTATCGTAGCCTTTCAACTCCTTCAATGGACGCGGAACAGAACATTCCACATCCCGCACATATACCTGAGCCGCTTCCGCAGCATCCATCTTTCCGGTATTCTTGATGTCAAAGCTTACCGTAACCCGGCTTCCCCCCGTCTTCTCAACACTCAGATTACTATATTCAAAACTACTGTATGACAGTCCATACCCGAAAGGATAGAGCGGCTGCTTTCCGTTCCGGTCATATCCCCTATAACCTACGAAAACACCTTCGGCATACTGCACCCGTTTATGAGGTACATTGCGATTGTCATAATAATTACCATATACCGGATTATCTTCCCATTTTTCCTCGATGCTGACTGGTAGTTTGCCACTTGGCGAAAGCTTGCCCGTAATGATTTCGGCAAGGGCCTTTCCACCCTCCTGCCCCGGATACCATGCCATCAAAATAGCTTGTACACTCTGCCCCCAATTGCGGAAATCTATTCCACCTCCGGCATTCACCACCACAGCCACATTATCATGAAGTGAAGCCACTTTATTAATGAGATATTCCTGCCCGTATGACAATGCAAACGGACGGTCGAACCCTTCACCTTCTGTACTGCTGTTGAACCCGGCACATACAATAACATTCCTGGCATGCTTCAGTGAAGAGGTCAAACGCTCCTCATCCATCATTCCTGCCTGGAAACTGACAGTCGCCTCACCCACATTATCAAAATATTCAATACGCAGCCGGTATATCTCCCCTGCACTGACCTGCATAAATGCACTGCGGGTACTAAATGAATGGTTCCCCCAATCTCCGGTAATCAGCTTATCGTTTACAAACAGACGGTATCCGTCATCGCCAGCCAGCTGGAACTTGACAGTTCCATCCTTGTCAGCCTTGTAAACTCCCGTCCAACGGGCAGAAAACTGATCTACCGGCATGCCGTCGAACGGTGCACCGTATTTCCAGGCATAGTCTATGGCAGGCTCTATAGCAGCTTGAAAGAGTTCTCCGGTAAGATTACGAGTATTATAATATTCGCTCTTAAAACCGTTTTGCGTAAAACTGTCATCCGTATAAATCTGTTGGGACATATCCTTATAAAGAAGGCTGTCAGACAGCAGTTCTATCTGTCTGCCGCCCTTCAACTGAACCATACCGTCATAGAGCGACACTACCGAATAAGGGGTGACAAATCCGCTTCCCCCTCCTGTGGGAATAATATCGGCATTAGGCCCGATTACCAATGTTCTACCGTTCCGGTAAGGCAACGTACCGTTATCATTTTTCAATAACACTACTCCTTCCCTCGCCAAGTCAAGTGCAATTTCCTTAGACTGTGCATTGTCTTTATCGATAGATTTATCTTCTCTCGGAGTATCAAGTGCTCCAAAAGCAATCAATGTCTGGAGTATATGCCGGACTTTGGCGTCAATGGTCTCTTCCTTCACGATACCATTCTCTATTGCCGGAATAAGAATCTCCCTGGTCATGAATTTACCGACGGGCATTTCCAAATCCAACCCTCCATTAGCGGCTCCCACACCGGAATATACAGATGTCCAGTCAGACATCAGGATACCTTTAAATCCCCACTGCTTGCGCAGTACATCAATGTTCAGCCAGCTGTTTTCGGTGGCATGCACCCCGTTCAGCGGATTATAGCTATCCATGACCGCTCCTACTCCTGCTTCCTGCACAGCTTTTCGGAACGCGGGAAAATAAATTTCCTGCAACGTGCGTTCATCCACATCCGAGCTGGCATGATGCCTGCTCCACTCCTGGTTATTGGCTGCAAAATGCTTCACCGTAGCCATGACTCCCTCTTCCTGCACTCCCAGAATATATTCTTTGGCTGTTTCGCCCGTCAGATAAGGGTCTTCACCAAAATACTCATAGTTTCGCCCGCATAGAGGAGAACGGTAGATATTGACTCCGGGCCCCAACAGAATACTTACCCCACGGGCCTTTGCATCCCGGGCCAAACCATGTCCCAGTTCTCTAGCCAACTTACGGTTCCATGTCGAAGCCGACAAGATACCACAAGGATACAGGGTACTTTGAGTATTGTTACGTATGCCTTGCGGACCATCGGCCATCCTGATTTCGGGTATGCCAAGCCGGGGCACAGCCCGGATATAAAAAGATTTGGGACCGGAAATGTAATCGATTTTTTCTTCCAGAGTCATTTGAGAAACCAACTCCCTGGCACGCTGCTCCGCCTGGGGAGTAATACACACTTGTGCTTTTGCCGTGATTGCACAACAAAGCAATAGCCCGCTTAAGGCTACTTTCTTTTTAATCTTCATTTTGTCTATTTTACTACGTGTTTGTTATATTGCCGGGCATGTCCCGACCTACTTTCTTTCTTCTCAACCAATAAAAAACCGTGTCCCTTCATCCACCAACGAAGAAACACGGCCGAAAGTTATTAAGAAAATTCTGAATCTACAAGAAAGTGGACAAAAACATGTCTGTCCTGCCATCAATAAGTAAGACGTATGCCGGCCTGCAACGTAAAGTTACACGGGTTCTCCTTGCGTATAGTCTGTATCGACGAACCGTCATCAAAGAAATAGGATACTCCCGGTTCCACATACAAGCCAACCCTATTGCTTATGTTATACTGGGCACCGACAGCACCCATGACAGAAAGCTGTACCGGTTTCACAGTCTCACTCTCAGTACCAATCTTGCCATACACACATTTTTCAATGGCACCCCCCGCCGAAACATACATCGTAAAGTTCTTTGTATCCACAAAGTTCCAGTTGGCCCGTACCGGAATGCCAATATAATGCAGCTTCTGGCTTATCTTTTCCGAGCTGCCCTCATACCTTACGTCAGAAGCAAGATAGGTATACGTCAGCCCGCTTTCCACAGAGAAACCCTTCGCCAAGTTTTTCCGCACCGAAACACCGAAACTGAGCGGTTGTTTATGGTCTATATCCGCAATTTTCTTTTCGCGTCTTTGCAGATAGGGCATACCATCCTTAAAAACCAGTTCCTGCCCGTCGGGAATAGTAACAATGCCATTGGCCGTAGAGGATAAATCTACGTTACCGCCATAAATAGGACTTCCAGGCATGTAGTCCGACATCACATTCGCTTCCCCTTCATTCGCCAATGAAAAACCTCCCGTATTTCCTACGGACAAGCCAACCGCCCATCCTTTAGTATCCCTACCAGAACTGTTTTTTTCCGGAAGATGCAGTTTGTCCCGGCCTGACGGACGATAGCGGTCTTCCCTTGTTCTCTCCGGTTCCTCTGCCTGCATTGTAGTTTCATGGTCTGTATCTTCCACTACCGGTTCTTCCGCCTGCTGCCCAATACCGACAGCCTCATCTGTAGTTTCAACCGGCAACATTTCCTCCTGCTGTTCATCGCCAACCGATATTCTGATATGTTGTGCAACCAAAGGGCGACTTGCCTCCCTATTGGGTGCCGATGCATTTCCATGTGCCCGATAGGCAGGCTCTATGGAATTAGTCCGTACGGCAGGTACCGTCTGTTCCGGCAAGACGTCCGGAGCCACAGCCAAAGCAGGCACTGACGTATGCCGCATTTCATTCCCTACCGGACTCTGCAACAGCCACAGACTGACGGACGAAACCGCCACCAGCAACACAGCTGCCGCGGCCACCGCCCAGCGACGGAAAGGTATCATCCTATGCGGTCCGGTTATCGGAGCTCCGGAAACGGACAATTCCTTCTCCAACCGCTCCCATCCGGCAACCGGCAGCGGTTCGGAATAGTCTTCCAGCTTGTCCTTTATCTTTTTCAACCACAATTCATCTTCCATACGTTCCTTCATTTAATCATTTCTTTTCATCCACTCACGTACTTTTGCCGCTAAAGTCGCTTTAGCACGCGTCAACTGCGAGGCAGAGGATTTTTCATTAATTCCCAATAGTCGAGCAATCTCCTTATGGGATTTCTCTTCAAAAATATATAAGTTGAATACGGTACGATAGCCGGCAGGCAATTCACTGATAAACTGCATCAGTACTTTTTGAGGAATGACATCTATTGACGAACCTTCCGGTTCCTCATAAGCTTCGGGTGCATTCTCCAAGGCCGATGACTGATTCATCACATCATTTTTCCGCAAATACTGCAACACCGTATTCACCATTACGCGTTCCATCCATGCCCGCAGAGAACCCTCTCCCCGCCAAGTGAACTTATCGAAAGAATCAAAAAGCTTCAGAAAACCGTCATGCATCAAGTCTTGGGCAGTCTCCCGGTCACCTGCATAACGGAGGCATACGCTGAGCATGCGTCCCGCATAGCACTCATACAGTTCTTTGCGGGCAAGATTGTCTCCTTGCCTACAGCGTTCTGCCAATTCCTGTTCTTCCATTCTCTCTTTTAACACGTGTTTACCCTATAAATGCAATCGGCGCAAAAATACTGCATCAGGCAGAGAAGAAAATCATACTTTCATTTCTTTAACAGTATACTACGCAGTATTTAGCTTTTCACCGCATTTTCTGAATACAAAAATAAGTTTTAAACAGAAAAAGAGCTAAAACCTACCACTTATGAAGAAACTGAGAATGACATTGGCAGCATCCATGCTTTTATTCCTGACTGCCATTGTATTGCAATCATGCCTGGACGATTGGGATGACAAATATGACACTTTGTTCGCCGTAGGTACGGTAAAGGTCATCGAAGGAAAAGACTACTATTTCTCACTGGACGAAGGCAGTAAACTATATCCCAGTGACACAACCTATGTTCACGACTATGCCGTAATAGACGGCCAGAGGGCTTTCATCTACTTCCGCGAACTGGAAGAGAAACTTCCAGGCTACGAATACAATGCCCAAATAAAGCACATCGAAAACATTCTGACCAAAGACATCTACTCCATGCCTGCCGAAAAGGCGGACAGTATCGGAGACGACAACATCAACGCCACGGATTTATGGATTACGGGCGAGTATCTGAACATCAAATATCAATTCTACCACAGCAACAACGAAGACAAGAAGCACATGCTGAACCTGGTCATCAATGAAGCATCCACCGGCAAAAACGACAAACCGGATTACGTCAATCTCGAATTCCGCCACAATGCCTACAATGACAGCCAGCTCACGCTGGGCACCGGACTGGCCTCCTTCAAGCTGGACAATATAGCGGAACAGCTGAAAGAGAAAAAAGGACTGAACATCCGTGTCAAAAGTCTATATGACGGTGAACGGTTCATGACCATAGACATTAAAAAAGAAAACAACTAAATCTCCTGAAAACACATCTTTCAACATCTCAATGAGAAGCGGAGTGACATTGCAATATGTTGCTCCGCTTTATTTTTCCATATCCCGCTTAAATTCATCTTTTTCTTTGTCTATCCACCGGGAAACCCCTACATTTGTAAGAATTTTCACAATAGCAAACATTAAAACGGTCCAAAGGATATGAAATACATACTGGGAGCAGTAATTGCAATACTCTGCTCGTTCACCTGCACAGACACCCTATATGGAAAATCTCCCGCAACAGACGTCGACGATATTCTGATAATCAACACTTATACAGAAGCCAATCCCTGGAGTAATGATTTCATCACCTCCATTGTGAACATGGCATCACAGAACAGCCACATCGGAGTATACACCGCACACATGAAAATGCTGACACTTGACGAGGAAAATAAACTGGAGACATTCAAAGAGAGCTTGTTCAAGAGTTACAAGAACCCTAAACTTATCGTGCTTATCGGATGCGGAAGTTTCATCATGTGCGATGAACTGAACCGGCAGTGGCCCGATATCCCCATGATATTATGTGGTGAGAGGGATTATACCGGTCCTAAGGAAACAATGATACGCGAGCACGCCCTGCCCCGCACAGAGCGTATTCCCATCAGTGACCTACAGAAGAAGTACAATCTGACCTTAATGCAATCCAGTGTATACCTGAACGAGAACCTGCAACTCATGAAGCAACTCATCCCCCAAATGGATAAGGTCATGTATATAGGGGATGAAACATACATCTGCCAGCAGAACGACTATGACTTGTCCGAGATTATCCGTGAAAAGTATCCGGAGTTGGATTACCAGTTCTTGAGTGCGAAGGACATCCGGACGGACAGCCTTTTCAATATACTGAACCACGTGAGTCCCCATACTACCGGAGTCATCTTTTCATCCTGGCTGTACAAGAGCTCTCCCCATGACAATATCATGAGGAGTAACTCCCACCGGGTCATCTCTACCGCCCCCATCCCTTTGTTTTCGCTAAGGGCCATCGGTATTGAAGAAGAAGGGGGGATTGTAGGCGGATACATTTACAACAAAGAGAATTATAATGCCCGGCTACTGGAAACCATCCACAAGATATTGAACGGTACCCCGGCACGCAACATCCCGTTCTACTATCCCGACGACGGATCCCCCGTATTCAACTATAAGTCTCTTCTGCAGCGTGACCTGAATCCGAAGCTATGCCCCAAGGGTACCATATTCTACAACATGCCTCCCACCTTCTGGGAGAAGTACGAATATGTCATTATCAGTATCATTGCCGCAATCATAGCTCTACTGTTCTTTTTCCAATATCTCCGCCTACAGTCACTGAATAGAATCAAAAGATTACAGCAGCAACAACTGGACAGCAATCTCAAATACCGCAATCTGATAAACAACATGCCCATCCTATACATGTATGAAAAACTTATAAAAGATGAAAAAGGGCGCATTACTGACACCTTATATATAGATGTCAACAAATTCTTCGAAGACAGATTTATCATGCGCAAAGAGGCTGTCGGCAAGCGGGGAAGCGAACTATTTCCCGAATCCATGAACGAGTTCCTCCATTTCATGAATATTGCATTGAAGGAGAAACGTTCCGTAACTTTCCCCTATTATTACAAGAAGATAGACACTTTCTACGACATTGTAGTCAAGGCAAGCGACAATGGCGAATACATGCACGTCTTCTGCGTTGACAGCACCGAGTTGCACCACACTCAAATACAGTTGAGTTCGACAAACCGGAAACTTTCCATGGCACTCGACGTTGCCAACATCGTACCATGGAAATGGAACCTCCGGACACACACCATACTCTGCGATGTCAACAAGCCGATAGAGCTCAGCAATAATGCCGGTATCATGGACGATGAACAGCTGTCCGTACCCGACAGCCAGTATTTCTCCAAAATACACAAGGAAGACCTGGAAAAAGTGAAACAAGCCTATACAGACCTGATTGAGGGACGTATCCAGAAAGTCAAGGAGGAATACCGCGTCATCAATCATGCCGACAGACACAAACACTTCGACTGGGTGGAGGCCCAGGCCGCCGTAGAAACCTACGACGAGAACAATAAGCCGCTGACCCTGGTGGGCTCTTCGCTGGTTATCACCGAACGGAAAAAGATGGAGACGGAACTGGTTTCCGCCAAGAACCGTGCGGAAGAGTCGAATAAACTGAAATCCGCATTCCTCGCCAACATGAGCCATGAAATCCGTACGCCGCTCAATGCCATTGTGGGATTCTCCGGAATATTGGCTTCCACCGAAGAGGAGGAAGAAAAACAAGAATACGTCAGCATCATTGAGAACAACAATACTTTGCTGCTGCAACTCATCAGTGACATTCTGGACTTGTCAAAGATAGAAGCAGGCACAATGGAATTCATTGATACGGATTTTGAATTGAACAAAGTGATGAGAGAGCTGGAAAGTTCGCTCTGCCTGAAGCTATCGCCCGAAAAGAATGTCACCCTCTCCTTTGAGCCCGGACTGCCCGAATGCCACATCCACTCCGAGCGTAACCGCTTGTCTCAACTCGTCATCAATCTGGTGACCAATGCCATTAAGTTTACCCAAGAAGGCAGTATCCGTTTTGGCTACAAGCTGCAAGACGACAAGATGCTTTATTTCTACGTATCCGATACGGGATGCGGTATCCCCGAAGACAAACAAGAGAGCATATTCGGCCGCTTTGTCAAGCTCAACAATTTTGCCCAAGGCACCGGACTGGGATTATCCATCTGCCAGATGTTGGTACAGCACATGGGAGGCAATATCGGACTGACTTCCAAGCCCGGCGAAGGCTCTACTTTCTGGTTCACCCTCCCCTATGTGCCGACAAGCCACATCCGGCAGGCAGAAAGCAAGACCGAACCTATAAAAGTAAAAAAGCAGAAAATCACCGTCTTGGTTGCCGAAGACCATGACAGCAACTTCCGGTTGATTGAGTCCATCCTACGAAAAGACTACAATCTGATACATGCGTGGAATGGTCAGGAAGCCGTGAATATGTTCAGGGAATACGACCCGCAGCTTATTTTGATGGACATCAACATGCCGGTGATGAATGGTTACGAAGCGACCAGGGAAATACGCAAATACTCTACACAAGTCCCCATCATAGCCGTCACCGCCTTTGCCTATGCTTCTGATGAACAGCAGGTCATGGAAAACGGCTTCGACGCATATATGGCTAAACCTATCAATGCCAATCAGCTGAGGACACAAATATCAACTATACTGAAGCAGCATATTATCTTTATGTAAAAAACATCCGGACGAAAGAAGCATGCCAACGTCCGGATGGCGAGTATCAGAATTCATTGTTCAGGCAAGTCAGTCTCAACGAACCGTTGAACGCTTCGGCAGACAATCGCGTCCTGACCTGCACCTGCACGCTGCTCTTCGGCTGGACATCAAAATAATTGTCGCTATACACACTTTCATTGTCAGCAACGGACAAGCATACAGCACGGGCAAACTTGTCTGCCGATACCGTCACTTCATATCCGCCTTCAATGGAACGGACTTCAGTCTGCAAATCCACCTTCGGATAATCCATATCCTTCTGCTTGCCCAGACAGTAGTTATTATGGTACACCCTGCCCGATTTGTCCGTATAGTCTACGCGGACATATACCGTTCCTCTATTCGCCCCCTCCAGCAGCTTGGCAAGCGGTGCGGAAAAACAGACACGGCTGTCATTACCGGAGATGCCGACAGACTTGTCCCAGTGATGAACCACGGTTCCGTCGAACTGGCAGACCTGGAGTTGCAGCCGGCCGGAAGTATTCTCCAAGCGGTCGGACACTGCATATACTTTCAAATCATCCCCCTCCACTACCGGAGAAATCAAGATGTCATCATAGGCCTTGCGGACATAATAGTGCTGCGCCTTCCAGCGTCCGTAATAGTCACGGCTCGCCCAGGAAGCTACGGGCCAACAGTCATTGTGCTGCCAGAAAAGTGTCCCCATATTATACGGCATCTGGCGGCGGTGCGACTCGATGGCCGTCTTGATGGCATCTCCCTGCAGCACATGGTTCATATAAAGGAATGCCCGGAAATCACGCGGTTTTTTATATTCATTCAACAGGTAAGTCTCAATCAGCCCGTTGGCATGGTCGCCACCACGCTGATGGGACATCATCACCTCGGAACGTATATCCCAGTCTTCGGGGTAAGGAGCATAGCGCTTGACAGACTCGAACTCTGGAAAAGACTGAAAGCCGTACTCGCTGAAAAAGCGGGATTTCTCGCTGTCATAATCGGAAATGGGTGCTTTACCATGCCAGACACTCCAATAGTGACGGTCCCCGTCAGTAGTACCGGACATCTCTCCCTCGAATGCAAAAGGAGAAGAAGGCCAATAGAAGGTTCCGGGTGCATACTCCCTGACCACCCCGGGTAAGGTGACATGATACTGCTGCCGGTACTGTGCCCAAATCTTGTCGGCATATTCCTTGTTCTGCCGTTCTATCTCGCGCTTCCAGCCCCAGCCCAGCCAGGCATCCTGGCATTCATTATTTCCACACCACAAAGCAATGCAGGCATGATTGCGCAAACGTTTCACATTGTCCACCGCCTCCTGGTGGATATTATCGAGTAGGGCGCCTTCTGCCGGATACATGCTGCAGGCAAACATGAAGTCCTGCCAAATCATGATTCCATACTCATCACACAAATCATAGAAAACATCGTTCTCATAGATACCTCCACCCCAGACGCGTAACATATTCATGTTTACACCGGCGGCATCGAGAATCGTCTTTTTATAATTCTCGGGAGTGACGCGCGGCAGGAAGTTATCCGAAGGGATGTAATTGGCTCCTTTGGCAAAAACCGGACGCCCGTTCAGCTCTATATAGAAAGTATGCCCGTCCTTATCCGGCTGATGCACCACCTTCAAAGAGCGTATGCCCACCCTTTCGGTTTTAGAGTCCAACAATTCCCCACCTGCAATGATATCCGTACGGAAACGATAAAGAAAAGGCTCCCCCAGTCCATTACTCCACCACAGCTTCGGCTTGTGAAGGACGAAATCAACGGTCACCCGATTGGTGCCTCGCTTCAAATCCGCTTGCCACTCGCCAAGCACTCTTCCAGTAACCTCATCCGTTATCGTGACCAGCACTCCGTCCATATCCTTATCGGCATCCAGCTCCACATGTCCGGCAATCACGGCCCTGCCTGCACCGACTTCCTTCTGCTCGATAAACACATCGTTGATTCTCAAATCGCTCCAAGCCCTGATATACACCGGACGCCAGATGCCGGAGGTAACCAGACGCGGCCCCCAGTCCCAGCCATAATGATAACCTGCCTTACGGGCAAAAATGCTTATCTTCTTGTTGAACAAGCCCCCGTTTTCAGACTGGTCATTGGATGCCGGATACTGGTAGGGAAGTGCATCCCATTTGGGGACGTCTATCTTTATCGGCGAATGGAAGTACACCTTCAGTATATTATTCTCCTCCCTGATGTACTGCCTGATGGGGATAGACCAGCGGCGAAACATATTGTCCGCTTTCAGTATACATTCATCATTCAAATAAACGTCAGCGTAAGTATCCAGCCCCTCGAACACAAGCTCCATATTCTCTTTCCGCATCATGCCGGCAGCAAGAGTAAAGCAAGTTTCATAAACCCAGTCTTCCTTGTCAATCCATTGCAATCCCCGTTCGTTCAACCGGAAAAACGGGTCTTCAATAATCTTGTTCTGCAGTAAGTCCGTGTGGACTACTCCCGGAACTGTAGCCGGATACCAATTGGTCAGTCTCGCCTGCCGGAATTTCCAGCCTTCATGAAGGTTCTTTACCACTGTTTTTAGTTTCATACGAGTGTGTTTCATAGCTTTCTTTGACTACTCTAAATTATGGATAGACAAAAATACGACATTCAAAGGATAGTTTATAATATCTTCTTAACGAAACATGATACAATCCCGTACACACCTACCGGGTCAGCGTCGCTGCACATCTGCTGCAGTGTGACTGCAAACGTGTTGCAGCGCTACTGCAAAAAGCATGCACTTGCTTTGCAGTGGCAATGCATTATCCCATCGCCTTATTATGAAAGGAGATGTCATCCAGCTTTCATTATCTATAATTAATTTACAAAGGCGTAGTTTCCAAGTCTTTCAAAGTAAACGGAGGACAAGCAAAAAAGGTCTACAAATCATAGATTTGTAGACCTTTACCCGCTAGTTTTTCATCTTATTCAGAACTGTTGCGGAGAGAGGGGGATTCGAACCCCCGATACCCTTTAGGGGTATACACGCTTTCCAGGCGTGCCTCTTCAACCACTCGAGCACCTCTCCTTGTTCGGGGCGCAAAAGTAAGGGAAGTTTTTGGAATTACCAAATGTTCGGGCAAATAATATTAAAAGTCCGTTCAAGCAACCAATGCCGGAACGGACTTTCAACACTCAATAAAACATACTTATCATTACCGTGATCTGACTTCCCGTCTCATGAATATGACATACGAAAGGGCAAAACAGATAACAGTAGCTGCAATCAGTCCGGTGAGCTGCGGCCACACCACCAAAAGACTCTGTCCCAATGGCAGCGGGCTGGGAATGGCCCCCTGAACCTGCTCCATAGTAAGCGGCCCCAAACTTCTGACGGAAGGCATCAGCAGCGTTGTGGTCGCCTCATTGAACAGTTCGCTAGGTGCCAGACGCATCAGACCGAGAATAAATTTCTGGTAACTGACTATCTGATAAGGAGATGCCAGCTGCGAAGGGCTCAATGCCTTGGCAACCAGATTGACAATCATCGTATAGAACACGCTGAAAAACAACCATACCGCCACCGAAGCCAATGCCGAGGTGGCCGCCTGACGGAAGCAAAGCGAAAACAGAATGGCCAGATTCAGCCAGAATGCCACATAGAACACACTGATTATGAGAAAGAATACAATCCTCCAAAATTCTTCTGCTGTGGGAGGAATGCCTATCGCTATCAACCCGCAGCCCATTACGAGGAATCCCAGTACAAACAGCATGATACCTATCACAATCAATGCAGCCACGAACTTGGCATTGATAATGCAATCACGATGAACAGGCTGTGACAGCATACGGCTCAACGTCCCCTTGTTCTGTTCCGAATTTATAGCATCGAATCCCAGCGCAATCCCCAACAACGGCCCCAGAAAGTTGATAAACTGCACAAAAGAAGGCAATGTGCCATCCGAGGCTGTGAACAACTTCAAGAAAAGGAACGAACCGTCCGGGTCATTGGGCTTGATGGCGGCACCTATGTTGGTAAGCGAGGTATAGAGTGAGCCCATGCACGTAAGCAAAATGATTCCCATCAAGATAATGAACCGCCAACTTTTCACATGGTCGGATATTTCCTTGTTGACGACTACCCGAAAAGGATAATTGACTTTATTCATGCCTTTCTCCTCCTTCCTCCATATAATGGTTATAAATATCAGATAATTCCTGATGCTTGTCCTTCAAATCAGACATATCAATCAAGGTGACCAGCTTCCCACTGTTGAACAGTCCCACGCGGTCGCAAACTTTCTGCACCTGGTCCAGGTGGTGGGAAGAGAACAAGACGGTCAGTCCCTCCTTCCGGCTCAACTGCCTAATGAGCTCGATGAACTCCTGAACACCGGCAGGGTCTATTCCCGAAGTAGGTTCATCCAAGATTATAATTTCCGGATTTTTGATAAGCACGTCTGCCAGCCCCAATCGCTGGCGCATACCGCGCGAATATTTCCCGGTCTTCTTTTTCATCTGTCCGGCAAGCCCCACATGCTCCATCAGCTTCAGCGCCTTGACTTTCGCTTCGGCATCCGAAATGCCATTGAGACGCGCAGTATATATAAGGTTTTCCGGACCGGTCATGTCATCATAAAACCCCACATCTTCGGGCAGATAGCCTATTTTCCGCTTTACCTCGATAGGATGCCTGGTAGAGTCGATACCGCAAATCTCCACAGAGCCGGAAGTGGGTTCCGTCAGTCCCAGCATCATCAGGATGGTAGTTGACTTGCCGGCGCCGTTTGGCCCCAATAATCCGAAAATCTCCCCTTTACGGATAGTCAGGCAAATGCGGTCTACGGCAGTGAAGCGCCCATACTGCTTGGTCAAGTCTGTCAATGCAATCACTCGCTCGTCCATGCTCACCTCCTTCCATATTTACGGAACAGATAGCATACGGCACCTATGGCAACGATTATTATCAAAACGCCCACCCATCCCCATATCATCGGGGTTTTCACGGCAATGCGGAATTGGGCGTCTGTATTCACTTCAGGAGTTTTGGCCGTCATGGTAGCCACATAATCTCCGGGCAATGCCTTTTTGGATGCTTTCATGGTAGCTACGACATTGGCCGTTTCCCCCGCCTTCAGCATATCAATCTTCGAAGGCTCAAAAGACACTTCCCAGTCCACGGGCTTATTGGCAGAAAGCTGGATATCTTTCAACAATGAAGAACCGGTATTCCGGACCACCAACTCGATACGCTTCACATCTCCTGCTGTGATTTCGGTACTCAACAATCCTCTGGGCGTAGACAATTCCATCTCGTAGGAACCCGTGACAACAACTTCCAGCTCCAAGTCGGCAGAAGTCGTACCAGTAGCCGCACGTACCGGAATCTTGTAATTGCCGGCTTCCACATTGGCGGGAGGGACAATCTCTATACTCACATTCTGGCTGCTGTTCGCTTCCACCTGGGCAGAAGTGGCCTGCTTATAGTTAGGCTTGAACACGACACTCCAGCCTCTGGGGGCATTGGCCATCAGCGCATACAGCTGCTGGTCGGCCGTCTGGTTTTTCAAAGTGGCATTGAAGGTAAAGGTGGACTTGGAATTGCCCTGCATATTGGGCTGGTCGGTAGTGAACTCGGTCTGGTAAGTTCCTTTCTGGGCCACGATCACCTCCAGCGGCAGTTTGGTTTCTCCGGCAAATACTGTGAAATGATAACTTCCTTTATTTACTTTTAGAGGAACTTCCACTTTCAAATTGAACGTTTTCTTTTCCTTGGACAGTACAGAAAGCTGGCTGAGGGTCCAGCCGCCTGACTTGATTTCATGCTTCCAACTGCCCGGCAATCCGCTGACCGAGAGATTTGCATTTGTAACCCCGTCCGTGTTGTTAATCAAATCAATGCTGTAATCAATGGACGCTCCGGGCGTCACGGAAATTTTTGTGTAAGGAGTGTACAGAATTATGCTTCCAGATTCATCGGCATGTACACGATTTAAGGGAAAGGCTCCCAACAAAATAACTAACAATAAAATACAATTTGTTCTCATAGTCATAAAAAAGTTCTTATGGTTGTTTAATTATGAATATTTTCCCAATTTGTGCGTTGCAAAAATAAAAGATAGCTATATTAGTAGCTGTTAAAAGAAACAAAAGAATATAATTGCGGACACAATATACCCTGCGATGACCTGCTTTTCTTATCTTTGCGATTCCTATTGATACAAACGAATACCATACCGACATGAGAATCCCTGAAATACGCTTACAGAACCAGCAACTGTCCACTCCACTCTTCGGCCACCCGAAAGAGCTGGTCTCCTGGATGGGCGCCATGCAGGCACAAGACTATACAATGGTGAAATGGGCCGTAGGTATGCGGCTGAAGTCACCGGGAATTCAAGCCGTGGAAAAAGCCCTGCATCAAGGGGAAATACTGAGAACCCACATAATGCGTCCCACATGGCACCTGGTAGCAGCAGAAGACATTCGTTGGATGCTGAAACTCTCTGCACAACGCATCAAATCCGCCAATGATTCTTATGCAAAAGGACATGGTCTGGAAATCACGGAACAGCAATATGACAGAAGCCATACCGTACTCGGGAATATCCTCAGCGGGAAGCGAAGCCTGACGAAACAAGAGATTGCGGAACATTTTGAACGTTCGGGACTGCTTGCAGACAACTACCACATGACCCGCTTTATGTCGCGTGCCGAAGTCGAAGGTATTGTGTGCAGCGGAGAATGCCGTGGACGACAACACACCTATGCCCTTCTGGACGAAAGAGTTCCACCTACCCCCGAACTGACGAAAGAAGAAGCGCTGGCCCGTCTGGCTACAGCCTATTTCCGCAGCCATGCCCCCGCTACCCTGCAAGACTTCTCCTGGTGGTCCGGTTTGCCTTTAACGGAAGCAAGGCAATCTATTTCTCTGATAGAACCGAAACTGATGTCCGAACAATGGAACAGCCAGACATGGTACATCCATGACTCCTGCCGGACATCTGGAAAGGCAACCGGCAACCTGCACCTTCTTCCCCCCTACGACGAATACCTGATAGGATACAAGGACCGGACGGACGTCCTACCCAAAGAGGACTATTCCAAAGCTTTCACCAACAACGGATTGTTCTTTCCGGTACTTCTCTATAAGGGGCATGTAGTAGGAAATTGGAACAAGGCGTCCAAGAAAAAAGAAATCTTCCCGGAGCATTCGCTTTTCCGGAAAGACATCTGCCTGAAAGAGGAGTTGCTGAACCAGGCTAAAGAAAAGTACGTCCGATTCCTAATACATTAAAGGCGGTCATCGAAGATTTTCATTGAAGAATCTCTCTATTTTGCCGAATGGAATTACCTCTATATTGTCATACAAGTCTACATGGTTTGCACCGGGAATAATCAGCAGTTCCTTATTATCACCCTGCAACTTTTTAAAAGCATCTTCACTGAAATAACGTGAATGGGCCTTCTCACCGTGCAGCATCAACACTGCACTACGGATTTCATCACTATATGAAAGGATAGGCATATTGATGAACGAAAGCGGTGAAGTCTTGTTCCATCCGTGGTTAGAGTTGAGTGACCGCTTATGATAGCCGCGCGGTGTTTTATAATAGGCATGGTAGTCCTTCACAAATTGTGGAGCATCGGCAGGTAACGGGTCCACTACACCCCCTCCAAGAGCAAATGTACCGTTTCTATAATCCTCCGTACGCTGAGCATTAAGCTGGCGCCGCAATTCGTGCCGTGCATCGGCATTCATAGAATCGAAATAACCGTTAGCATTGACCCGGCTCATGTCGTACATGGTTGCCGTAACTGTAGCCTTGATGCGGGTATCGATAGCCGCTGCATTAAGCGCCATGCCTCCCCATCCACAAATACCGAGAATGCCGATGCGCTCTGCATCTACATCGTCACGGGTGGAAAGATAATCGACCGCTGCACTGAAATCTTCCGTATTGATGTCCGGCGAAGCCACATAACGGGGCTGGCCACTACTTTCCCCCGTATAGGATGGATCGAAAGCAATCGTCAAGAATCCACGTTCTGCCAATGTCTGCGCATACAAGCCCGAAGCTTGTTCCTTCACGGCACCAAACGGACCACTGATGGCAATGGCAGGCAATCTACCCGTCACATTCTTGGGTACATACAAATCGGCAGCAAGTGTAATGCCGTAACGGTTGTGGAAAGTTATCTTCTTATGGTTTACTTTATCACTCTGTGGAAATGTCTTGTCCCACTCCTGAATCAGATTCAAATTCTCTTCCATAAATTTATTATCATTATTAGGATTATTTTCTGTTGCAGACAAATGTCCTGCAGCACAAAGGCTAATAACCATCGCCGCACATATGTTTTTTACCATGTTCTTCATCTCTACTTCTTTAAGTTTCCGGTTGGAAATTCATTTCTTAATCCATTGCTTGACAGTTTCCCGGCTCGCCCCATTCAGCAGCCTGCCTTTTCCCCAGTTTATGCCGGGATAATTCGTCTGCAATTCCTTTTCTGCATTAGAGATACTGCTGCTTCCCGAAGTGGCGAATGGAATAATTGTTTTACCTGCAAAATCACCGCTTTCTATAAATGTATTGATTATTCTTGGAGCCAAATTCCACCAGATAGGAAAACCTATATAAATGGTATCATACTCCGCGAGACTCCCCAATTTAGAATACAATGCAGGACGTGATTTGGAATCCGACATCTCCACACTGCTGCGCGAAGCTTTGTCGTGCCAGTCCAAATCAGCAGCCGTGTACTTTTTCGCAGGCTGTATTTCGTAGAGGGTCCCATCAACAGCTTCTGCCACCAACTTGGCAGCCCTTGCCGTTGTTCCCGTTGCCGAGAAATAAGCTACCAGTGTCTTACCACCTTTTTTCTGTGCGTTAACAGTAATAGACAACAGCATAACTGCCATCATAAACAACACCAATCTTTTCATACGATATATTATTTAGTTGAAACATATAAATCCAATTGTTATAGCGATACAAAAGTAGCGGGTATTATTTATTATATAGGTATCCAGATTACTGATTATATAACCCGAATTACTGATAGATGTCCGAGAAGAGAAATAAAAAATCCCGTAAAATCAAGGTTTTACGGGATTTGTCATACTTTGAATCCTTTTTGTCTTTGGATTTCTGCGAAGAGACAGGGAACGATTAACATTTAATTTCCCTATTCATTATCAGTATCTTACCAAAAGCCTCTGCTCCTATGACACCGAATAATTCACCGCGTATATGCTGCAACTTTCTTCCTGTTACACTCTTACTTACTTTTGCAAATATACGAAAAAAGCAGTATAAATACAAATTCATCACTTAATTTAACGAACATAACTTCTATAATTTTTTTCCAATACTGATTGCAATTTGGAAAGAGGATAAAGGAACTTGCCACCTATAACAGTATAAGCTATCCCCTTCTCATCCCGCAACTTTTGCAAAGTCCTGCTTGATATATGTAACATACTACATACCTGCTCACCAGTCATATAAACCTCATTAGCTACAGGAACCTGCAAATTCTGAAATTCAAGAATTTCCTTTGAGCATTTTCTAAGCATCCCCATTATCATAATATACTCTTCTGATTGTTTTGTAATTACCCCATCCATACTCTACTTATCTTTTTGAGTTAATATTCTAACCAAATCACTTTCCTTGTACATATATTTTCCACCAATGAAGGAACATGGAATAATCCCATACTCCCTATAACTTTGTAAACTCCGTTTGGAGATGTTCAGAGCCAGACAAACTTCCTGGGCATCCAGTCATTTCTCCCTTTCAACTGTTCCAAACTTCTTTTTAACGGCTTCAACTTGTACGGATAAATCCTCAACTTGCTGTTTTAACCGTAAATACGCACTTTTCTCTATAACAATTAATTCCATAATAAATTTGATTTATGATTTTACTATTTGCAAAGCAAATAAAAGCACATTTCAACATCCAATAAAACTTCCGGAATCAAAGTCACCTGTTGGCGCACATTGTCACTTCTCAAAACACAAGATATTAAGAAGTGACCTGAAGTATTTCCATACTACTATTCCTTTACCTGTGCTATAACAACAGATTCGCTACATTAGCTTACTGGATTTTTACGCTCGTCGGGACGGGTGGTCCCGCCCCTTGGCGCTGGCCGTTCCCCGACCGATGAGTTTAAAAACGTAAAATAATCTGCGATATATTTTGATTCTCCACGGATTATCGAATAACAGTTTTCTTATTTCGATGTTTTATGAATTTAAGATACTTGTAATTACGTGGAAGAATTTCTTCGTTTGACTCCCAGAATTTTTCACTCACATCGGGCTGGATCGGAACACGGTGCTCGACAGACTTGAATTTTTGCATCGGAGTCTTGCCGTTCAGTGAAGAATGTGGTCGTTTCTTATTGTAGAACTCCTGCCATTCCATAGCCATCATATTCAAATCAAGTGTCTTGTCCGACAAATCTATAAGATTCCAAAACTCTGTCTTATCGGTCTGCTGAGACCTTTCGACTTTGCCATTCAGATGCGGAGTCTTTGGTTTGATTGGTCTGAATTTGATAAAATGGTCATGCAGTTCATATTGGAAGTCATAATTGAAAAATTCTGTTCCCCAATCAGTTTGTATCCGTTGAACGGGAAAAGGAAAGGTATTTAGTATCTCTCCTAAAAAATGAATTGTACTTTCCGCTTTTTTATTGGGATATATACGAATGGTTCTCAAACGGGTACAATCATCTATGGCCGTGAACTGGTATGCTCCGTTTCGTACTTTCATTACATCCAGCTGAACCCTTTCCCCGGGAATTTCTTTACTATATCGGATATAGTCTGACTTTTTACGCCGTTTCACAACAGCTTCGACCTGATGCTTTTTCAACACACGCCACACTGTCATGGCTGAGAACTTTATTCTCTTCCTAAGTAGATAGTTGGCAATCCGTTGCGCTCCCCATCTTCTCGTCTCACGCAGATTAAGGATAATGGTTTCAATTTCAGGTGTTATCTTCATATTGGCAAGTCTTGATGGACGTTTAGACTTATCGGACAATTCCGACTTGCCTTGTTCTTTCTCGCGATTTATCCAACGGTATAACGTGGAACGGGCAATCCCGCACCGAAGGGCAGTTTTTGTCACAGAACCCGTTTCGGCGTATAGCTCAAGCCATTTTTGGCGCATCCGTATTTTCCGTATATCTTCTTTCATGCTACGAAGATACAGATTAAGATTTGCCTACGAAAAGAAAAAATGTAGCGTATCTATTGATACTTTACACTTTACCCATATTTGCTCAAACCAAAACTTTAATAATCTCAATAATAAAAGGAAATGCCCGTTACCTGCATCCATGCAGTAACGAGCATTCCATCCTTCACCAGTTTTCCGTTATCCTACATCTTTATACCTTTGCTTTTCTGCACAACCGCCTTCTCCTTTACATCCGCTTTCTGCCGTGTCTCCGGAAAATGCTCCTTCAACAGTTTCCTTGCCAGCTTCTTTGCTTTTTCCTGCATTTCATTATACACATCCCATCTGTCCCGGCCTAGCAATTTCTTTTCTATCTTTTCAAATTTCTCATGGAAGCTGAAATTGTCCGGGTATTCGTCTATCAGCCCGTCTCTCGGATAACCCTTGTCCATGATATACAGCAATGTCATCCGGTCATAATTATCCAGGCTCCGCGTCAGTCCCAGCCCCTTATCTGCATCAGTTAGCCTGTAATAGTTCTCCCATGTGGAGGCAAGGTCATAGGTCTCACTGTCCGTTGCGTTTTTCAGTACCGATCTATCTTGAAAGGCTCGGCTAATCGTTTCTTCGTCCCCCCATCAACCAAAACGGTCATAACAACGGTTCACTTTCCCTTCCATCAGCGAGGGCCACCCCCTCAGTTCATGGACCGCCAGGGATTTCACGGCAAATTCCAGGGCAAAGAAGTCATTCTCTATGTATTTATACATGTAATCACTATATTGTATTTCTCCGACTATGTCCCTGCTGAAGAGCAGTACACCTGCATCCGTCTCAACACCCGTATAATATGTGTTTCCATGCTTCAAATCATCCAGCATCTCCGCCATCACCTCGGGCGGTGCAGACTTTATCTCCCGCCACATCTCCGGTGTAAGCCGTCGGGTATAGTTCTCGTCCCTTGACAGCAGGTCCATGTCCTTTCACAAGCAATACACCACTTCTGACAGACGCAGGTATCTATGCAGTTTGATTCCATGTCCGTCCATCGCCTTTTCCAGCCTTCGCAGATAATCATCATTATTCCCTTCCCGCAAACGCGGTACAATCTCCATATCAGGTACGTTATAGTACATCATACCCATAACAGGCATTTCCGTTTCCTTCAGTGCCTTTTCCACATCTTCCAGCATAAACTCCAGAAAACCTTCCTCACCCGTACCTTTCATGCTGATATGCACCGGGTTGAGATATCCGTCCACTGTGACATACACACTGCCACTGTTCATATTCTCTTTTTCCATTCGTCAAAAAATTAAATGTTCATTCCTTGTCCTTTTCTCTTTGTCGGAATCCGCACCCTCATTTCCACGTTCGGAAACCGTACGTTATCCGGTCGTGCCACCAGTGACGAGACTATCCGCTCCTGCTTTCCGGTCAGCGGCATAGGCTGCTGTTGCAAATTTCTCAGCCTGTTGAAGTTCCTCAGCGTAGGTGCCATGTCGCAACATGCCACACAAATCCCATATCTCACCATATCCGAAGAAACCGTCTGTCCGTCACTTATTTTTGCCCGGTATGCGGCATTCAGCGGAGCCACCTCATAAAACCTCAAGCTCCCAGGTTTCCGCTTGCCGTCAAAAATGCATTCGGCCAGCCCACTCAGAAACTCATCCAGCATCCTGTCCCCGCCGTCTGTCTTGTCAAACAGCAATACCTTCCGCCCGTATTCCACCGCCATGCAGGTGGGGAAAGCCGCCAGCCCGCTGCGTATCACATCCCCGTCCATTCCGAAACGGTGCCCCAAGCGTTTGTAATCCTCATTTTCCAGCAAAGCCGTATGCTCTGCCGATGATGACAGATGTACAATCCCCCGTTCCTCGCAGAATGCAGCATCTCGCAGCCTCACCACTCCCGACGGATGTATCTTCTCCCGTTCCAGTACCGGACAAAGCCGCTCCTGATAATCCGCATTGTCCGTACCAAGTATGGGAGGAATCAGGTCTTTGTCCCTAAAATCGAAACGGAACATTCAGTGGTCGGGAATGAATTCCCGTTCGGCCGTATGAAATCTCACCTTGTTGCTGATGTAACGGGAGAATCCCTCTTTCCCTTGTCCGCGCATGCTCAGATACAAGGGTTTGTAGAAAGCGTCTAGTGTCATGTACAGGCTGCCGCCTTCCACCGCCTGCATTTTCTTCTCTTCTATAAATTCTATAGGATTAACTGTTTCTTCTCTTTCTTCTGTGGAGCAATGAAGGCGACGTGCTTCGCCTGCCGTTGTTTGTCGGACATTTCTTGTTCCGGAACTTCTTGTTTGAAGTATGTCTCCGGTGACTTGCCGGTCTTTTTCTCTTCCAGATGTGAATGCGGCATCGAACGTAACGTTTCCACTCTTCCGGTCCGGTTTATCCGTCCGCCCAATCTGAACTCCCCATTCGTAATATGGAACTCTGACTGCAATAAATCCGCCGCTATCTCTTTGGCTTCTTTCTGCAAAGCTGCATAACCGAAATCATGTGACGATAGGGGTACGTTCATCCGCGCCCTCATGCTTTCATCCAGTTTCTCCGCCAGTTCTCTGAACTCATACTCATAGCTGAACGGATGCACCTTGCCTGCCGTCATAAGTCCAGCATATCCGTTTTCCGAAATATACAGTAATGCCGCCACGTCGTAGTTCCGAGGTGAAATGCCCAACCCGAACTCCTTTGTCAGACGGTCAAAATTATGGAAGTCCGGCCTTAGGTCGAACTTCTCCCTGCATACTCCACCTTCCAGCACGCTTCTGTCCGCAAATTTGTCGGAAGTGAAACTCACCACCGACCTGCGTAACTGCTCATCCGTACTACGCAAATCTGCTTTCGAGAGTTTCTCGATGCAGTTGTCCGCCATTCTCACTACATGTTTAGTAGGCAGGTCTATCTCATATATCCGCAATGTTTCGGGTATTTTGGTAAGATTGAAGAAGCCGTCGGCCAAATGTTGCAGATAGCTGTTCCGTGCCTTCATGCCTTTGAGGGTATCGGAAAACAGCATCACGCCCTCTTCCGTTGCCACGGCATATACCCGGTTCTTAGTTCCGAGGGCATCCGTTGCCGGCTGTTGGCGTGCAACCTTTACGCCAGCCGTGCGTCCAGCATCCGGTTGTAGCTCCTACGCAGGGAGTCGATGAACGGAGTGGTGTCCGTACAGCGGTCAAACACCTTTCCACGCTTAGTGTACAGCGCATTGATTTTCAGATGGAACATTTCCTCGAAGACGCGGATGACATCCACTATCTTCAATTCCCGTCCTTCGGCTGTACCTATCGCGTCGGCTGCCATTAGTGCGGCCACCAGTTCAATCAGATCACTGTCCGTACCATTCCATGTCAGTGTGACAGAAGTTCTCTTCCCACTTCCATGCGCCGCTTCCGCCTTGAATCCGGCAGACATGCCACCATGACGAAGCATCTCCTTCAGCATTTCCGCTTCTGCATCCAGCAGTGCCAGTGTCTTGCCGATGAACACGTCATACAGGATATGTTGGCGGTCTTCCGTCATTCCATCGCAGGCCTGCCGCATAAAGGCCAGTTCTATTTTCGTGTAGTTCAGCCGACGCAGATGTCCCGTCAGTTCCCCTTCCGCCGAAAGCGTGGCAAGGCGGTCCACAAAACCGTCATAGGCGGCAGGCAGCTCACCCACCGAAGCTCCGGTACCGTTCATATAAGAGGCGAATAGATTGAAAAGAGGGGTTTCTACCAGTGTCTTCATCGTATCATATTTTTAGGTTCTACAATTCAGCGCTCCACTCATCCTGCCGGAACAGGGACAAATGCCATGCCTGAAAAGAAGGTTTTATAAGACGCTGATAATAAACCATATAAAAACGCTCCAAAACGGAGTGTACAGAAAAATATTGTGGATTGGACATGATGTGTCCGAATTCCGAACAGATTCTAATCCAAACGGAACTTCTTTAGTTTCAGGTAAAACGTGCTCCGGCTGATGCCCAACAACTGTGCAGCGGCCTTCCTGTCATTACCCGTAGCTTCCAACGCCCTCAGAATGGTGGCCCGTTCCGTCCGCTCGTCATTAAGCGAATACCCTTCCGGCTGTCCGGTCTTATCGGGTAGATTTATTTCCTCGGCAGTTATCCAGTTCTCTTTCGCCAGCAGGGTAGCCCGTCTGACAACCGTCCTCAGTTCCCGTATGTTTCCCGGCCAGGGATAAGTCTTCAGTTGTTTCTGCGCCTCGCGGTCAAAGCCCTTCACGTTCCTTGCCAGCTCTTGATTGGCGGCGTCCAGCATGAACTCCGCCAACGGGACAATATCTTCCGGACACTCTGCAAGCAGTGGCACATGTAGTGGGAATTCGTTCAGGCGGTGGAACAGGTCTTCCCTGAACCGTCCTTCGGCTATCGCCTTCTCCAGGTCCTCATTTGTAGCGGCCACCAGCCGGATGTCCGTTTGCATTTCTTCCCCACCGCCTACGGGACGGTAGCGTTTTTCCTGCAATGCACGCAGCAACGACCTTTGCACCTCAGCGCTCAGATTGCCCACTTCGTCCAGAAACAGTGTCCCGTGGTTAGCCGCAGCAAACATTCCCGTTTTGTTTGTTGTTGCTCCGGTAAAGGCACCCTTTACATGGCCGAACAGTTCCGAGGCCGCCAGTTCCTTCGGAAGTACCCCACAGTCCACCGCGATAAAGGGGCCGTCCGCCCGTCCGCTCAACTCATGCACCTGCCTGGCTACATACTCCTTGCCTGTTCCTGATGCACCGCGTATCAACACAGCTAACGTATCCACCGGAGCCACCAGTCGAATATGTTCCTGCAATCTCAATGCCAAAGGGCTTTTGCTTACATAGAATCTCTGTTTCGCATTGTCGTCCTTTTTCTTGCATTCCAATGCTTTCCGGATAATACCGAGCACCTTTTCTGTCTGTACGGGTTTGGGCAGATAGTCCACGACACCTTTTTTAACCGCTTCCACCGCCCCGGATATATCCCCGTAGCTGGTCATAATAAGGAAAGGGATGCGGTAACCCTGTGCTCTCATCCATTCCAGCAGTTCCACACCGTTGCCATCTTGCAGGCGATAATCAGACAGTACCAATCCAATCTCTGCTCCAGCAATGAACTCCTTTGCCGAGGTCACCGACAACACATAACGGGTCGACAGCCCATTTTTCACCAGCCAGTTGGCCACCACACGGGCATATACCCGGTCATCTTCCACTACAAGTATCGTTTTCATACCATGTCTTCTTTCAGTTTGCCGGCCTTTTCCACCGCTTCCTCTATCGCCACAACCAGCTTCCGTACCTCTGCAACCGCCGCCCCGTCCCATACTTCTGGTGTCAGTGATACCAGCCGTTCCAGTCCCATGGCGGGTATGTCTATCCGTATCATTTCCCATAGCGGCGCCCTTTTGTGTATCAGGGCGGTTATCTCCAAATAGTTTTCGTCCTCGATAGCTTTCCGCAGACAATCCATTCTGCCAGAATTTTCAGTTTCAAACTTGTTTGTACCATCCTTTGTCTTTATTCAGTTTCGGTCTGGTTTCTCAGTTCTTTCTGCACCGCCGAGAGGAAGCCATCGCATCCAACGGGAATGTGACAAGTCATAGCCCAGTATCTTCCTTTTCCATCCATCCGCCTTATCTTCAACGGGGACTTCAGATCTATCGGCACTACCTTCGGCTCATCTACCAGCACAATATCCGCCATACAGCCCAGCTTGGCAAATCCCCCATGTATCCATCCGCACAAGCACTCTGCCGCATAGATGTGTTCCGTTACTACGTATAGGTTATCTGCCAGAAACCCAAGCACCAGCACTTCACGTCCGCCCTTGCTGAGGGTACTTTTCACCCGGTAGCGCATCAGGCGGACAAGAACAAAAATACTAGCTTCGTTGGCTATAGCCATACTTACGGCAGCAGCAATAATCTAATAATACCGTAAAGACATCTTCGAAGAATATGCCATTCACCTCTTCCAAGAAGAAAATGACTACCAACTGTATACTCCACGTAATTTTGTGGTTTAAGTTAAGATTACCGTTATTGTTGAAATTCGCATTGCAGACGTTATCACTATTGTACTCAGAACTCAACCTAAAGTATCTACTATCCGTATGGTCATTACAAACTTTCGCATACGTACAGAAAAATCAGTCATTAGTTCTTTCTCAAAAAACGGTTCTCTCCGGCAAACTTTGACCGATCAGCCTCACATCTACAAAACTATTCTTAAATTTTTCATTGGCAGTTTCATTCAACAAAACAATCTTACTCTAATTAAGAATAGACAACAATTTATCA
>OLIL01000336.1_pt1 | contig 30992 bp, 33 predicted proteins | sample 1609701 | NCBI WGS metagenome assembly OLIL01 (sample SAMEA4350146, study PRJEB24818) | metagenome | biome: human; feature: gut; material: faeces | place: Denmark | collected 2013-09
AATAACTCCGGATCCATGTTCCATGTCTGCGGCTCACTGTCCACAAACACGGGTGTCGCTCCTAAATAAGTGATCGGATGCGAGGAAGCACAGAAGGTAAAGCTCTGTACCAACACCTCATCACCCGGTCCCACGCCACAGGCGAGTAACGCTAAGTGTACCGCCGCCGTACCAGCAGACAGGGCCACCACACGTTTATCCTCACCCACGAAAGTTTCTAGATCTTTTTCAAAGCCATTCACGTTGGGACCTAAAGGCACGACCCAATTCGTATCAAAGGCCTCTTTGATATACATTTGTTCTTTGCCGCTCATGTGGGCGAGGCAAAGGTAGATTGTACTTCTTTCCATAAAAACACGATTTTGTTTACAAGAATTAGAAATCCACCTATACGCTTGAGTATAGGCATAAAAAGAGATCGCTCCGTATGAATTGCGAATCGGCTATGACAAAAACAATACAATTATACTTTACTGAATATACTGTCCTTCAATCCTGTTATTGGAGATGTGCTTTACTTAATATCGATTCTTATTAACAGAGAAAAATACGACCCCTATTCTCAAAGTCCGTATGATTTCTTCATTTATTTTGAATACCACTTGAATAAACCTGTATCAAACTTTACAGGTGTTTCATGCCCTGGATATATAATATATCCTTCTAATGTTTTAAAGAAAGATTCTGATTTAATTTGTTCATCTATACTCGAACTTGGTAATTTAGTTACTGTCTTGATACCCGGTATAAGCGCATCACCTGTAAAAATCACATTATTGACGACCATACTAATAGAACCTTTAGAATGTCCAGGAGTTCTTAATATCATTATATTAAGGTTCCCACATGACATTAAATGTACATCCTTATCTATCACAACATCAGCCTCTACAATCTCAAAAGCTTTTATATTATCATAAAAGACAGAGCAATTTCCTTTAGAACTTTGAATAGCATCACTACACTCATACGCACAAACCAATTTAATATAGGGATATCTTTTTCTTAAACCGTTAACTCCCCAACAATGATCAAAATGCTCATGTGTCAATATGATAAACTCAGGATTAAGCTTATTGCGCGATATGAAATTAAGCAGATCATCATTATTTTCACCTCCCGGATCAATAATAACACACGGTAAATTTGTACCTACACCATCATAGAGAATAAAGCAATTAGATGACACAGGGCTATTAACAAATCTCTTAACATTCATTAACCTGTAACATTTGCGGTTCTACCACCATCGACTGTGATTTGTTGACCAGTAATCCAGCTTGCCTTATCGGAGAGCAAGAACAAAACGGCATCACTAATATTGGTAACTGTTCCGAGACCTAAAGGATAAGTTGAAGCCATACGGTCAATTAATTCCTGATCTTGATACATACACTCAGTCATACGAGTACGAACTCCACCTGGTAATACAGAATTAATACGGACTTTTGGCGCAAATTCCATAGCAAGAGAACGCATCAAACCATCAAGGCCAGCTTTTGCAGAGCCATATACACTAAATGCCTTTGCTCCGAAATTACTAATGTTGCTTGAGATGAATACTGCACTCTTTAATGTTTTATCATTTTGTTTCTTACCAGTAAGAACTTTTGCTATAAGGGCAGCAGAAATAACATTGATATTAAATGACTCTTGAAGTATTTCCTTTTTGACAATTTTCAGAGGGTACATCTTCATAAATCCTGCACAATGAACAAAGTAGGTAACCTTTACATTATTTTCCTTTAGTAACAGAGTAAGAGAGTCTTCAATATTATCTACATCCGATAAATCGTAATTCCAGATAATGTGATCACCTTCATGGCATTTAGTCTTAACAATATTAAGCCGCTCTACGTCTCTTCCATTCAGAATTACATTGCAATTGGATGAGATATTGATTGCTATTTCTTCTCCTATCCCTGAAGAAGAACCTGTAATTAATATATATTCTCTTTCCATAAATTTCTATTGGGCTGTAAAACCACCATCAATACTTATTGTAGCACCAGTAGTCCATTTAGACATATCGCTAAATAAGAATGCAATACCATTAGCAATATCTTCTGGAGTGCCAAGCCCAAGAGGATGCATTGCGTCCAGTTTCTCCATATAATCATTATCAAATCTGAAAATATTCTCTGCCATCATTTTTGATTTAACAAAACATGGAGCAATACAATTAACTCTAATCTTTTTAGGAGCCAATTCCATAGCAAGAGCCTTTGTTATTCCAATAATCGCAGACTTTGTCATCGCATAGGCCACATTAGCTGCAGAACCAACAACTCCATAAACTGAAGAGATCATTACTATTGAACCCGATTCGCCAGCGTATACTTTTTTAGAATTAAACATTTTAGCTAATTCAATAGCCGCAAACTGATTAACTTTATAAAGAAGTTCTGCTTTTTCTTCTTTTACACCTTTTAAAGGCGTAATATAAGGAATACCAGCAATATGAGCGAAACCATTGATTAAACCGAATTCAGCTACGGCTCTCTCTATTGTAGGTTTTATGGATTTAATATCTGACAGATCTAATGGAAGTACATAATACTTATTTTCTAGCATTTTAGCAGTAACATTCAATCCTTGCTCATCGATGTCTACCAAAATAAGTTCTGCCCCCAATTTAGAAAGGACAATGCTAGTTTCTCGCCCCATCCCAGAAGCAGTTCCTGTAATCAGGTACTTTTTTCCTATTAATGATAATGGATTATACATAGTTAGAATTCAATTATGTTACAGAAATCTAAATTACCTATATTCATTAAAGCACTACTCCATGTAAGACCAACTCCGAAACCAGCCACACAAATAGATTTAGTTTCTGATTTAAGAGTTTCACCAAGATTAAATGTAATGTTCAGTGGAACTGTCACACTGCTTGAATTTCCGAAGTTTTCTACAATGTTAGCAGGCATTTTTTCATAAGGTATCTTAAGAGCATCTGCAACCTTATTAAGCATGAACTTATTTGGTTGATGGAACATAAAGAAATCTACATCCTCAACATTCTTTGACGTAAGTTCCATAAGGTGATTAATCATCGGTGGCACTTCGCGCTGGACAAAGTTAAACACCTGATCACCTTCCATTACAAGATTATCTAAAGATCTGAAATTACCGGCCTCGTCTTCAACCATCTTAGCTGTTTCCTCTGAATGAGGTAAACGAGCACCGCCCGCAGGGATACGAAGAGCAAATGCTCCTTTTCCATCCATATTCAAAGTTACATGAATTGGTATTGTATCATCTGATTTTTCAACAATAGTGATAGCTGCGGCATCTCCTATTAATGGGAAACTATTTCGATCTTGCTTTGACACCTTATGACTAAGCACATCCGCATTCAAAAGTATTACTTTATTGATACTCTCTTGCTCAAGCAGCATAAAAGCCTGAATCAAGCCTAACTCAAAGCCCGCACATCCTTGATTTATATCCATACAAACCATATCAGTCTTCATATCAAAATGACCTTGAATGACATTTGACGTTGGAGGCATGATATAGTCGGCGCTTTGAGATACAAACAACAAAGCATCAATACTATCTTTATTAAGAAAATTATTATCAAATAGATATTGCAGTCCATGCATACAGAAATCAGCGGATGTTTGATGGTCAAGAGCTATTCTGTGCTGTTTGTAACCCATTACAAGAGCCAACTTCTTTGACTTAGCAGGTGAGAAATTATAGTTTGCCATCTCTTCCTCAAAAGAAACAACCTTCTGAGGAACAATAGACAAAATACCTGTAATTTTTTTATTCTTAAAGAGTAAATCCATTATTCAACTCCGTTTTTCTTCAACAAAGCTATAATATTCTCAATAGAAGAAAAATTGTCCGGAAGAATATCCATACCATTAATAGAGATGCCAAAAGTCTCATCAAGAGAACTTACAAGGCTTACTACGTCAAATGAGTCCAACATACCTTCTTCTATGAAATTCACATCTTTTGTAAAATCAAACTCCGGACGTAATTCGTCCAAAATAGCACGGATTTTCTCTCTCATAATCTTTTCCATTTAAAATCAGATAATTATATTCCCTTATTTATTTCTAATTAATACATAATCATAAAGTCTCTCTACTTCAAAGCCGTAATGGCGGTAACGTTTAATGGCATTTTCGTTACTAGCTATCACCCAAAAGAGTTGACGCTTGGTGGCGTGGCCAGCTCGCATAAATTCATTGAACAATCGGGAACCAATCTTTAATTCCCGGTATTCGGGCAAGACAAACCAATAACGCAGATATAAGGTCTGCCCGTTCAGTTCAAAGATGATAAAGCCGTAAACCTTTCCTTTTTCCTTATATACGAGAACACCCTTTCGGGATATGAAGTCCAGTATTTCCTCGTAACAAGGCAGCTGTTCAGACAAGGGGTCAAAGTTGGTATGGAGCATATCCTGCACCACACATGCATCAGCCTCTTCAGCGAGACATACATCGGGGACATCGCTCACTTTATACTCCAAGGCTCCGAGGCGACTCATACGGTAGAGCTGTTCATACACGCTGAAGCCTTGCTCCACAAACACATCTTTCAGACTCTCAATCTTTCCATCACCCACTATGTCAACGACCAGTTGCTCAGACAATATAGGTAGAACAGCCTTTAATCCCCCGACCAGTTGTTGCAAGGTAGTGGTAAGGAAAAACAGGTTGTTGACCGAATCGGTTAAATGGAGCAGAAAATAACCGTCAGGGAAAGAAACATAAAACAACTCTCCTTTCTCTATCCATATGGAGTGCTTCTTCCTATCCAAGAAGAAATTGGTCAGATAGCCCTTACGCAAAGAACGAATATCGCTCACAAGGGCATTAATCTTATCAAGTGAATCTATCTTATCCATTGACTTGGTTGTTATAGAACAGGCGGTCAATCTTGCCGTTCGTATTACGCTGTAACTCTCTGATATGATGATACACAGTGGGCAGCATATAACGAGGAATGCTAGTAGAGATAACCTTGCGGAAAGTTGCCATGTCAAGTTCCTCTGTAGCCTGATAGAACATCACAATCTTCTTGTTTGCAAAGTCATAAACGACGCAGCAGCTATCCACCATGTGACTACCAAGAATTGCAGTCTCTATCTCGCCGAGTTCGATACGATAGCCATTGTGCTTAATTTGAGAATCTACACGACCCACATACATAATTTCTCCATACTCATTCTCATAAACGACATCACCCGTACAATAGATTGTCTCCGGATAATAATTATGTAGAGGATTCTGTATAAAGGCTGAAGCAGTCTTTTGGGGACTGTTATAATAACCAAGAGCAAGCGAAGAACCTCGTACACAGAGTTCTCCTTGTTCACCCTTTGCCGCCCGACGTTTGCGATCAACGAGAATCAACACGTCACTGTTGCGACACGGAAAACCTATAGGCAGAGGTTCACTATCAGAAAACTCTCGTTTCACTTCATAGAAGGTACAGTCAACAGTAATTTCCGTAGGCCCATAAAGGTTAACATAACGACAGTTGGGGAAATGCTTACGCCAGTAATTAAGGTGCTTATTTGGCATTACTTCACCGGCAAAGAACACATCCTTCATGTATATAGGCTTTTTAGTTGCGAAAATATTGAGATTGGCTACATTGATGAGCACAAAAGGAACCCAAAACACGAACGTAATTTTCTCCTCATTGAGATAGTCAACCAACTTGGCTGGGAATGCGAAATTACTTTCTGGAATAATATTAAGCGTTGCACCAGTGGAATACATAAGGTAAATATCAAGTGTTGAGTTGTCAAAATAGAAAGGGGCTTGATTACCAATTACTGCATCACTCATAAAGTGAAACGTATCTTTCGCCCAATCGATATAGTCAATTACACCACGATGCGAGACAACCACACCCTTGGGAATTCCCGTTGAACCACTGGTAAAAATGCTGTAAACAGGATCAGTATCAATCTGATGAGTGAACTGTGAAAAAGCATTTTCTGTATTTATATCACTCTCAATTATATCTTCAGCCACAAGAATCTGTACATGGGTAAAATCCTTAAGGGTTTCAATATGAGAACGATCAGTTATGAGCACTTTAGATTCAAGAGTCTTGATAATGCTGCTGACACGAGAAACGGGAGACTTTGTATCAAGAGGCACATAAAAGTTTCCACTCATATTAATGCCTGCAAAAGACTCAATCATCTTGCCCCCTTTCGGAATATAAACACCAATTGGGTTATTTAACCCGATATTCGTATTCACGAGAGCAGCCGAAATCTTTTGCGCATTTCTCCACAAATCACCAAATGTGATAGACATTTCCGAATCCTTAACAGCTATTTTCGCAGGAAAGCGACTAACAGTAGACTGGAGATATTCAATAACTGATTTTTGCATATCTAATAAATATTTTTCGATTCTTACGAGTAATAGATCGGTCACTGTTTATTCAGCGGTTCATAGAAAACAAAGAGTTATTTCAACATAGAGTTTACCTTATCGAAAAGATTTCCAACAGTTACGCACGAACGAAGAACTTCTGCATTAATTTGCACCCCATATTTTTCTTCGACCATTGAAATAATTAGAAGACCTGTAAGAGAACTCCACTCTTCAAGATTTCTAAAATTAGTCTCTGCCGTGAACACTTCAGCATCTGTTTCATCGAACTGAGCCGCAAAATTCTCAATAAACCCTTTAAGTTCCATAATTTCAATAATTTACAATTAATTAATACTATATCTGCTTCGCAGGATTACCAAATACAGTAATACCAGGCTTTAAATCTCTAAGAACCACACTTCCTACACCAATCGTAACATCATCACCTATCGTCCTATGAATAATAACTCTAGCACCAGGTTGAATCATAACCCTTAGCCCGATCCTTGAGCCGCCAGCAACAAATGCAAATGGGCTAAAATGGCTATAGCTACTTATATGAACATCATGACCAACAGAAGAATATCCATCAAATGTCACAAAATCTCCTACTGTAACATCTTGTCCGATTAGAGTATTTGGCATCATAATACACCCTTTGCCCATCTTGCTATTTAATCCTATCGTAGCTTTGGGATGTATCAGATTGATAAATTCCCCCCCCCTTTCAAGAATCATGTTCGTGCATTTTTCTTTAGTTTTAGGATTTCCTATAGCACATACAAAAGCGTCGTTTTCTTCAATCTCATAAGTGGATAATTTACCGATAATTTTAGGATAATTCGCATATCCATTTAAGACCTCATTATTATCATCTAAAAAACCTTTAACAATAAAATCCGCTCCATTCTCAATACAAGCCAATGCGATAGCGTAACACTCTCTACCAAAACCACCAGCTCCAATTATTATAATATTCTTCATTTCTATTAATTATGTCCGTTAAAACCTTCCACAGTCGCTGATGTCGCAGAGTTGATATCCTCTCTAAATAATACATTCTTTATAGTCAAGGCTATAACTTTAAGGTCTATCACAAATGAGATATTATTAACATACCACACATCCAGCTCAAACTTCCTCGCCCACGAGATAGCATTACGACCATTCACTTGCGCCCAACCCGTAATACCCGGACGCACCTCATGCCTTCTCGCTTGCTCTTCTGAGTAAAGAGGCAAATATTGCGACAAGAGAGGCCGAGGACCAATCAAAGCCATATCCCCTTTCACTACATTAATCAACTGCGGTAACTCGTCAATCGAAGTAGAACGAACAAACCTGCCTATATTCGTTAATCGGTCGGCATCAGGTAACAGATTCCCTTCCGCATCCCGCTCATCCGTCATGGTCTTGAACTTGACAACCTTGAATATCTTTCCATTCTTACCCGGACGTTCCTGTAAAAAGAAAGCCCCTGCCCCCTTATTAGCGAAATGCAGCCAAATGGTTATGACAAGTAGTATCGGCCACAGGATAGCCAACGCAAGAAAGGAGAGAGTGAAATCAATCATCCTCTTGAAAAAACATTGATACATAGACACAAAAATTGAACAATAATAAAATTTGGTTAATCAACAATGTTTCCACTAAAATCGCTGGATTACTTTATTGTACGAGAATATACTTCTTCTAAAAAAGAGACAAATTGTCCAGCTAATCTATCACGTGAATATTCTCTTTCTGCTAAGACACGGCTATTCATACCGAACTGCTTACGTTCTTCTGGATGATCTGCCAAATAAACAACTCCATCCGCAAATGCTTCCGCATCATTAGGGGATACCACTACACCACATTGATTTTCTGTTATCAAATCACAAAGCCACCCTGGGTAATTATTAACTATAGATAAACCTGCTGAGATATAATCAAAAAACTTGTTGGGAGAAGTTCCATAATAAAAAGCAGGTACATTTTTAAGTACCATCAATCCCATATCTGCGGAAGATACAATATCTTTCAACTCATTTTTGGATACTGGATCAAAAAACAAACAATTATCCAACTTTTCTCTTTGAGCTCTATCTTTTAAGGCTGGTTTTAATTTGCCATCTCCAACAAAAACAATCTTTATATCCGTTCGGTTTCGCTTTTTCAACACGTTTGCCATATCCAAAACCGCATCAAGGCCATTAGCGATACCATGTGCACCCGTAAAAATAGCCACCTTATCCTCCCTTGAGATTCCCTCTAATTTCAAATTCTCACGCTCTCCAGGAACGAAGATATCCAAATCACACCCATTAGGAATCATCTCTATCATTTTATCCTTCTGGCTACGTCTTTTGATTCCCTCACAAATACCAGGAGACAAACCTACACACGCATCAGCGATCCAATAACTCATCTTTTCCAAAGCACTCATACCTAACAAGAAAAAAGGATTCTTCAAACCAAGAGCCTTTGGCAACTCTGGCCATAAATCCCTCACTTCAAACACGAAAGGCTTTCTTCTGAAAATCTTGGCAAAAATTCCTGGAATGCCAGCAGTCAATGGAGTTGATGTAGCAAATAGAAGATCATACTCCTCCTTCATAGCAAACTGAATACCTCTCCTAGCATAAGTCAAAAAGCTTTTCATCCGCTGAAACAAAGAAAAACTATTACTATAAGAGATCATTATCTGAACAACATCAATACCATCTAAATAACCTCTATATACATCTTTTACTGTTGTTGAAGGCAGGCCTAGAAAACAGGTTCCTCCCGATACTATGGTTACTTGATGTCCCTCTTTTATCAACTGCCGTGCAAACTGATAAGAGCGGATTCCTCCTCCAACAGAAGGAGTCGTAAAATGTTGATGAAAGTAAATGATTTTCATATTTTCACAATGTTATTTTTGTCTCAATACTATTATTTTCTGTCACAAACTCAACTTGCTTATTGGTATGATATCCACCATAGTAATCCGAACACTTCCCCATTTTTTCTATTTTTACAGCATCCGAGCACATTTGAATTGAGTAATCCGTTGGCAAATGCCATATCTGCCGCATCTTTAAATGATAAGGTTTTCCATAAAAAGAATCTTTTACACTTATTTCATAAGTTATTTTAGATACACTTATCCTACGCTTCCATACAATATCTGGTTGCAAATACCTAAAAGCCTCAATTTCTCCTACAAAGTAAAAACTCTCATCTGTTTCCTTTACTTCCACGTTCTTAATTATAGGGGGATCATTCCATATAAAACGAATTCCTTTTTGGGACAAATGGTAATCTCCAAGCATGACACAATTATGCGACTCTGTTCCTTGGAAATACAAGGCCAAATCTTCAGATGTATTATACCGATAGGAACCCGCATCACAGATCACGTTAACCCCTTGATACCATACATCCATATGCATCTGATCATTTGTTCCTTTTCCTTCATTAAAACCACCACAACGAATCAAAAAGAGCATTTCTGGCTCCCGAAACAAAAAATATCCACTATCTTCAAACGAAGTCACTCCATATTTCAAAGATAAGACCTTAAATCCATGTCCCCTTAAACTTTGGCTCTTATACCAAACCGTATCCTCATAACTTTCAGTGTATAAACCTTTGCCTGTCAATAAATGATGAAGAGCATCCAATTGAGGGCGAAAATCCCGATAATCAGCATCATTCAAAGGGAAAAACAAGGCTCCATCATTAGCCCCATAATTGGGTAGCCACCCATTGCTCTGTTCCTGACATTGATATAAAAAATTAACACTTTTGAAAGCCTTCTCGTAAACAAATCGCGCATACGACTCCCTGTTAACATCCGCAATAGCAATAGCCCAACTCAATAATTGGATAACGACCCGATGATAATTCATGCTATCTTGGATGAATGTACCATCATCAGCCACCTGAAAATCGATTTCCTCTTCAAAGTATTTTTTTCCCATTCGCTTCCTCTTGGCCGCACCAGGAAAATCAGGGAAGATCAAAGAGGTCAAATAGAGCGTCAATGTTTCGGTTATCGCATGATTATTACGTACACAAATACGAGAAAAATCAATATTATTCTCTATATGTTTGATTTGTCCATAAATAGAATTTATGACTTTCTGAAAAATCGGATCAGTTAGAGCCGAGGAATGCTTATAAAAATAGAGAACAAAAATCCAGTTCAAGATGCGAATGGATATTTCTTGACTACATTTATAATTCGGTCCTTGATTTAGCGGATTCTTGTCAATCCAAGTAGAAATCTCTTGAAAAACCCAGCTCGAATGGTCTTGATCAAAATGATAGTCATACCGTAAAACGGTATAAATATACGAAAACCGAGATTTTTCCCATACAAACTTTATATCGCCTGCTCTATCATCCAAATCCTCGATCTGAGTCCAATGCTGCTTACTATCATATCGGTATTCATTTAAAGGATTTGTGACCCAATCATAATCATTCCCCAAAAGAATATCCATATGAGAGAAAAAACGAATCTTTCCTTTCATGATATTCAGAAAACGCTGTTGAAGACAATCAGAAGGTCTCTTTTCAATACTCAAAGTCTCTCTAGAGTCAAAAAAGAAACGATTTTGACCACGAAAATCAGTAAGTGTAAAATTCGTAATCAAGCCATATCGAGTCGGATATTGGTATCGCAAAAGCCCTGTTCGTCTTTGTAACTCATAACAAGATCGAAAAGCGAAATATCTAAAGCCATGAGCTTTCAAAACTGATAACAATCTATTCATACACCTAACCAATCCTCAATTTTCACGAATAAGACAAATCTTATTTCTCAAGTATTCTCCTATAAAAACATGAAATCCGCCCACATGCCAAACCATCTCCATATGGATTCACCGCCTGGCTCATTTGATTATAATAAGCTTTATCATCCAATAAAGCGGAAACCTCAGATACAATCTTTTCATAATTTGTACCCACTAGTTTCACCGTACCTGCCTCAAGAGCCTCTGGCCGTTCTGTCGTATCACGCATCACCAATACAGGCTTGCCCAAACCTGGAGCCTCCTCTTGGATACCACCACTATCTGTCAATACGATTGTTGATTTCTCCATCAAATAGACAAACGAAAGATATTCCAAAGGCTCTATAAAGAACATATTATCCAAAAATGACAGATCTTCACCAAAAACCTCATGGATCGGATTGCGCACATTAGGATTCAAGTGCATCGGATAGACAAAATCCACCTCATGATATTTCTCACTCAAATCCTTAATTGCGGTACACATATTAATAAAACCATCCCCAAAATTCTCCCGACGATGCCCCGTAATTAACACCAACCTTCTACCAGCCGCCAAACGGTTGGTGTCATAACCTGCTTTCCGAAGTGACACTTTCAAATCTTTCTCCAAAACCACATCCATCTTAATCTTATGAACAACATGATGCAAAGCGTCTATCACGGTATTGCCCGTAACTATGATAGAATATGGATTCACATTCTCTTTCATTAAGTTTTGCTTACTCAACAATGTGGGAGCAAAATTATACATGGCAATACGCCCGGTGATTTGCCGGTTCATTTCCTCTGGCCAAGGACTATAGATATTGTGCGTACGAAGGCCGGCCTCTATGTGCCCAACAGGGATCTGCTGGTAGAAAGCAGCCAGCGCAGCAGCTGTACTCGTGGTCGTATCCCCATGTACTAACACGACATCGGGAGTCGCCTCACGCAATACGTCACGCATTCCCACAAGGACACGGGCGGTCACGTCATACAGGTCTTGTCCCTGTTTCATTATATTCAAATCGTAATCCGGTGTGATCTCAAACAACTCCAATACCTGATCTAGCATCTCCCGGTGTTGCCCGGTAACGCATACGACCGTCTCGAACAATTCCGGATACTTCTGGAACTCCTTCACGAGAGGAGCCATCTTAATGGCCTCGGGACGGGTTCCGAATACCAGCATTATTTTCCTCATTACAACGTATCTTTTTATTTTACGAATGATTATTTCTTGAATGTCCCGCAGAAGTCCAGCACCTCCACGTCATCCCGATAGTCCAACTCGGCGAACTCCCGGTGATTGACTAAAAAGACCACGATATCCGCCTTCTCGTATGCCTCCTTATAAGGGGTCAACTTAAACAGCTTATGTTCCGACACGTTCGGTTCTACCACCATGATATCTGCGTTGTTGCACGCTTGAATCACCTTCGTGGTTATTCCCTTGGCCGGAGACTCACGCAGATCATCGATATTCGGTTTGAAAGCCAGTCCCATCATAGCCAACGCTGGTTTGCGTCCGTGTTTCAGTTCAAACCGCAACATGGAGTTCTTCACCTTCTCGGCACACCAGAAAGCCTTGTAGTTATTGGTCTCTCGAGCCGTCGAGATCATACGGCTCTCCATCGGGAACTCCGCCGTAATGAAATAGGGATCCACCGCAATGCAATGGCCGCCCACACCGCAACCCGGCTGTAAGATATTCACCCGCGGATGCTTGTTAGCTAGTTCGATCAGTTCCCAGACATTGATCCCCGCCTTGTCACAGATAAACGACAGCTCATTGGCGAAAGCGATCTGCACGTCCCGGCTTGAGTTCTCGGTCAATTTACACATCTCAGCGGTCTTACTATTCGTCGGATGAAGCTTGCCCTGCACGAACAGGCCGTAAAACGCCATCGCCTTACGAGTAGAAGCCTCGTCCAACCCACCGATTACCCGGTCGTTATGCACCAACTCATAGATCACATTCCCAGGAAGTACCCGCTCCGGACAATAAGCGATATAGATCTTCCCCTCCAACTCCGGACGTTCTGAGAAAATCAAGCTCGCCATCCGTTCGGTCGTCCCAACCGGAGAGGTAGACTCGATCACATACAAGTCCCCCTCCTTCAACAAAGGCAGCACCATACGGGTGGCCGCCTCCACGAACGATACGTCCGGCTCATGATCCCCTTTGAAAGGAGTCGGCACCACCATGAAATAAGCACCGCTCAACTGCGGCTCGGTGTACGCCTTGAAATGTCCGGAAGCCAGCACCTCCTGCAACATCTCCTCCATACCCGGCTCGATGATATGCAATTTCCCTTGGTTGGTAACCTCAACGACCTGAGCGTTAATATCCACACCGGCAATCTCTACCCCGTGCTTTGCGGCAATAATAGCCGTGGGCAGGCCAATATAGCCCAAACCCATGAAACATGCTTTCATAAGAATTATGTGTTATTTTTTTAGTGAAATCTTAGATATTAGTATCTTTTTCTCAAAATACTTATCTTTCGCTATATTTGGGTACTTACAAGTAGATTTACTTTTCCAGAGATAGTTCGAATTGGTTCAGTTAAAGAATGAAAGGAAAAAACAATATCAATATTACTATTATCAAACAAAGAATATGGCTCTATATTTTCATCCTTATTTTTTAACACATAATAAATCGTAGCCATACCTTTCTCTTTTTGAGATATTTGAATATGCGAACAATAATCAAATAATTTATGGTGTCGTCCCATGACAAGACCTGTCAGTGATATTTTTCGTCCACTATTATCCAATATAAACTGCCCGCTTCGACCCTCAAAAATATCAAACGAAGTCATTATACCGCCTTCGTATGTGGGGTTATCTATTATATCTTGAGTATTATAACGAATAAGAGGTGATGCCTGATTATAATAAGACGTACCGATCAAATCGTAATGCCCCTCTTCATTTTTCACAGCTTCTGCCAAACCGTATGTTTGAAACGGCTTGTACTTAAACTTTTCTGATGTCTCATAAGCCATTACACAACGTTCAGTGTGCCCATAAAAAGATTGAGAAGGAATATCAAATACCTTTTCTATCACATCACGATACATAGGATATGGATATTCTGAACTCAAAAACGCACCTTTCAATTGTCCTTTCAACAATCTAAGTAATTCAACATCATTCCTACAGTAGGCCGCAAATTCGCTTAGCACACTTGGATAACCATGTAAATAATAGCACGGTGTTTTTTTCAAAAACTCCTTTAATTTCGGAGCTATCTTTTCAAAAGCTTGATACATATCAACACTTAACGTATGACGTGCAAACTCGTAATCCACTCCATTGCGCACCTTACTTCTCCCTGCAAAACCTAACTTCAAGTCCGAGGGATGAAATCCTATTTTTGACCACATATCATGAATATGTGCCCATTCATTTCCTATTGAACTGGGCTGAACATAAAAAGAAAGAGTTTGCCCGGAAGAGCCTCCTGTATTCACTACAAACCTAGACTCTTTGCCATTACTCCTTTCATCCAATGAATATTGAAGAAGAATATTTTTATTGATAATCGGTATTTTATCAATATCTTCAAAACTCTTAAGACAATCCAAAGAGAAACCTTGATCCGCATAAAATTTTTTATAAAAAGAGATATGATCAAGACTATATTTTACAATATTGTACATCCTATTAAAAACAAACGCCTGCTTTTCTTCTATAGAAAAAGATTCATATTTCCGAAGCTCATCTCTTCTTATTCTATAATACTTCCCTACTATTGGACGAACAGAATAAGGAATATTAGATATCAACCTTCCTAACCATACAGGTAACTGTATATCATTATTTTTCAACTTCGTTATAACTTCATTAATCATACAATTTTTACAAAAAAAGATTATAAAAAAAATAGTTTATTGTAATAGCAAATCTTTTTCGTTATCTGATTACAATTATACTCGATCAAAAACAGTATATAATTTTTTACGCTTCTGATAAATTTAAAGTCAATAAATTCAAATCATTTCTATTTGTTCCTACTGGCTGAAAATAAAGACTATTTGTTTTATTTTTCCCATACGGGAAACGAAAGAGCCCAAACTGAAATAGATAAGGCCAAAGATCCTTTTTCTCCTTGTATATTTCTTTAAAACCTTTCTCTAAATTACCACAATAGAGATGTGCATACATGTCAGAGATACCAGCCCCTCGTTTACGGTTCGTCAAGAGCTTGAACAAAGAGTTCCTTCCGCCAGGTTCCACTGAAGACGAGAAAACAAACTTATCCCCACATTGACACCCATAAATACAAGAACCATCAATCGGTGCTATTTTCTCAAACTTCATCGTATCAGAATTCATCAGGTAAATAAAATTTTTAGCAGAAGGCGCATCTGTGGCATATAACAGTCCTTCTTTAACAGGAAATATAACACATCCCCTATATTGTTGATCATTACCAACCACTCGTTCCACCTTCTTGAAATTATCCGTAATCTTCCAAATGGCCGATGCTTCATCAAGATCTCCTGTGAAGGCCCAAAGACATTGCCGATATGGATCGGCTACAATATTGTGTACATGATTGATTACACCTTGCTCAAAGGTATAGACAATTTCCCACTGATCCATTGAAGCCCTCTTATAAACATGAACAGGCTTCTTCTCTCTATTATTTCCTAAATAGCCACCAAACAAAATACAATCACCAAAACCTTGTATTCCATTAACCTCTGTAAATATTAATGGGCGAATACCATCACCGACAAACCATCCTGTAGACAATCGCTCTGACAATAAATCCAATTCAAACAGATAGTTTCCCTTAGAAAACAATATATGACTTTCATCTATAGCTATGGAGGTACGTATCCCAAGCCTCAATAAACGGAATAGAAATTTACATCGACTTATAACACGTTCTTTCTTATCATTAAAGATCAGAAATCTTTTTTCTACAATCCCCGCATTGTATATAATAATTTCACCCCGTTTATAACAAATCAACCTACCGCTAGGGAGAGTACATAAAGGAGAAGTGAATCGAATAGTATTCATTATATATTATTATTACATAAAATCAGATAATCAGTCCTGTCCAATTTTATCTGTCAAAAGTCTTCTTATATCCTCAAAACTTTTCATCTCAGAGATCTCTTCTGGCTCGAACTCAACCCCAAACTCCGCCTCCAACTCCACGATCAAATTCAAATGGCGTAAGGAGTCCCATTTATCACAATTCTGTTGGGATAACGCTTTTGTCGCGCTCTCCAATCCTAACACGTTCTTTAAGACGCACAATATCTCTTCTTCCATAATATCAATATGTTATTTTATAATAGGATGGAATTTTTATTTCTAGTCCTATTTCCAAATGGTAATATTTACCTCCATCCTTATCTTGATTATCCCAAATAAAGCCAACTTGCTCATAAAAACCTGAGACCTGCATATTCTTGGCTGTCGGTAGATAGGAGGCTTTTATAAGCTTAGCGTTTTTATCTCTTCTCAGCCTATTAAGGACCTCTGACAAGAAGGCCTTCTCTATCCCCTTCCCTAAAATCCGACAACTGAGCAAGAATGTATCAATCTCATATCCCCTATCGATAGGTCTCAACAAAATAGCTCCGGTTATCCCATTATCCCCGAAACGATCCTTGACGGAAAGACAATAGATCAACCAGCCCTCGGAGGAAAATCCCATGAGATCCGACTCCGAGCACCTTCGGGTCGTCAGATTGAATTGGTTCGTCTTCTGGGTCATCTGGGCGATACGGGATACATTGAACGAGCTTATCGGTTCGATCCTCATCTCGATCTCCAAACTCTGTAGATACTGATCGAAATCCACAAATTTCTTTCGCTCTTGTGTACGGCTCGCATTCGCCTTGTACTGCTCGGTCTTCCGTCTATCCTCCTCCGTCACCGAATAGACACGGAAATAACGATCCGACAAGGAGATCAAGAAATCGGGTAGCATATAAGGCTGTTTTGGGAACTCGGGAACCTCCACCATCGGAAGCATTTGGCGGACCAACTCACGCTCCGTCGGGTTATCATCCACGAAGACGAGACTGTCCAGACCTATGTTCAGCTCCTCCGAAAGCTCCCTTATGTTATCCGCCTTGTTCCGCCAATTAATACGCCACGCAGAGAAATGCTCTTTCCGAAACAACACGAAAGGGTTCTTCTCCCACAAATCCAACACGTCCAGCTCGTTGTTCTTGCTACAGATCGTCAATATGACACCTCTCTTGGCCAGTTCCAACAAGCCCTCCTGAAAATACAGGAAGGCCTTACCCGGATAATCACCTCCTATCTTTATTCCATCTATACCGTCTTCCCCGAGGACTCCCCCCCAAAGCGTATTGTCCAGATCCAATACCAGACACTTCTTCCGGCAGAGGCTTATCTCCCTCAATCGATCCTCAAACCAGCAAGAAAAGTCGGAAGCCAGCTTTGGGTTAATGCCCATTTGAGAAATAAAATAGAAACGCCAGTCAAATAATTGACTGGAAGAATAACGGCGAGTGAAATCCGACAAATCAACATACCGGACATTACTCCTCTCCGAGGTAAGCGAGCGTAGATACTTGTTATAGGTCTCTATGCTCTCCTGTACCTCCCATTCTGAACCGACCCATTGAAACGGACAAAGATCAACCAAGGAGAAGACCAGCACGCTCTTATGTGCCGGTATCTTTTCTATTACCCACCTCAACTTATCGATATAGGACAACACCTCCTCCGCCACACGGCACCTATCAAACCCGAAAGGGATTTGGTAGAACCAGATATAGCGATCCGCCCCCTCTTCCAGCGAGGAGATATCCCCATAGCCGGAGTAACGAGCATCCAGATTCCCGAACAAAGGCTCAAGCGTGTTGTTCCGAAATATATAATATCTCATCTTAATATTCTATCAGCTTTGAGATTCTTAGATTTTCCAAGGAAAGATAAGCCGTTCCCCAGGCCAAGCCCGCCCCAAAACCGGCCATAAGCACATGCCGCCGTCTCGGGAAACTGCCGTCATACATGGTATGGACCATGTTCAAGGGAATGGAGGCGGCACTGGTATTGCCAAAATACTCCAAGCTATACGGCACCCTATCCAACGGGAACCTCAATTTTTTGGCGAAGAAATCCGTCATGAAACGGTTAGCCTGGTGGAAATGGATCATATCCACATCTTCGATCCCCATACCTAATACTTTCAATATCTCCTTTATACCCGAGGGAACAACCCGCAGACCAAAATTGAAGACATCCATTCCACGCATGTGCAACTGCTCACCGCCAAGGATATTCCCCTCCTCATCCACTTTTCGCTCAAATCCCTCTGCGCTACTAGGATTCCGGTATCCTCCGTACGGCACGCGGAGCATATCCGAGCCACCCCCATCAGAATGAAGCACGAAACAGGAGGGGCCATACCCATCTCCTTTCTCTATCAACGTGGCGGTACCGGCATCGCCGAACAACGGTGTCGTCACCTTGTCATGATCCGATACGGTCTTGGACATGGTCTCTCCCACCAGTAAAAGGACACGTCCTATCCCATCCTGCGAGGCCAAGGAATAAGCGATGGACAGTCCATACACATATCCGGAACAGGCCATGTTGATATCAAACGCCATCACCGTTTTTGGCAAGCCCAAACGATCCTGCAAGGAAGGCGCCGTGGACGGTTGACGGTAATCCGGGGTCTGGGAGATAAAGATCAGAGCACCGATAGAGTCACGGTCGATGCCACGCTCCGAGAGCAACCGCTCCGCGGCCTTGCCGCAAAGATCGGAGGAACAGACATCCCGCTCCGCTATCCTCCTCTCACGAATACCGATGGAATGGATGGTCTTATCCAAATCCTCCTTGGGAATCAAATTATCCAGTTCGGAATTCCGTACAACCTTTTTTGGGACACAAGCTGAGACCGAATGAATCCCCACATCTATATATTTCAGTATCGCCATAGCCTATAAAACCGTAAATCCGCCATCGACAACAAGGCTGGCGCCCGTGGTGAAACCGCTTGCATCCGACAAGAAATAAATGATGGCCCACGCTATCTCTTCCGGACGGCCATATCTTTTCAACGGATATTGACTCTTATCCTTTTCTAAATCATCTTCCGTGAATGCCTCCCCATGAATCAACGGCGTCTCCGTCATACCCGGTAAAACACAGTTCACCCGAATTTTCTTTGAGACCAAATCCATCGCCATGCTTTTCGCCATCGCAGATACAGCACCTTTCGAGGCCGCGTAAATCGAATTCGCATGATGCGCCGTGACCGGACCATCTATCGACGAAAGAAAAACTATAGACGCACCTTTCGGCATCCTTTTTGCCTTTATCAAGTATTTAGACAATAAAGTAGGGGCATAGAAATTTATATCAAAGATTTCCTCTATATCACGTTTAGAGATAAAAGGAAAAGGTATGGTTTTAACCATTCCAGCCGCATTGACCAACCCATCTATCTCTGGAATATCTTTGACCAAGCTTCTAATTCCATCCTCAGAAGAAAGATCCGCTTTTAATAATGAATGCTCCCTCCCTTCCAGTAAGGAGAATGTCTCCTCTAAACGGGACATATCCCGTCCCGTAATCACGACCCGAGCCCCTAATCTGGAACACTCGATGGCCGTAGCCTTTCCGATACCTGAAGACGCTCCCGTCACCAAGATCGTCTTTCCCTCCAATGAATATGGATTATAACTCATAATTATTTATATTTCTACCAAGTCACTTATCACTACATTCTCATCCAACTCGAAATAACCGGTTCCCCAAGACAGGCCAACCCCGAATCCACAAACCGCGATCTTACTCCTCCGTGCTCTCAATGCACAGGCCGTCACCAAAGTCAACGGTATGGAGGCACTGCTCGTATTGCCAAAAAGAGGCATGGAGTAAGGCACCTTCTCCTCCGGAAGCTTCAATTTCTTCCGGATCTTATTATTCATGAAATAATTAGCTTGGTGCATCACGAAATAATCCAAAGACTCCCGATCCAACGAGAAGCGATCCATCAACAGGTTGAAACTCTGAGGGGCCTTCGTTATACCGAACGAGAAAACGCTCATGCCATCCATCTCCGTGTTCAAACGTGTCCTTCGTAAACCTTCCGAAGTCGTATAAACATCCAATGATTGGTTATCAAAAGGATGCCTATAGCCACCGTCACGGATAATGATAGCCTCATACCCGCTTCCATCCGTAGAAAAATGAAAGCGGACAGGCTCATATCCTTCTTGATACTCTAAAGCCGTGGCGGTTCCGGCATCCCCGAACAAGGGATAGGCGCTCTTATCCAACGGTGAGGACTGCAAATGGCAGATCTCCCCGGAAAGGAGCAAACCCTTCTTTATCTGCCCGGAGGACAGCAGGGAGGTGATCACGCTCAGGCCATAAACCCAGCCAGAGCACCCCAAGGATATATCCATGGCATAACAGCTCTCGGGTAACCCTAAACGTTCCTGCAAGACGCAAGCCGTAGCCGGCAGGATATAATCCGCTGTTTGAGAGACAAACAACAAACATTCGATCTCTGATTTATCCCAACCTAGGTCTTCTATAAGACGTTCCGCGGCCGAATAGCAAAGATCAGAGGAGCAAACCCCGGGATCAGCGATACGCCTCTCCCTAACGGAGGTGGAGGCGATGTATTTCTCCGCCTCACCTTCCTCAAAATAGGGATAATCCTTATTGTACTCCACATGTCTCGGAACTCCGGCTGAGATGCCGGAGATCCGTACATTCTTGAATTCCAGTAAAGCCATCAGAGACGGGATTTTACGATTTCGTAAAGATCATTGATCGTTTGCGAATTACGCACGTCGTCACCCTTGATCTTCACGTCATACTCCTCGTCTATCATGGCGATCACGGACAAGGCCGTCAACGAGGACCACTCTTCCAGCTCCTTGAACTTCGTTTCCGGAGTAAACACGCTTGCGTCAGTATCATCGAACTGATCCGCAAAATTTTGAATGAATTCTTTTAATTCCATAAACTACTTATAATATTTTTTAGGTACGTAAAATGGATACGTACGATTCGGATGTCTCTTGATAAAATCAAGAATCTCCGAGGAGTAAGCGATACTCACGTCTATACCGGATTCCCTATTTACCTTGATAATCCCATTCGTATACATATCTCTCTTAAAAACTCCATCTGGACTATATAAAAGTCCCCATTTAGGTTTTCTCTCATGAACAGATATTTGTTTATGAAAATCACCATCTACGACATCAAATTTTAACTCCCTATACCAATCCCTTACCGGCCAATCCGGGTCATTATCCTCACGCACGTGAATGATTGAGAGAAAATGATTCAATACTACACCTAAACCTATCACTACAGCATCATGATCATAACAAAATTTCCAAGAGGAATTCGGGCCATGAGAAGTTAGGAAATCGCCATCAATATTATGCTCCACGATCTCTTTTGCGTATTTTCCATAAGCGACAACAGGCGTTAAAGGGAAACGACTAACATAACTGCCCTCTTTACGAAGTAACGCAAAAGGCAAAAAACCAGAGACTACAGGAGACTTTCTTACATTATATTTAATGAGAACACTGGAGAGATCCTTTTTAAGGATATCCTCCTTTTTTCCCATTTCCTTGAATTTTCTTAGGCAAGGCATCACTAACGTACTTTCAGGGCCTAAGAAGTTTATCAATTTATCAACAACTTCCTCTGGAGATAAACCTGTTGACTCCAATTCATCATAAGATGAGTGAACAATAACTATTTTTCCTTTTAAAGAATACTTATCCAAGACATCAAGCAAAATATCAAAATCACATTTATTACTAGATTTCTTATTTTTATAAGACGGTTTATACTTATGAAATAATGAATAATTATTCCAATATATGCTACGAACTAACATTTCTAAATAAGGAAATACACAGATTAATTTTAAATAAACAAATTGCAAGACTTTCTTCATATCTACAAACCTAAAATTACACATTCAATTTTCCGAATAAAACGTTTTATATGATTCACTTTAATATTAGGAAGATCATTTAAATAGCAAGAGAAACAAATATAAAAGCGTATTACATCTTTTATAAAAAGAAATCTTGACAAATAATATCTACAAGTATTGTTTTTACTAGCACCCACCACATTATTCCCTTGTTGTCTATACAGTATAGTTGTCAAATCAAGAGGTATATTATAACCTTTTCTTGACAATATCAAAGAAATCCAATAATCATGCATAATCTTACCCGAATATGGAAAAACAAAATCTTTCACTTTCCGGTTTAATAGCATCGTACATCCAGTTACAACCCAAGAACAAGATAAGAAATAGAAATCATTACATCTTGATGATGATATATTCAAAGACTTCCACATAGAGCTTGAAATCAATTTCAAATCAGAATCTACAATTTTAAGATCTGTAAAAACACACAGAGGTTTATTTAGATACACTCCTTCACATTCCTTCATCTTCAACATTGACATTTCAATTTTAGACGGAAGCCATACATCATCTTGATCACAAAACATATAATAATCACTATCTATATTTTCTAATAAAGTCATAAAAGATCTACCTGGACCCAAATTACCTAGTAAATCTCTACACAAAAATATTTTATCGGGATAAACATCCATGTAATGCTCTATAATAGAAATCGTATTATCCAAAGATCCATCATCTCTCACATATAATTTCCAATCACCATAAGTTTGAGATAAAATAGAATCTATTTGTTCTAAAATATACTTCTCACCATTATAGGTTGACATTAATATTGCTACCATAATAATAATCACAAATATCACAAACTAGAAACAAAATGAATATGGTAAAACTCCAGAATATGGAGTTTGATAAACCAAATAACGCACATAAACAAATATTGTTATCGCAACATACATACACATCAATATTTTTTTATACAACAATTGTTCTTGAAAGAAAATTGGCACAATAAATAATTGCAAGATCGTTATTCCTGATAAAAATCGGATAACATATTCTACGGAACCAAACAAACACAATAAAACAACACCAATAAAATAAGACCTATAATATATAGTCTTAGAAATTTCCTTAGTATAAACAACAATAGCTATTACAACTAGCGGTATATATCTCGAAAAATAAAGCATATAATCAACAGTTTCATTATATAAAATATACGAAATATAAGATTCAACCCCTCCAATATTCATTTTATAAAATGGATATAATGTATTAATTAGAATATTAATCACATCTACATTAGATCCTATTAAAATCGATATAATCAAAACAGAACAAACAGTAATAAAAGATATTCCACATTTAAAAATATTTGTAATTTTAAACAACATAAAAACAATAGCAACAATTGATGTATAATGAAACATTACAGCTACCATGTAATAAAAAAAAGATTTATATATTTTATTATTTTCTAAATAATAATAAAAATACAATAGAAAAACAATAGAAATAGACTGCCTCAAGATATTAAATGTTTCAAAAAAATACAACATAGTCGAAGTTTCAAAAAGCAACAAAGACAAACACGGACTATTTGAAACTTTATTCAAAACAACAAATAGTGGTATATAGGTTATAGATGCTACAATAAATAAAAATAACTGATAATTATCTGTTACACAAGATATTAATACGATTAATAATTTAAACAAAGGCTCTATTCTTTCTAGTTGATTTAATTCATCTTCAAAAAACGAAATATAAGCATAAGTATCAGTTCCCACATTCCAATTTCTAAATCCACAAATAAAAAGCATATATAAAACAATAAACAATGACAATACTCGTTGAAATCTAGCAGGAAAGAAACAACACAAAACCGTAAACAACAACAAAAACAAAAATGGATCTAAAATCATTTATTTTTTGATAATAAAAAATACACATACAAAATCACAAACAACAATACAAACGACATCTTATATAAGCTATACAAAACAAAAGATCTAAATTTATTTTGATTTAAAAAGAAAGATCTACTAATTATTATGTCTTTAAATAAACAACAAATATTTAAATATTTTAAATAAAACTTCAAGTCTGAGTTTAGAATCCAAAAGCTCCAATATCTAGCTAACATCAGTGAGTTAAACATTAATGAATCTCGTATTTCCATTTGAGTAAACTTAAGTGATTCTTTCTTTTCAAAATTCAAAAATTCATTTAACATATTTATCTCTTTTATATTTATATTACTCCTCATCCTTCCCATAAATGAATTAGATCTTATATAATATAAATATGTTATACTATCTACATAAGAGAATGATTGCGCACATAGCTCCACATTAAAAGAAAAATACAAATCTTCACATAGATGATATGGAATACAATATATTTTATTCTTTTTTAAAAAGGACAAGTCATATAATTTATTCCAAGTATACACAGGATATAAATTACCTTTTACATAATGATAGTCTATTAACTTTTTTTCTCCTCTTTTTGTAATATTGCTTAATTTTACATGTTCATATAGTTTTCCATCTATGTCTTTTGCTTGACTTGAAGCAACGACAACATCCACTCTATCCTCCATCATCCTCTCATACAAAACCTGTATGCAAGCCGGCGTAATCTCATCATCGCTATCCATAAAAAACAAATATTCGCCTTGCGCATTATCTATGGCGGTATTTTTCGTAGCACCTGTTCCTATATTATGTGGATGCTCTATGATCCTGACATCCTTCCCCCTTGGATGTTCCTTGATGATTCGGTGGACAATCTCCATACTGTTATCCGTACCTCGATCATCCACCAACAAAAACTCGATACTTTCAAATGTTTGATTCAAAGCCGAAAGTAAAGCACGTTCCACATACGGAGCCACATTGTAGATCGGCATGGACAAAGTAACCTTATACATCCTATATAAACTTTTTTAATGATACTAACAGCTGTTGGAATTCTCGTACTTGAAATAAGAAACCGAACAAACCATAAAAAACGAAAGCCACAATACAACCAACTATTAACTGCCACGATAAACTGTCTTGAAAAAACTGCCGGCTCATATAAATCAACGCTCCCATCACCGTCGAAAGCATAAATAGAGGAGCTATGTTACGAGCTTGTTCCCTATATCCGGTACTTATCACCTTCCTTGAGTAATAAATGATAATTCCCATATCAAAGAAATTGTAAAGTACGATTCCCCAGCACAAGACACGAACTCCGAAAGGTAACGTGGTGCACAAGATGCCGATAGCCAATACTTTCTTTATAATCTCAGCTTTCAAGAAATAGTCTGAGCGACCTTTCACGTTCAATATCTGGTTGTTGATAACCATCACCGGATACCACATATAAGCAAAGCACAATATAGACAACAACCCTGCCGAAGGAAGCCATTTGTCTGTTAAAAACAATCGCACCAGAGGTTCTGACAATACCCCCAACACCGTCATCAGAGGGAATATGATATAACAGGACATCCGCAAGTATTGTATAAAAGAGGCACTCAACCGATCATCATCGTCTTGCATCTCGCATTGCAAGGGATAGATCGCACGGGTTATGATCCCTACAATATTGGTAGATGGGAACCCGGAAAATTGACTAGCCCGGTTATAAAAGCCCACATCCATGGCCGAGTATCTCCTTCCGATAACGAGACTGTATAAGTTTATATAGATTGTATGTAACAACCCAGAAAGTAATAACTTGGAACCGAAGGAGAACAATGACTTGAACGACTCCCATGAGAAACACAATAAAGGAAACCACCTTGCGAACATCCATAACAAAAGTGTATTTAAGAGGCTACTTGACAACGTTTGGAATGCTAACGCCCATACCCCGTATCCACGGTAAGCCAAAAGGATACCGATCAGACCACTCACGATCACCGCCATCAAAGAGGCTTTCGCCTGTGTCTTGAAATCAACACGAATCGTCAACTTGGCCCGTTGAACAATCGAGAAGCCATTCAACACGACATTCAATCCCGCCCACCTCGTCACAGTTGTTAACTCCGGCTCTCGATAAAACGAGGCGATATAAGGTGCGGAGATAAACAACACGCCGTAAACGACCAAGGCTATAAAGATATTGAAATAGAATACCGTAGAGTAATCTACCTCCGTCCGGTCCTTCTTCTGGATCAAGGCATTCGAGAAACCGCTATCCACAAAGACTTGGGCAATCGCCAAGAAGATTCCCAACATCGCAATCAGCCCATATTCCGAAGGCAACACAAAACGTGCTATGATTATACTTAGCACAAACTGTATCCCTTGAACGGAAAAACGCTCAACAGCACTCCACATCACGCCTTTAACAGCATGATAGCTAGCAGATTTATCCATAAAATTTCAAGAATAAAAAACTACGATCTGAATAGAATGGTAATTTATTTATATTGCTTCAAGAAATCAGTGATAATCCCTTGAACCGTTTCCGATGATTGACGCGAATGCAGAATTGACACAATCACGACCTTATCCCCATCTATCAGATAATAAATGATATTTGGCAGAAGAATAATATGACGTACCTCTAAATTATTAATAAGAAAAGAATAATCACCATTCGGAGTTCCCATACGGGGATGATTTTCCAATTGCGCTATTTTATCCTGTATTTACGTTGGGTCTTTTGAGCGATCGATGACCCAAAACTCGTCTCGACATACTCCAATACCCATAAGAAATGCTCCATAGCTAAAGAAGACCAAACTACCTCCATCCCATACGATCTTTTACCATACGATCTACTTGCGTATGAGGGATACCTCCTCCGGCCCTGCTTTCTTCTAGCGCAAAACGTATTGCGGCTGCCATGGCCTCACGAGGAAGGTTGTTCATGAGGATATCAGCTTCCGAAGATGACGGATAACCCATCATTGGCTCGCCTATTGACAGCCTAGACCGCTGTTCTATAATCTCTCATGATCTTCTTATTTTTTATGAAAAAATATATCAATCTATCTACATCTCCTAATTATCGCAAACATTTCTCCTCAAAATAAGCGATCGTCCTCCTCAATCCCTCTTCCAACCGGATTCCCGGTTCCCAATCCAGCTTTTCCTTTGCCAACGTGATATCCGGCTTGCGTTGCCTCGGATCATCGCAAGGCAAGGTACGATAGACGATCCTCGATTTAGAATTTGTCAACTCGATTATCTTTTGCGCTAGCTCCAACATCGTGAACTCTCCCGGATTCCCTGTGTTCACAGGGCCGATAAAATCGTCTCCCGTAGCCATCATGCGAATCATCACCTCGATCAAATCGTCCACATATTGAAAACTGCGGGTTTGGGTGCCGTCACCATAGATCGTTATATCCTCGCCTTTCAAGGCCTGTACGATAAAGTTGGAGACAACACGGCCATCATTCGGGTTCATCCTAGGGCCGTAGGTGTTGAAGATGCGGATGATCTTGATACGAACACCGTTCTGACGATGGTAATCCATGAATAATGTCTCGGCACAACGCTTACCCTCGTCATAACAGCTACGGATACCGATCGGGTTCACATTGCCCCAATAGCTTTCCACCTGTGGATGAATAGCCGGATCGCCATAGACCTCACTGGTGGAGGCTTGCAAGATCTTTGCTCTCATACGTTTCGCCAAGCCCAACATATTGATCGCACCCATCACGGAAGTCTTGATCGTCTTGATGGGATTATATTGATAGTGAGGTGGAGAGGCTGGACACGCCAGATTATAGATCTCATCAACCTCCGCATGATACGGATTGATCACGTCATGACGAACCAACTCGAAATGATCGTTGCCCAATAAATGACGGATATTGTCCTTACTGCCCGTGAAATAATTGTCCAGACAGATCACGTCATTTCCCTCCCTCAGCAAACGATCGCATAGATGAGAGCCGATAAAACCGGCCCCGCCTGTAACCAATATTTTTTTCATCTTTGTCCGATCCTTGAGTACGTGAAACCTAATTCTTTCAATTCCTCACCGTCATAGATATTACGACCATCCACGACTATATGATTCCGCATCGCCTTATGGATGATCGCCCAGCTGGGTATGCGGAACTGTTTCCATTCCGTCAGCAAGGCGATAGCGTCAGCGTCGATCACAGCCTCGTACATATCCTTGCAATACGTAACCACGTCACCGATACGGCGCTTGGTCTCAGCCATGGCGATCGGATCGAATACGTTGATAATCGCTCCGGCTTTCAGCAACTTGTCTATCACGACCAAAGCTGGGGCCTCACGCATATCATCTGTCTCGGGCTTGAAAGACAAGCCCCACATAGCGATCGTTTTACCTTGTAAGTCTCCATGGAACGCACGGCTCAACTTATCAAAAACGATATTCTTCTGTTCCTCGTTCACCGCCTCGACAGCCTCGATCACACGCATATGATAATCGTTCTCTACTCCCGTATGCAACAACGCCTTCACGTCTTTCGGGAAACAAGAGCCTCCATAACCGCAACCGGCGTACAAGAAGCGGCTGCCAATACGGGAATCCGCTCCCATGCCCTTACGGACATTATCCACGTTGGCTCCCACACGCTCGCAAAGGTTGGCGATATCGTTCATGAAACTGATACGGGTAGCCAGCATGGCGTTGGCGGCGTATTTCGTCATCTCGGCGGAAGGGACATCCATCATCAAGATCGGATAGCCGTTCAAGGTGAACGGACGATATAATCTCTCCATCAACTTACGGGCACGGTCGCTTTCCACTCCGACAACCACACGATCAGGAGCCATGAAATCCTTGATAGCGGCTCCTTCCTTCAAAAACTCGGGATTCGAGGCTACATCGAACTCAATGTCAACGCCTCTCTTGTCCAACTCCTCCTGCACGGCGGCACGAACCTTTATCGCCGTACCAACCGGAACCGTGCTTTTGGTCACCAATACCACGTGTTTCTTTATATTACGGCCTACCGTACGGGCTACCTCCAGCACATATCTCAGGTCCGCACTACCATCCTCGTCCGGAGGGGTACCCACCGCACTGAAAACGATTTCCACGTTATCCAGACAGGAGGCCAACTCCGTCGTGAAACGAAGACGGCCGGCTTTCACGTTACGCCCCACCAAATCATCCAGACCCGGCTCGTAGATCGGCATCTCACCGTTCAACAAGCGCTTTATCTTACTCTCGTCAATGTCTACGCAAGTGACATTTATCCCCATCTCGGAGAAACAAGCTCCCGATACAAGCCCCACATAGCCTGTACCCACAATCGCAATATTCATATAAATGGATTAAATTATTTGTCGACCTTGAACAACGAACGAAGCTCGTCTTGCAACGCCTCGTTCACCAGATAGGTGAACTCACAGCTCACGTTAGTCGCACCCTCATCCGTCACGACCGAGGTATATATAGGGTATTCATTTCCTTTGCTTAAATTATTACGCCAGTGCAAAGCACGTATGTTCAGAGGATTATCCCATAAAACTTCCGGAACGCCCAGGCATCTCAGCTGCGAGACCGGATAAATATGGTCGATCTCCCAACCGAACATGCTATCCCGGTTGTTATAATCCGCATAGGCGATCCAAGCACCGCACGCATCCTGACGGATACGATCCGGGTTATATTCAGAAATTATCCTAGCGGAATGCCAAGCTATATCTTTTAAGTCGAATATCATAGTCAGTTAGGCTGGATTTGATGGTTACTGCCATAAATCTTAATTCTTGCAACGGATTTTTCTTGCTCTTCCATACTCCACCTGTCAAAATTTTTTCCCGAACGCTATGTTCAGAAACGTCTTCACCAATATCTTAAAATTGAACAGCCAAGAGCGTAGCGTAAGAGGTCACGCCCGGACGGATCTGGTAGAGGTAACGGTAACGGGGACACGCTCCATGATCTGGTCGATGTAGAACTGACGTTCCGGACGGGGACCGATAAAGGACATGTCACCCACAAAGACATTCCATAACTGGGGCTACTCATCCAAATGATGTACCCGGAGGAATTTCCCGATACGGGTCATCCGAGGGTTTGCACCACCCTTGTAAAGGGCCGGGCCGAATTTCTCCGCGTCCAGACGCATACTACGGAACTTATAGATGTTGAACGGGTGGTCAAAACGACCGATACGTTATTGCTTAAAGATCGCCGGGCCCCTATCCTCCCGTTTTACGGCGATATAACAAAATAAAAACAGCGGGGAAAATACGATCAAGGCCAAAAACGCAAGAACACAATCTCCCATACGTTTTACATTGCTTTGGAACATACCCATCCCATCAGGAATGAATCGTTCCAGTTCCTCTCTCACTTTTTCCAATGGCGTAGTTTTCTTTTTTCAGCACTCATACTCTCTCACTTAATAAAGGTAGTCCCTTCACTTCGCCAGCGTGCCACGCATGGTAATCCGCCAAGGGAAACCCGGGGACGGTCAATAGCTTGTAATCCGACCCGTCTCTTCTCAAGATATGCTTGCGGGTATATGAGCGGAGCGAGCGATCCGTAACGGACACCATCACGATCGGGAACGGGTAGGCGTACAGGCGCAACGGAGTGGTCTCGCTATCCGGGAACGCACGATGCAGCTGGTAGGCCGAACGCTCGAACGCTACCCAGTAGGGACCCGTGCAGTACAGGTGTATTGAGTTTCGGTTCGCACGCTCACGATCCATGATCTCTGTCAAACGCTCACGCAACAGGTTCATCAGCCGGATGCCCGAAGGAACGCCGCATGTCTCTCTCTCTTCTCTCATATCTTTTATTTATCGCCGTTCCCGTGCCCGAACCAACGGTCGTAATCACGTAAACGACGTATCAACACGGTCTTGCTCCTCTTGGGCGAGGCCTCCTCCATCCAAGGGTCAACCAGCTCGTGCGCCATGCGCTGGTAGAGGCTGCTGTCCGTACAGCCGTACAGCGTGACCAGCAGCAAGGCACGGGATTGCCCCG
>OLIL01000342.1_pt1 | contig 30449 bp, 24 predicted proteins | sample 1609701 | NCBI WGS metagenome assembly OLIL01 (sample SAMEA4350146, study PRJEB24818) | metagenome | biome: human; feature: gut; material: faeces | place: Denmark | collected 2013-09
CACACGTATTTTAAATATGCGTGCAAAGATACAAAATCAAATCGAATACACTATAAAAAGTCCGTAAACTTTTGAGTATTAATAACTTATTTAATAATCGTCTCGTTTTAACGGGACACTAGTGATATACGAAATATTCTCTTATTAAGAAGGGTGACATTATTATAAATGGATTAAACTTGAATTATGACTTTGTTTCTCAAAGAGTAGCCTGTACTCCTGATGAGGGAATAATTACGTCTGCTTATGTCGTTTGTCGTCCAAGAAAAAAGGTAAATTATAATTTTTATACATATCTTTTTAAAGGGATGGATAGCATGAAATTGTTTCATGGGATGGGAAGTGGTATAAGGTTGACACTTTCATTTAAGGAATTGAAAAGGCAATTATTGCCAGTACCACCCGAAGAAGAACAGGATGCTATCGTCTTTTACCTCGACATAAAGTGTTCGAGTATAGAAGTCCTCTTGGCAAACAAAAAAAAGGAAATCACGTTTCTTCAAGAAATGAAGCTGCGTGTCATAACTGATGCCGTAACCCGTGGGCTCAATCCGAATGTGAAGTTTAAGCCAACTAATATTCCTTGGTTACCTGAGATTCCTGAATATTGGAAGATAAAACGTGCGAAGAACATGTTTAAAAAAGAGCAACGTCCAATTCTATATGATGATGAAATTGTAACTTGCTTTCGTGATGGAGAGGTAACATTGAGGAAGAATCGTAGAACTTCTGGCTTTACCGAAGCAACGGATTATAGTCATTATCAGCATATTTGCAAAGGAGATTTGGTAATACATCAAATGGATGCTTTTGCAGGTTCTTCTGGTGTGTCTGATTCTGATGGTATGGGAACTCCGGTATTGAGTGTTTGTACACCTAAGATAGAAGGTATAGACAACTATTATTATGCACATGTTCTACGCATTATGGGCAAAAATGGTTTTATCCTTTCTTTGTATCGAGGAATACGTGAACGTTCATCTGATTTTCGGTTTGATACATTTATTAAGCAATGGCTTCCTGTTCCACCAATAGAGGAACAACACGCTATCGTCTCATACATCACCGAGCGAGTAGCAAAGATAGATTCTCTGGTAGAGAAGTTGAACAAAGAAATTAAGTGTGTCAAGGAATATAAGCAACGCTTGATAAGCGATGTTGTTACAGGTCAAATTAAAGTGTCTTAGCTATGAGTAATGAAAATAATAATTCTGGTTGTTTTGCAATAGTATTAGGTATTATAGCAATAGTTGTTGCATAATACTGGGAATATTGAAGCGGCTAACGGTGCAGCAATATTTTTGCTATTGATAGTAGGAGTTATTGGTGTTGTATTGTATATAAAGAATAATTAGGTTATAGTTATGGATACATCAGAAACAGGTCTTGAAAAGATTATCGTGGATTGGTTGCGAGATAAGAATGGCTATGAGCAAGCTACTCCTCACGATTATAATAAAACTTTTGCCTTGGTGGAAAGTTGGGTGGAACGCTTTGTCACGGTTACCCAACCCGACAAGGTGAAGGAGTCCATGTGCTTTGCCTCGCCCTCCGAGCGACAGAAATTCTTTACTCGCTTGTCTGGGGAAATAGGCAAGCGGGGAGTCGTGGATGTGCTTCGCAAAGGATATAAGTTTAATGGCAATACCTTCGACCTCTATTACCCGCTTCCTTCGCAACTCAATCCGAGTGCCAAGGCTGCTTACAAGCAAAATATCTTCGGTGTCATCCGACAGGTGAGGTATTCTACCCAAAACACCAATGAGATAGACTTTGTTGTATTCATCAACGGTCTTCCTCTTGCTACCTTCGAATTGAAGAACAACTATACTGGACAAACCTACGAGAATGCCATCAAGCAATACCAGATGGAACGTGATCCTAAGGAATTGCTCTTACAGAAGAAACGCTGTGCCGTCCACTTTGCCGTGGATGATCAGCAAGTATGGATGTGTACCGCCTTGGCGGGAAAGAACTCTTGGTTCTTGCCATTCAACCGTGGTGTGAATGGAGGTGCTGGTAATCCTGTTGTAGAGAAAGATACGATGACCTCCTATCTTTGGAAAGATGTCTTTACTAAAGCTACGCTCAGCAATATCATCGAGAACTTTGCGCAAGTAATCGTTTCTAAGGAAAAGGACAAGGCGACCAAGCTGATGAAGACCAAGGAAGTGGTAATTTGGCCACGCTATCATCAGTTGGATGTCGTACGTTCCTTAGTTGCGCATACCAAGACGCATGCCATAGGTCGTAGATATTTGATTCAGCATAGTGCTGGTAGTGGTAAGTCAAATTCGATTACTTGGCTTGCCTATCAACTCGTTACTCTTCTTCAGAAGCAAGAACCTTTCTTTGATTCTGTCATAGTTGTCACCGACCGTGTCAACCTTGACAAGCAGATGAGAGATAATATTAATGCTTTCCAAAGGTTGAGTAATGTGGTGGGATGGGCTGATAAATCGGATACGTTGCGACAGCTCTTACAAGGTGGCAAGAAGATAATCGTCTCTACCATCAATAAGTTTAGCTTTATCCTTGATGAGATAGGTTGTTCGCTCAAAGACAAGCGTTTCGCCATAATTATTGATGAGGCTCATAGCAGTCAAAACGGAGCGATGTCGGCAAACTTAGCTACGGGGTTGTCTGGCAATGCGGCTCCTAAGCCATATGTAGTGCCTGAAGATACTGGCTATATGATGGCTGCAGAAAATGGTTCAGGTGTAGAATGGGAACCAGAGGAAGAGGACACGGAAGATAAAATACATAGAATACTGAAAGGACGTAAATTGGCGAAGAATGCTGATTATTACGCTTTTACAGCTACGCCAAAGAATAAAACCTTGGAAATGTTTGGTGAAAAATCATATGATGCAAATGGCGAAGTTACGTTTAAGCCTTTTCATGAATATACAATGAAGCAAGCTATCGAAGAAGGTTTTATCTTGGATGTGCTGAAGTATTATACGCCTTACAAGTCGTACTATCGTATATTGAAAGCAACGGAAGATGATCCTCGCTATGACAAGAAAAAGGCGCAAGGTAAACTTCGTGCCTATGTGGAGGCTCAACCTGAGACTATCGAGAAAAAAGCCGAAATTATAGTAGAGCATTTCTGCAAGAAGGTGTATATGAAGATAGGTGGCAAGGCTCGTGCAATGTTGGTTACTTCATCTATCGAACGAGCTATCGAGTTTTATAAGGTTATCACCCGAATGTTGGAAGAACGAAATAGTCCTTATCGTGCCATCGTTGCTTTCACTGATAAAGTCATCGACGGAAAATTAGTGACGGAGTCAAGTCTGAATGGATTTCCTTCTGCTGAAATAGAGTCGAGAATGGAGGAAGAACCTTATCGAATCTTGGTCGTGGCGAATAAATATCAGACGGGATATGACCAACCATTATTGCATACAATGTATGTGGATAAACAGTTGTCGAGTGTGAAAGCTGTGCAAACTTTATCACGTTTGAATCGTTGTCATCCCAAGAAACAAGATACCTTTGTGCTTGATTTTGCTAATGATCCTGAAGTTATCAAGCAGTCTTTCCAAGAGTATTACAAGACAACGGTCTTGGTGGGCGAGTCAGATGTGAACAAGTTAAATGACTTGACGGAAAAGATAGAGGGATACAATTTCTATGTGCAAGATGACATAGATAAGGTTGTAGAACTCAAGCTGTCGGGCTCGGATGAAGACCGTCCAAATATAGATGCCATTTTGGATGGTGTGACTATGAGATTTAAGGAAGAACTGGATGAAGATGAACAAATCGATTGTAAGAGTGCCATCAAGAATTTCTGCCGTTGTTACCCTTCCTTCTCGGCGATAATGCCGTTCGAAAGTCCAGATTGGGAGAAACAATATGTATTCTATTCGCTATTGGTGAAGAAGTTGCCGAAGTTGAAGATAGATGATTGTACAGATGGGCTGCTTGACAATGTGGATTTCGATAAATATCGTATGGTCAAGGAAGAGGAGCGTCAACTGGTGTTGGAGAATGAGAATGCAGAGGTGAAACCTGTTCCTGTTGGTCTTGGTATGGGGGTGCCTCAGCCAGAAATGGAAGCCTTGTCGAATATTGTCAAGGACTTTAATGAGCTTTTTGGAAACATTGACTGGAAGAATCGTGATGAAGTACAAAGGCAAATTAATGAATTGCCTAAGCGTATTGCCAGCAGTGTGGATTTCGTTAATGCCGTTAAGAATGGGGATAGGCAAGTGGCGCAGATCACCTTCAATGATGATATGGTTGCTATCGTAGCTGCCATGTTGGAGGAGAAAACAGAGTTTGTGCAGACATACTTCAATAATCCTGATTTCCAAAACTTCGTGAATGCGCGGGTTTATCAGGCTGCAGTCAGTCAGTTGAGATAGCAGAAGCGAGATAGGCATAGATTGCGTGGATTTTTGATTCATGTATTGTGTGTGTGTTTGCCTAGTTGTCCCTGATTTACAACAAACTTTAACGCTGTTGCCGCTGATTTGCGACAAAAAAGTAGTATCTTTGCCCCTGATTTGAAACAAATGCGTATGTTTAGACGAAATATCATCAGTAAACTGGAGGCTTGGAAGCAAGACAAAAAGCATAAGCCCCTTATCCTGAGAGGAGCTCGACAAGTTGGCAAGACAACTGTGGTCAATGAGTTTGGCTCTCAGTTTGATAATTATCTATATTTCAATCTGGAAAGAAATGAGAATGCCAAGTTGTTTGAAATGGAGATTCCTTTAGACGACCTGGTGAATATGCTGTATGCCAGTGTCGGTAAGGTTAAGAAAGAAGGAACTACCCTTGTTTTCATCGACGAGATACAGAATTCTCCTAAAACCATAGCACTTCTCAGGTATTTCTATGAACTGAGACCTGATTTGTATGTTATTGCAGCTGGCAGTCTGTTGGAGAATCTGGTGGATGTTAAAGTCAGTTTCCCTGTGGGAAGAGTACAATATCTGGCTTTGCGACCTTGTTCGTTTTCGGAATTCCTGGGAGCTATCGGCAAGAATAATCTGCTTGCCGTACTCTCGCAGAAGGCAGAATATACGGTTGCCTTCCATGAACAGTTGATGCATCTTTTCAATCAATATACCATTGTGGGAGGTATGCCTGAAGCTGTGCAGCAGTATGCTGAAACCCAAGATGTCATTGGTATCGAAGATGTTTATGAAACTCTGGTGCAAGCCTATAAGGATGATTCTGAAAAATACGTCAGAGGTAATAAGTTGACAGACGTGGTGAGATTCATCCTCTCCTATGGTTGGGCTTTTTCGGGTGAGACCATTACGTTAGGTAACTTTGCCAATTCTGGCTATAAGTCAAGAGAGGTGGGCGAGGCATTTAGATTGTTGGAGAAGGCTATGCTTCTGGAGCTAGTTTACCCTGTATCTTCTACCCAGTTGCCGATTATTCCTGAGACCAAACGAATGCCAAAACTCATCTGGTTTGATACGGGATTGGTGAACTATCAGGCGGGAATCAGAAAGGAAATCATTGGCTCTACCGATATGGTGGACAGTTGGCGTGGGCATATTGCAGAACAAATAACGGCTCAGGAGTTATTGGCTTTGGAAGATAGGGTGGGACAGCATCGCTCGTTTTGGGCAAAGCCGAATAACGGTGCAGAGGTTGATTTCATTTTTGCTCATAACTCCAAGCTTTATCCGATAGAGGTAAAGAGTGGAACCAATGCCCATCTCCGTTCTCTCCAGGTATTTATGGATAGTTCGGAAGTTAATATAGCCATCCGTATCTGGTCAAAGCCTTATTCCATAGATAAGGTCAAGACCATTCATGGCAAGGAGTTTACGTTGATCAATCTTCCGTTTTATCTGATAGGTAATTTGCGGAACGTATTGGATGCTGTTGTAGATGAATGAGTGGTAGATACAAAAAAGAATTCAGCAAATTAGCATCTTGGCTATTCAACTCCTTGTTCCAAGATATAAGCAGGTTGGCAGCTCGTTACCTTGGCTGTTACCAAGAAGATGTAAGTTTTCCGTTAAATATTCTATTTTCTGATAGGTATTTCGGAAAAATTGCCTATTTTTGCAATATGAATTCAAAACGAAGCAATTATGGCATTGAAATTATATCCTGTAGGAATCCAAACATTTGAGCGTATTCGAAAGGAAAACAAGCTCTATATCGACAAGACGGAATATGTCTATCGAATGACACATTCTGGTGGATGTTATTTCTTCTTAAGTCGTCCACGCCGTTTCGGTAAGTCACTTTTGGTGTCCACTTTTGAGAGTTATTTCTCTGGAAAGAAAGAACTGTTTGAGGGGCTTGCCATCGAAAAGTTAGAGCAGAAATGGATGGAATATCCTGTACTGCACTTCGACATGAGTGGAGGTAAGCACATGGAGAAGGAGCAGTTGGAGGATTATCTCTCAAATCGTTTGGAGGCAGAAGAGAAAAAATGGGGGATTACCCATTCTAAAAGAGGTGTAAATGATCGTTTGACAGAATTAATTACCACCGCTTATGAAATTAGTGGCAAGCAGGTGGTCGTGCTCATCGACGAGTATGATGCGCCTATGCTCGATGTTGCTCATGAGAGAAAAACTTTGGATGAGCTTCGTAATGTGATGCGCAATTTCTATAGCCCACTCAAGATGTGTGAGCCCATGCTTCGTTTTGTCTTCCTGACTGGCATCACCAAGTTCTCGCAAGTGAGCATTTTTAGCGAGTTGAATAACATCAAAAATATTTCGCTGGATGATGAATATGCTGGAGTTTGCGGAATCACCAAGGAAGAATTGCTTACCCAGATGAGTGAGGATATAGATGTGTTGGCAGAGGCACTGGAGATAACAAGAGAGGAAACTATTGCTAAACTCAAGGAAAATTATGATGGCTATCACTTCTCACCAGCATCCCCTGATGTGTTTAATCCTTATAGCTTGCTCAACTGTTTTGATGATAAGAACTTCGGTGCTTATTGGTTCAGCTCAGGCACACCTACCTATCTTATCAACATGCTTCGCAAGTTTAAGGTCTTGCCAGCCAAGATAGGCAGGTCATTGGCTCGTTCCTCAGCTTTCGATGCACCTACGGAGAACTTGAAGACCATCACGCCTTTGCTCTATCAGAGCGGCTACATCACCATCAAGGGCTATGACAAGATGAGCCAACTCTTCACGCTCGACTTGCCTAACAAGGAAATCAAGGTGGGCTTATTTGAGAGCCTTCTGCCTTATTATTTGGAAGGCATGTATGCCGAGGAGGGAGATGTGGCAATCGCCCAGATGTCTGTCTTGATTCGCCAAGGCGACATGGATGGTGCCTTGCGCTTGCTCCAGGAGTTCTTGGGCACGGTGCCTTATTGTAACAATACCAATTACGAGGGGCATTACCAGCAGGTGCTTTTCATCATCTTCACTCTCTTGACTCACTTTGTGGTGGATGTGGAGGTTCACACACCGAATGGAAGGGTGGATGTAGTGATGGAGACAGAGGATACTCTCTATCTCATCGAACTGAAACTCAACAAGAACGCCCAGGCCGCCATGCAGCAAATCAACCTCAAGCAATATGACCAGCGTTTTGCGAGATGTGGCAAGCCGATAGTAAAAGTTGGTGTAAACTTTGATGCCAAGAAAGGGAATATTGAGGATTGGACCATAGAACCATAAATAAGAGTCCACTTTTAATAGTGGTAGCAACCCATAATAAAAAAAAAGACCGAGTAACTTTTCTATTGGAAGTTGCTCGGTCTTTTTGGGTTGAAGTAGAATTAAAACTGCCTTATTCTGCCAATCGGATGCTCATAGGGCTTACGGTGATGAGGCGCTTCTTGTAGAGGTCGCCAATGGCACGCTTGTAAACCTTCTTGCTCACGTGGAAACGCTCGTAGATGTCGTCGGCCTCGCTCTTGTCGCCAAGGTTGCACTCGCCATCGTTGTCCAGAAGATACTGGTAGAGGGTTTCTGCGAAATCGGCAGTCTGCTGAATACCGGTCTTCTGCAGGGTAACGTCTATCTTTCCGTCAGGACGAACTCTTCCGATGTATCCCTTCATCTTGTCACCCGTGTGGATGTACTGGAAAATCTGATCCTGATAAAGCAGACCCGGATACTGGTTGTCGATGATAACCTTGAAGCCGAGGTCGGTCTTCTGCCAGATGAGGAGATCCACCTCTTCGCCATGCTTGTAGTGAGGATGGTCTTCGTTGAGATAACGCTCAATCTTGGCTGAGGCAACGATGCGATAGCTCTCCTCGTCGATGTGGATATGCACGATGTAGGAGTTGCCGAGCACCATGCGCTTCTTCTGCTCACGGAATGGGCAGAAGATGTCCTTCATCAGTCCCCAGCCCAGGAAGGCTCCGTATTCGTTGACCCATTTCACTTCGAGATAGGCGAAGTCGCCCACTTTAGCCAATGGGGTTTCTGTGGTAGCGATGAGGCGCTCATCCTGATCGAGATAGATGAAGACATCCAGCTCGTCGCCGATGCCAGCGTCTTCAGGAACGTAGCGGGATGGAAGGAGGATTTCTCCCTCATTTCCACCATCGAGATACAGACCGAAATCTACTTTCTTTACGATGAGAAGGCGATTGTAATCGCCGAGTTTTATCTTTTTGCTCATATAATATTATCTTCAGTTTTTTCTTCCATTATTTGTGCTTCTGTAATTTCTATCTCTTCCTTGCTATCAGCAGCTCCTGCCTCTACCGTCTTCTCAATCATTCCATCCTTGAGATGGATGGTGCGATCGGTGATGGACGCAAGACCCTCATCGTGGGTAACGATGACGAAAGTCTGGCCGAACTTGTCTCTGAGATCGAAGAAGAGCTGGTGAAGCTCTGCCTTGTTCTTAGTGTCGAGACTTCCTGATGGCTCATCGGCAAGGATGACGGCAGGATTATTGACCAAGGCTCTCGCCACGGCTACACGCTGTTTCTCACCACCAGACAACTCGGCAGGCTTGTGGCTGGCTCTGTCGCTCAAGCCCATGAATTCCAATAACTCCTCGGCACGTTCCATGGCTTCCTTTCTGCTCTTTCCGGCGATGAAGGCAGGAATCATGATGTTCTCCAGGGCGGTGAACTCTGGGAGAAGCTGATGGAACTGGAAGACGAAACCGAGATGCTGGTTGCGGAAATCGCTCAGTTTCTTGGTGCTGAGGCTGCGCACATCAATGCCGTCCACTTCTATGCTGCCACTATCTGGCTTGTCGAGGGTACCGATAATCTGGAGAAGAGTGGTCTTGCCGGCACCACTAGGTCCGACGATACTTACCACCTCGCCCTTGTCAATATGCAGGTCGATGCCCTTAAGCACCTGCAGGGAGCCGAAGCTCTTGGTTATACCTTTTATATCAATCATTTTCTAACTCAAAATTATTTTGCAGGCAAAATTAAGCAAAATATTTGGAAATGCCTAATTTTAAGAGATAAAAAGAAATAAGGAGGGATATAAAAAAACAAAACGAGCCTTATTCTTGCAAATAAAGCTCGTTTCAGTACTCAATTCTGTATTACTTTCTATAAAATGTATGTGTTATTTCAACCCATCGGCATCGCCGGTGGTCTTCAATCCGTTGCTCTTTTCGCGAGGAGTGATATTCACTTTCTTCGCTATGGTGTTCTCGATAAGGTTGGCATCGAATGCCGTCTTCTTGTCGGTGCAGGTGATATCCTGGAAGGTGAAATCTACCAGGCGGTATTTATCGCTCTTTCCAACATCAAAGAAGTTGTCACAAGCCATCTGGACGTTCTTGATGGAGATGTTGTTGCACTGGCACTGTTCGTGTATTATTATATATTGGTTCTTTTTATATGTAATCTACGATAAACTCGTAACAATATATGTTTTAGTATTACGAAAAGCTCGTAAAACGTTAAAATATAGCTGAATTTATGTTTTTTAACGTAGATTGTTTTGTGTTTATACGAAAAGTTCGTAGATTTGCAGCGTGATTTAGAAACAAGAATGTTGAATTTAAAAGAATAAAGATAGAAATATGGAAAAGCTGACGAATCAGGAAGAAGATATTATGCTTCGGATATGGCGATTGGGACGATGTGCCGTGAAACAGATTATGGAACTGTTGCCAGAACCTCGTCCACCTTATACTACGGTGGCTTCTATTGTGAACAATCTGAAGCGCAAGGAATATGTCAAGGCGGAGCGGGATGGTAAGGGGTATGTCTATTCTCCACTCATTGCCGAGAGCGATTACAAGCGGAAGTTCCTGTCGGGTTTCGTGAGCAATTACTTCAAGAATTCCTTCAAGGAAATGGTTTCCTTCTTTGCCAAGGACGAGAAAATCAGTCCCGAGGACCTCAAGGATATCATCCGTGAAATTGAGAGTTCGGAAGAATGACTCGAGAACTTTGAAGAATAAATCAAGCTTTCGGAAGAATAATTATTAAGTTCATTTCAAACAAAAATCGAAACTGTATGGCAATATATCTTATAAAAATCAATGTAGCCCTGATGCTCCTTTATGGCTTTTATCGCCTCACGGTGAGCCGCGATACTTTCTTCGGTCTTCGCCGCCTTACCCTCTGGCTCATCTATGCCGTTGCCCTGATGGTTCCGGCACTCAATCTGGAATATTGGGTGCGCGATACACCAACGATGGCGAGTATGGCGAATGCATATGCCGACACGTTTTATCCCGTGGTGGTTGTAAAGGCTCAGGCTCCCAGCATAACCTGGATAGATATGCTGCTGGGCATCTATTGGGCAGGAGTTGCCGTTCTCTCATTGCGTTTGGTATGGCAGCTCTTCAGTATCATCCGCCTTGCTGCTATTTCCCGGAAGCAGGAGGTGGAAGGCATTACGGTACATCTTCTCAGAGGCGAGGGGAGTCCGTTCTCCTTCTTCCGCTGGGTGTTTATGTATCCATCTACCCTGGAGGGCAAGCAGTTGCACGAAGTGATGGTTCACGAGTGCACCCATGTTTCGGGTCTCCATTCCCTGGATACCCTCTTCTCCGAGCTTTTCTCCATCGCCTGCTGGTTTAATCCGTTTGCCTGGCTGATGAAGCAGGAAGTAAGAATGAATTTGGAATATTTAGCCGATGAAAGTGTATTATCTGATGGTAACGCGCGCAAATCCTATCAGTATCACCTTCTAGGTTTGGCATATCGACAGCCGAATGAATCGACCAAGATTGCTAATAATTTTAATTTATTACCTCTTAAAAAAAGAATTAAAATGATGAACAAACGTAGAACAAGTGAAATAGGCAAGGCGAAGTACCTCCTTTTCGCACCTTTAGCAGGAGCGTTGCTTATGGTGAGCAACATCGAGAGTGTGGCTCGTGAGATTGGCGAGCAGATTCCGGAAGTAGCCGAGGTTCAGCAGAAGGCGGAGCAGGCTCTGAATGCTGATGTGGTTGTGGCGAATCCGACGGCTGAAGAAGCAAAGGCTGCCGCAGAAGCCCAAAAGGCAGAAGAAGCTAAGGCTGCTGAATTGGCAAAGTCGGAAGCTGAACAGAAGGCGGAAGCAAAGGCTTCTGATGCGACAGCCCCAGCCGATACAACCAAGAATGTGGTTTATGACGTAACAGAGACATTGCCGCAATTTCCTGGTGGTCAGGGAGTAATGATGAAGTATCTGGCTGCAAACATCAAGTATCCGGCTTCCGCTGTCAAAGCCAAAAAGCAGGGCCGTGTGATTGTAACCTTTGTCATTCAGAAGGATGGTAGCGTTACCGAAGCCCGAATTGCAAGATCGGTAGATCCCGAACTGGATGCTGAGGCTTTGAGAATCGTGAAGGCGATGCCTAACTGGACTCCTGGTACACAGGATGGTAAACCGGTAAACGTAAAATATACCATCCCTGTTGTATTCTCTCTTCAGAAAGATGTAACCCCAGGGAAGAAAGAAGTAAAATAGAATATCAATTTCGGGTTATAAAACAACTCAACAAAAAAGAACATAAATCTCAACTCAATAAAAAAGAGCATAAATCTCATCTCAGCGATAGGGTATGTATTCTCTATTGACATGTAGAATGAAAAGGGCGGTTTTCTTGCGTGATGCAAGAAGCCGCCTTCTGCATTTTCTGCATCATCAGGCGTGATTTTTCCTTAGCCAAGGCTTGCATATCCACGGCAACATCGTCTTCATCTACGATTTCCACGCCCGTCATCGTTTCTATCACATCCTCCATGGAAACTACGCCGCGAAGGCATCCGTATTCATCTACGATAATGGAGATGTGCTCTCGCTTTTCCAACATCTTTTCCCAAATCTGATATATCGATTCATCCTCGTTGAAGGAAAGTATCGGGCGCATCAGCTCGGATAATCGGGTTTGAAATTCATCGTCTGAAACCGATTTGAGAACCACATCCTTCAGAACGTAGCCCACGATATAGTCCTTATTGTTATCATATACAGGAATGCGTGAGAAATTCCACTCCTTCTGTTCGTAAAACTCCTTGGTGGTTAGATGCATATTAGCAGATTTTAGTGATTTATTAAGACCAAAGGGGAAGAAAACCTATTCTTTCCCCTTTGGTCTATAATCTTACAGTTGTATCTTTACAGCCTTTCCGTCATATTCCACGCTCTTGCTTGCCTGCATAGGCTGGTCGCCTGCGCCGCAATCAGCGCCCACCATCACGATGTGGAATCTGCGATGCTGGAGCATTCCCTTATAGCTGCCCTTGCGTGGAGCGATGCTCAGGGTTCGGTCTGCTTCATTCCATACAAACTGGATTTCCGAGAATTTACCTTTCTCATAGTTGTAGTTGTCGCCCTCATCCTCATAGAGCGTAAATTTACCATCAGCACCAGGATAGACACGAATTTCCAGCTCATCCCAAGGCTTCTCTAAACTATACTGCACTTCAGGACCGAATGGCAGAATGGTACCAGCCTTGATGAATACAGGCATGATGTCGATAGGACAAAGGCGCTGGATATCCTGACCACCCTCATACTGGGCATTGCTCCAGAAATCATACCATTTATTGCCCTTTGGCAAGTAAACATTCACAGGCGCAGCTGCCTTCCTTACATCAGGATAGATGGTATGGCCCTTCTTCTCCTTATCCTTCCAGGTATATAAAGGATCGGTTACCGGCTTCACCAGGATGTTGCGGCCAAAGAGATACTCATCGTTCAGGCGGGAAGCCTTCTTGTCTGCCGCATAATCCATTACCAGGGCACGCATCATGCTTCCGCTATTCTGTACACAGTCGCCAGCCGTACTGTAGATATAAGGCAAAAGGCGATAGCGCAGCTTGATGGCCTTAATCATAGCATCATAAGCCCAGTCGCCCTGCTTTCCGAATTCATACAGTTCGCTTACCATCGGCGAAGAACAGTGGTTACGCATCAATGGCATGAAGGTTCCCCACTGCATCCAGCGGGTCTGCAGTTCCTGAATGGCAGGGTTCTTTGGATTCTGTTCAAACTCCCAGTAGAAGAAACCACCCAGGTCGGTGTTCCAGAATGGGATACCGCAGAGCGAGAAGTTCAAGCCCGATGGAATCTGATTCTTCATCTCGTCCCAGGAAGCCACCACATCACCGCTCCAGCAGATGGTGCCATAATGCTGAATACCGAGACTGCCGCTTCGGGTCATCTGGAGCGAACGCTTTGTGTTGCCCTTCATCGCTCTCTGGTGCTCGTAGATGCTCTTGTTGTGCAACAATGGGAAGGCGTTCTTCACGCCCAGCCATGAACCATCGAAGGTCTGATAGTTCTCATCGCCCGGCTTCTCAAAATGGTCTGGCTCCGTAGAATCGGTCCACCAGGCATCGAAGCCCATCTGGTAGAGGTGGGTAAGATACTTCCAGTAGAGGTTGCGAGCCTTCGGATTGAAGACATCGTATGGCATCACGCCACTGTTTCTTGGCCAGGTTTCGAAAGGAAGGAGGGCATTCATCTTCTTCAGTTCACGATACTGCTCTGTCCAAGGACCGAAACTTGCCCAGATGGAAATCATCAGATGGGCATCGTTCTTGTGAACATACTTCACCATCTCTTCCGGACTCTTCAGGCGGGGTTCTCTCTGTGCCTTCATCTGCTTCATATCGGTAGGAAGATACTTGGCATAGGCTGGGTCGCCCACCTTATTTATATAGTATGGGTTCTGGAACTTCATTGCATTCCAGTTGGAGTCGCATCCCCAATACTGCCAGTCCTGCACGATGGCATCGGTAGGAATCTTCAGTTCGCGATACTTATCCAATACGCCAGCCAGTTCATCGCTGGTCTTATAGCGTTCACGGCATTGCCAGAAGCCCATCGCCCATTTCGGGAACATCGTAGCCTGTCCGGTCAGTTCACGGATGCTGGCGATGACTCCATCCTGAGTACCATCCTTGTACATGAAATAGTAGTCGGCGCAGGTTCCCACTTCGCTGGTAAAGGAAGTGCATGATGGCTGGTTGCTATTGTTCTTGGATGCTACGATATCATTGAAATAGGTTTTTCCCGCATTGTCCCAGTAAAGACCATAGCCTTTCTCGCTGGTGAAATAAGGGATGGCGATATAAGTATTGTTGTTCCAGAGTACGATATTCTGACGGCCACGCTGATTCATATAAACATCACGTAGCTGTCCCAAGCCATAGATGGCCTCGTCATCAGCAAGACGGAAGTCCTGCTCTATGCGGTACTTGCCCTTGTTGGCTTCGTCCTTGCGGGCATCCAGACGGGTCTTCGTATCGGTAAGCAGCAGTTTTCCATCCTTCGAAAGGAAGCGGATTTCGCCAGTCTGCTGGTTCAGTTCGATGGAAATTAAATTGGATTTAATATTTACAATATCTCCATTTTCCTGTATCTGAACATCCTTCAGCTGCTGAGGCTTCAAGATGACAGAATAGCTTTTCTTCTGAATGGGAGCACCAAGTCCAGCATCAGATTTCAAGATACGGACGATGGATGGAGAATAGAATTCGATGGTTACATTCTGCTGAGCCACCTGACGGGTGATAGACTTGGCAGCCATGCCTTTCTGGGTGCCTGCCACCTTTACGCTCTTGGCGCAGAGTTCACTTGGAATGCCAACGGAAGCGATGCCCAAAAGGGCAATGAGAGATAAATTCTTTAGCATACTTTTGTTTATTATATTAGAGGGTTTATGATTTGTCCAGTTCTAAATACATAAGATTGTATTTCGGTTGCAAAGGTAATGCTAAATGGTGGAAAAGGGATAAAACAAATGATGAATCGAGTGGTACATTTGTTGAAAAATGCCGGAAAAGCCCCATTCCAGGGCTATTCCGGCATCATTTATCTATATTCGGAAGGCAATACGCCAAATTCCTTCTTAAAACACTTGGTGAAATAGCTGGGCGAGCTGAAGCCCGTTCGCTCGGCAATTTCATTCACGGTGAGCTTTCCTTCCTGAAGCAAGGCAGCTGCACGACGAAGGCGGATGCTGCGGATAAATGCCACAGGAGTAGTATCAGTCAGAGCCGTCAACTTTTTATAGAGTCCCGTCCGCTCCATGCAGAGGTCCTGTGCCAGTTGCTCCACGCCATATTCGCCATCTTCCAGATGCTGCTCTATCAGAGTACGCACCTGAAGAATCAGCTCGGGCTCCCGATTGATAGCTTCGGCTGTTTCCAGTAGTAGGCTATCCTCTGGCAAGGAAGGAATGTTATCTTTTATGGAATCGGTATTTATTACATTTATTTTCTTTTCTCTACGAAGATAAAGAATGATGATGCCCACCAGAATCACGAGGAAAAACACCAAGCCAGCTATCGCCCATCCCGACTTCCACCAGGGTTGGTCTATGGTAAAAAAGAGACCCAACATAGGCGAAACATAAATCAGACCATCGTGATAGGTTCCCAGCCAGATGGCTCCTTCCTTATCCCGATAAACCGTATTGATGCCCGTGGTGAGGGATTTTCCATCAGGCAAAGCCAATTCCTTTACCTCGCGTGGAGTAGTTCCCAGCTTGAAGTCGAACATCAGATAACCATGCTGACTGCTAATCAAAGCCTGATTGTCTGATGACATATTCAATGTATGCAAGAGGTAATCGCATGCGTATATCCTGGAATACTTACGGGTTTCCGGATTAAAATGCAGGAAGATGGAAGCATCCGTCTTGTTCTTTTCATCTCGTCCGGTTCTTATCTGGTAAAACTGTCCGCTCGGTGTCTGAACGGTGAGTGAGGTGTTCTGATAATGCTGAGCTTCGGCTGTTGAATAGGCAGAAGCGGTATAGGTCAGCTTATCATTCTGAAAAACCGCCACGATTCCTGAATCCATGAAAGTATAAACCTGTCTGCCATCGGTATCCAGATCCTGCAGACACCCCCATTCCTTCTTCAAATGGATTAGATTGCCATCCTGCGTATTGAGCAGCGAATCACCCATAACAACCCATACATTTTTCCTGCTATCTACAAACAGATCCTGAATGTCATTCCGGGTCGGGCCGTTTCGCATCATTTTCATCTTATTCTCTTTTCCATTTCCTGACAGAGCGTCAAGGGGATGTTCCAGAATTCTGCCCTCTGCAAGCAGAATACAGAATATCTTCTGGTATTCCTTTACCCATAACCTGTCCTGGCTATCGGCATAAAGATGCGTCTGCCCCTTGTATTTCGTGATGTTTTCTGCCTTTTCTGCAGGAAGGGGAATCAAGGAGAAGCGCCTTCCATCATAGAGATTGATGCCCTTGGGAGTTCTCACCACTAACCTGCCATCTGCCAACTGCATCATCTGTAGGACATGGTTATCAGAAAGCCCCTGTTGGGTATTGAGTACATAGAAATAATCGTTTGTCTCTACCTTCTGGGCAGAGCTGGTAAGTATCCGGCTGCCAAAGCAGAGGAAAACGATGCATAGTTTGATGATATATGGTTTATAACTTCTCATAGAGCCTTATTGTCTATTTTCATTGCTGCTATTTTGCTTATTCTTTGCAAAAATATAAAAAAAGATTGAGACAGACAAGACAAGCAGGCAAAATTTTGTGGCTTTCACTCTATCTCCTATATTAATTAATTCCCTATAGATTTAATGGATATCAGACTCTTCCACTGCAGGTGCTTTGTCCTCCTTGGGTTGAGGCTTGGGTACGAAGCCCAGAATAGCTACCAGACAACTCATCAACGGACTGATGATGTTGAAGAAGCAGAAGGGGAGATACACCAGTGTCGGGATGCCGAGAACCGTGCTCTGCGTCATACCGCAGGCTGTCCATGGAACCAGTACGCTTGTTACGGTAGCACTATCCTCTGTACTTCGGCTCAAGAGTTCCGGGCGGTAGCCTCGTTCTGCATATTCATCCTTGTAGATAGATGCATTCATGATGATACTCAGGAACTGGTCGCCCATAACGAGATTGAGCAATACACCCGATGTCACGGTACTGCAGACAAGTGATACGGTGCTATGGATGCTTTTCAGAAGCATGTGGGTGATAGCGTGAAGCATGCCGCTGGCTACCATACATGAACCGAAACACATGGCACAGAGAATGAGCCAGATGGTGTTGAGCATGCCTGCCATGCCGCGGGTTGCCACCAGTTCATTGATGTTCTCCATGCCGCAATCTACCTGAGTGTGGGTATAGCAGGTTATCATGATTCCCTCAAAGAGGCTCTTGGCAGTGATGCAGTCTTCGCCAGCAATCTTTACCAGTACTTCCGGCTGGAGGATGAGGGCACAGATGCATGCTGAAAGAGCTGAAAGAAGAAGCGTGATGAGAGAGGGAGTCTTGCGGTAGATGAGCCATCCTGTAAAAACCGGAACGAGCATCGTAAGCAGGGAGATGTTGAAACCATGACTCAGACCGGTAAGATACTGGCTGATATCCACAGGCTTGGAATCATAGCAGAGTCCGATGATGAGATAGAGTGCCAGCGAGAGCAGGATGCTTGGTATGGTGGTGTAGAGCATATAGCGAATATGCGAGAAAAGATCGGCACCGGCTATGCTTGAAGCCAGGACGGTGGTATCGCTCATAGGTGAGAGCTTATCACCGAAATAGGCTCCCGAAATGATGGCTCCAGCGGTGTAGGGGGCTGGTATTCCCAGGGCATCACCGATTCCCATCAGGGCAATACCGATGGTGGCAATGGTGGTCCATGAGGTTCCCGTCATCACAGAAATGATGCTGGAGATGATGCAGGCGCAGGGTAGGAAAAAGGTCGGCGACATGATCTGAACACCATAATATATTAATGTGGGAACCACGCCACTGATCATCCAGGTAGCTGACATCATTCCGATGAGCAGCAGAATCAGAATAGATACTCCGGCATCGCCCACGGTCTTTTTGATCATCTCCTCGAAGATATTCCATTTCATATTGTAGATTCCCATACCAAGTGCTACGCATACTGCTGTGGCTATCATGAGGGCCACCTGAGAGGCACCCGCCAGGGCATCATCAGGGAAGAGTTTGACAACCATGACGATGAGGGTGATAAGTACTGCCAGCGGTATGACAGAAATGAAAGGATGTGGTTCCATTGGCTGCTGAGGTGGGCAGGATACCTGCTCCTCAGCAGCTTGTGTTTTTTGCTTGTTTTCTTTTGATTCCATGTGTTAATACTCTTATATAATTATTTAAAATTCAAAGTCTTCGTTCGGGGTACCGAGCCAGATAAAACCATCTCTATCCTGGATGATATCGTTCACCGTATTGCACGACAAGCCATCCTTAGCCGAGAGTCGCTTCCCGTCTGATTTGATGCTGCCGAATACCTGCAGAGGCATCAGCCAAATGTTGATGAATCCTACTATATATAATAAGGTGTAGAATGCCTTTTTGTTTCTTTTCATTTGATAGGTCTTTTGATTCTTCTGCAAAAATACGATAAAATCCTTAGACTGCAAAACAAAAAGAAAGGGAAAATGTATTGTAGAAAACAAAAAATGGGTAAAAGTCAAAATCATCGACGAGATACGCAAGAAGGGTGGCAACATCCAGTGGAATGGCATCAATGTTTCTGCCGGAAAGCTCTCAGAAAACTGGAACCGTGAGGCAGGCGATAAGCCGGGAAAGATAGAACTTTCGGTGGCTGGCGAAAAGATGAAAGCCAAGAAGCTGGTTTTGAATACGAAATAAATATGATACTAAAAAAGGTCGCCAAAATGCTGGCGACCTTTTTTAGTATATTTAGATTCGCTATATCCGTCGAAATTCGACGTAACTGATATAGTTTCGACGGATTGGCTTAAGTTTCGACGGAAATACATTGTTTTTCGTCGAAATTCGACGGATTATTGCAAAAGATACCAATTGCGACCATCTGTTTTAATCATCTCTTCCAATTTCATAGCCTTAAGCAAATCTCCCAATAGTCGTAGTTGTTGCTCTTCCGTCTTGTTGGCAGGAAGTACATCTTTGAGATATTCGTATATACTATCTCGCTTGGCGCCTTCGTCTCCTGCATTGCTGAGATACTGTAGAACCATTTGACGCAATCTCTCCTTATCCAATCCTTTGGTCTTTGTGTAAGAAGGCAGTTGGTGAGTGTTCTTGGCAATGCTAAGAGAAATGCTGTAATGTGGAGCCTCACCTTCTATCAGACCACGTTTGAGTAAGTCTTGCGCTATATCCTCATGAATAGTTCTGCCTTTTTGTACTGCGTCAAGAGAGATGCAATCCCAGAGAGATAGAGTGTCGTTTGTCTTCAACAAATCAGTGTATCGTTTATTGATTTCATTGCCATAGATGCGGACAACTACTTTCTTCTTGATCTGGTCAATCTCATAGTCAGGCATAGGAAAATGTCTGCGCCATTGCTCATTGAACATTTTCTTGATACCACGGCTTACGGTATCAATCATGTTGAAATCTACCATCGCCCTACATAAACATTCATTGCGGAAATGCGTCTGAGGCTCTTCGTTCCTCAAAACATTCTCCAAAGTGCCAGGAATGAATGTGCCAGCATTGGAATAATACAGATATCCTGGATTCTCTACGAAATTGATGCGTTGCTGGAGAGTGTAGTCTTGATGGCCAATATAACTGCCATGTTACGTGAACAGAACTGTTCTATGGAGATGCTCTTAGGCATTGCCTCCGTCCAGTACTGGAAATATTTTTTCAAATCTTTACTGTTGTACATAATTTAATGTTATAAATTTAGCATTGAAGATGCTCCTTTCTAAATAAAGCTCTATTTAAGTGCTCATACACCTCTTTTTAACTAGTATTGAATATCAAAAAGGCAAATTGTCATTATCATCAGACATATCAATAACACCTTTTTTTTTTAGCTCTTTAAAACATTCAATGGTTGCTAAAACATCCGAGAAGGCATTATGGGCATTTTCAAAATTTCTATGGAATAATTTATAATATAACTCATTCAGCTTGGGATATTTATAGCCATACATACCTGTTATTTTGCAAAAATTAACAGATGATTTCATAGTACAAATGCTATTGAATTTATTCCAATCAATATTCATATTCATTCTATAAAGCTGTGCTGATAAGATATTTTGGTCAAATTTGATGTTGTGCCCAACAACATATTTACAAAGACTCAGGTCTTTTAGGAATTTCTCTATGACTTCAGCTATGCCAACGCCATTTTTCATTGCATAATCAAAGGTTATTCCATGGATATCAACTGAACTACTGGGTATATCAAATCCATCAGGTTTAATAACAAAATCATTTTTTGTGACGACCTTGTTAGATTCGTCCATAACAACCCAAGCTATTTGTATAATATGAGGCCAATTGTCCGTTTTGCTTATAGGGGCATTATAGTCTGCTGGGAGGCCAGTTGTCTCTGTATCGAAAAAGAAGAACAAATCTGTTTTATTTATAAAATTGCTAGCATTCTCTTCGATTAAAGATATGCTATCTTCGTTAAAACTATTTCTATCTAACTGATCAAGTAGGTTTTTGTACTGGTAATATGTGCATGGTATAGCTCCCACAGAATAAAGACTTAATAAGTTGAACATTGCCGATTGAGTGTTTGATTTGTTAAGCAGATCAATGCCCTTTTCTATACAAGGAGCTATACCATCCCCTAAGAGATAGTGTATAGCTAATGAGTTTTGTCCTTCTGGCGTTATAATATCCGAGAGATATTCAATAGAATCTAGACAATGTTCATGAGGTGATAAGTAACTGTCATGCCTGCTAGTGATTTTCTCTACTTGCGTTAGCGTTAATTGTCGCCCCTTATATTGAGCCTGCTGGTAGATTCTGTCACCGCAGTATTTATACAACATGGGTTCTATACAGTCAAGTGTTAGTTCTACGGGGTTTATTGTAGGAAGTTTTTTATTTCTAAAATAGTATTGATTGCCTGAAGCATGGATTGAGGGTGGTAATACGAGGTGGTCGCACCAGCGAAGTTCTATACGTGAAAACAATTGAGGATCACTATATCTATCAGAAGGGGCAAATGAAATGGAATCCAATTCGGATGTGGAAGGAATATTTTCGCATCTAAAAATGATGTGAAAACCATATCCATTGCCACTTCTGACGACCCATTGATAATCCAATGGTAGATTTAACAATCTAAGGACATCATCAATAAAGTTATCAACTGTGCCATCATTATACTCTAATTTTATGGCAAAATCCCCGTTAATATCAAAATCTAAGGCTCTGAAATTATTGTAGCCTAAGACAAGGCCTAAACCTGCTGAATAATCCCAGTTTATGGAGAACAGTTCTTCTATTGATTGCTCGATAGTTTTATATGCTTCCCAACTAGTATTGATGGGCTCCTTGAAAGATTTGGCGTTTTTCAAACTTTCAGACCATTTCATTTGGGTAATATTCATCCCCATATATTTGTAGAAAAGTGCCATGTATTTTAGGTTTGTAGCATGGGTCTTGTATAAATCTTCAGCAGAAGTTGAGGCAGATGACTTTATTCTGTCATAGTCTGATATTGGCGAAATGATTTTAATAGCTACGCTATCTCCGAACGAGGAAATCACAACGTTGGGATTGTTGTTTGCCAAATATAACCTGGATATATTGGAACACTGAAGAAAGGCAGTTGGGTCGATTTTAATATGATTGGATTGAATCGCGACAATACTCATATTTTCACACCCGCCAAATGCTTCGGATCCAATAATTGCTACATTCTTTGGTATCCAAATTTTATTCAAAAGTTCACATCCTCGAAATGTATTACAATTTATGTATTTGATTTTTTGAGATAAATTTATAGATTCTAGGCTTCTACATCCCTCAAAAGCTGACGATCCTATTTCTATTACAGAATCAGGAATTTGTATTTTGCATAAATTCGAACAGTTATGAAATGCAGATGAGCCTATTTCTGTTACTACGTCAGAGATGAGAATATCAATCAAATTGCAGCAATTACTGAATGCGTCATTTGAAATTTTTGTAATGGTTGATGGTAATTCAACTTTGGTCAATTCAATGCAACCGTTAAAGCATCCTGCGGGAATGATATTGACGGAATCGGGTATGGAGATTGTTTTAAGATTAATACAACCCTTAAAAGCATTCTCTTCTATCTTTTTTACGCTAGATGGTATCACAACGCTTTCTATGTCGCAGCAATTTTCAAAAGCATTACATTTTATAGTTTCAATTCCTTCGGGAATTTCGATTAATCCTATCGCTTGTGTTGGGCATTTTAGAAGCTCCTTATTATCTTCTGACATTCTAAAAATCTTTTCCATATTATAGTATGTATTTGGGTTAGACTTTACGTATAGTGTTATATTTTGCAATATTTGAAAGTGTTCATCATCTCCTTCGGCACATAAGCCGTAGCCACCAAACAGCCATCAAACAATTCTACAACCACACGCTGCTGGCCTGCCATGCGGGCAACACGACCACGGATTCCTTTGAACTCTCCTTCTGTCACTATCACATGGTCACCCAGTTTGAACTGGATGTTATTAGAGGTGACATGAATGATGTGAGGATTCTTGATGGATGTAAGGCGGACAAAGTTATTCATAGCTTCATCTTGGATTGTGAGCGGAGGATTTTTGTTGAGATAGTCTTGGCGATGTATGGTGTGATCAAAGTAGTAGCTGAGCAAAGCTCTACTTTCATTTGTCACAACCTTATTGTCGTGAATCAAGATTTCAACTTGCTCTGCTGATGCATGAACAAACACAAAAGAAGAAATAAGAGGCTCCGTGATGATTCGCTTCTTTCCTTGCTTTCTTACCTCTTTATATCGTAAAGGAACATAACATTCCAATCCTTTAGCCTCTATAAATGCTTTTGCCTTGATAATACGCCCATACGTAACTCGTAGAACGAACCATTGCTTGTTTCGTGAAGGCACATTCTTTACCGACACCCCACCTTTGTTCTTTGAGATGGAGGGCGTACAAGAGGTAAGTCTTGCACTTGGACACGATGAACCTGTGTCGGTAGGTTGCCCATTATACAATGAAGCGTTAGCCGTTAAAGGCTGTTTGATTTTATCTTCCAATGTTATACCCAGAGGTTAGATGAAAAAACGACTGACTTTTCCTTTCAAGAATTGTCGAATATAGACCACAAAGGTAAGAAAAAAGATCAAGATTAAAGACTTTTAAAGTGGAAATCTTAGTATTTAGGGTGGTTTTTAACATTTGTGTATATACCAAAAAAGGTCGCCAAAATGCTGGCGACCTTTTTTTAGTATCCTTTGTTTTCTCTTTGTTTTCTCTTTATTATCTGAATTTCTTTTTAAACCATTGGTTGAATGCCACGTAGGCACTGATTTCCTCCTGGTGCTGAGGCTCGGCAAATGTCAGTACGTTGCCCGATGAATCTCCGTGCTGGTCAGGGAAGATAATCATCAGGTTCGTGCCCGAGAAGAAGCGGGTTAGCTCTTCCGGCAATCGCTCTAATGCCGACTTGTGGGAAACGGTTCCCTTGCGGGCTGTCACCACCACAAAGAGATGGTTCTTGCTCATGTGGGAGGCAAGCTGAGGCATCTCGTTCCAATGCTGCATCAGGGTGTATTCGGCTCTTACTTCCTGATGTCGGTTGGTGATGTACTCATTGATGAGTGCCAGGGTCTCCTCCCTGCCGTGGATCTGGATGCGGCAATCCAGATTGCCTGACAGGCGCGCCAGTCGCTCTACCCAGCGGTAGAAACCCGGTTCAAATTCTGCCCTCGATGGTACTGCCACCTGTATTCGGCGAATGGTATTGAGTGGCTGCTTGATGCGTGCCATGATGATCTGACGGCTCAGACCATTGAAGAGACTCTGATGAAACTCTCCCCAGAACTTAGGCGAAACCTCCGGATGCATGTGCATGCCGATGATGATTTCGGAACACTGGAACTCGTTGAAGGCATGCTTGATGCCGTTGGCGATGTTGGCTGCAATGCGAACCTGCGTCTGCGTCATCACGTCGGTGGCTGCGGCAAGCTGACTGCAATGATCCAGCAGCTGTCGGCCCTGTTCCTGCTTGTATCGCATATCCTTGTCATCATACACTACGTTCAGGCAGACCAGTCCTCTGTTCAGTTTCTGGTTTCTCACCAGGAAGGCGAGACTCATCAGATTATCGGCATATTCCGGATACTTCACCGGTATGAGAATCTTCTCATCGCTTGCCTTCTTGGTATCCTCGGCATCTGGAAGCTCCTTGTCGCGGAGGATAATCTTTCTGGAACTCCAGTCGGTGAGCATCGAAGAGATGACGCAGGTGCAGAGAATCATCATCACCACACCATTCAGCATGTCATCGTTGACCAGATAGGTGTTCGGACCCACCAGGAGGTTCATACCCACCATCACCATGGCGATACTGCCGGCGGCATGGGCAGAAGTCAAACCGAACATCATGTGACCCGATGACAGTGGCAACCGGAATCCGAAGCAGGCGGCATAGGCTGCGATGGCTTTTCCCAAGGTTCCGAAGAACACGATGCAGAAGATGACCCAAAGGATATGACTGCCCTGGAAAAGCAGTCCCACGTTGATGAGCATGCCCACACCTATCAAAAAGTAAGGGATGAAGAGCGCATTGCCCGTAAACTCCAGTCGGTTCATCAGCGGAGACACGTGCGGGATATACCTATTTAATATCAGACCAGCGAAGAAGGCGCCGAACACGCCCTCGATGCCCACCATCTGCGAGAGAGCCGCACTCATGAAGAGCATCGCCATCACGAAGATAAACTGCATCACCGAATCGCTGTACCGGCGCAGAAACCATCTTGTGAGTCGCGGAATCAGGAATATCATCACTCCGCAGTATGCGGCAAACTTGGCGGTGAAGAGTACCCAGAAGAGCAGACCATCGTGACTGGAGAACGAGGCGACGAGACCCGCCAGCATGATGAGGGCTATCAGCAGCGAAAGCATGCTGGAACCCACACTTAGGGTTACACTTGGTTTCTGCTGCAGACCATATCTGGAAACGATAGGGTAGGCTATCAGGGTATTGGAAGCCATGATGCAGCTCAGCAGAAACGAAGCCCTGGTGGAATAGTGCAGCAACCAGATGCTCATGCCGAAGGTGAGGAAGAAGGGAACGAAGCAGGTGAGCAGACCATAGATGATGAGCCGCGATTTGTTTTTCTTCATACCCTCCATGTCCATTTCCAGGGCGGCTAGGAACATAATGTAGTAGAGTCCCACCTTGCCGAACAGCTCGAAAGATGCATCTCGTTCCAGAATGTTCAGTCCGTATTTGCCCACGAGGATACCCGCCAGCACCATTCCGATGATATGGGGGATTCTGAGTTTACCCATGATGATAGGGGCAAAGAGGATGATGAGGAGCACTACGAAGAAGATCAGCGTAGGGTCGGTAATTGGAAAATATTCTGCAATATTCAGCATAGGCATTCTACTTATTGTTGATGATGAAAGAGGGATTCTGCATCCGCTTCATCCCTCTTCTTTTTATTTTTGAGTGCAAAATTACTAATAAATCTTGAAAGGGCAAAGTTTTTGCCCTCTTATCATTTATATGTGTAGAGATTTTTGTAATTTTGCACCCGGAAAACAAACTTAGGATAAAAAGATAAGGATAATTAACGTATGAAAAAAGGATTGTTTGCACTCGCCTTGGGTACATTTACCCTGGGCATCGCAGAATTTATTATTGAGGGAATTCTCACCGATGTGGCGCACAACATGAATGTGTCCATCCCTCAGGCTGGTCATCTCATCTCTATCTATGCACTGGGTGTATGCGCCGGTGCTTTCTCGCTGATATTGATGCATAAGTATCGCCCCAAGAATATACTCTTGTTTCTTACTTCGCTGGTGATTCTGGGAGCCATCATCGCTACGATAGCCCCTAGTTACGGGCTTCTGCTTTGTGCCCGCTTCATCCAGGGACTTCCTCATGGTGCCTATTTCGGTACGGCTACCATCGTGGCGGTGAAGATGGCAAAGGAGGGAAAGGGTACCAAGGCGGTGGCGATGATGTGTGCCGGTATGCCGTTTGCCAATCTGCTTGGTGTTCCGCTGGGCACCTTCCTGAGTCATACCATCTCCTGGCGAGTGCCTTTTCTCATGTCGGTGGCGTTGGGCGTCATCACGCTCTATATGATTTACAAGTGGGTTCCTGATGTAGAGGCTCTGCCTAACAAGGGTATGAAGGCGCAGTTCCGGTTTATGCGCCATCTGGCTCCCTGGCTTATCATCGCTGCTACTTTCCTGGGCAACGGCGGTATTCTCTGCTGGTTCAGTTACATTTCTCCGCTTTTGCAGATAGATGGCGGATTCCATGCGGCATCAATTTCGGTATTGATGATTCTTGCCGGTTTGGGAATGGTGGTAGGAAACCAGGTGAGTGCCTTGCTGGCAGACAGGTTCAAACCGGGCCGCTTTACCTGCTATCTTCAGTTTCTGGCTGCCGCAGCCTTGCTGGCTACCTTCTTTCTGTCGCAAATCGGTTGGGTATCGGCAGCGATGATGTTTATCAGTTGTGCCTGTCTTTTCGGTATAGGTTCGCCTGAGCAGTTTCTCATTGTGAAGCACAGCGAGGGTGGCGAGATGCTAGGCGGTTGCTGCATTCAGGCAGCCTTCAATCTGGGCAATGCCCTGGGTGCCTTCTTGGGCGGAATCCCCGTGGCGATGGGATTGGGATATAATTACCCTGCGCTCATCGGTGTGCCGATGGCATTGGCTGGAGCCTTCTGTCTCCTGGTGTTTCATCGTAAATACGAGTGTTCTAAAGATTGAGAAAACCTGGATTGACATGTCATTTTGCCCTGTTTCCTATGACAGAATTTGATGAAAATCAAGAAAACGGTCCTTTTTTGAAGTTTTTCCCAAAAACATTGTGTGCGTACACAAAAAGGCATTACCTTTGCACTCGAAAAGATAGAATAACGAATAATTAAAGTAAAGAAAGGATAACGATTATGATGGTATTAGTAATGACACTGGCAGTTGTAGCTGCCCTTTTTGCAGAGGTTGTAAATGTCAACAAGAAGATTAGCCTCGGCAAGTAATCAAACCTTGAGAGGCATCTCTGGATGCTTCCAGGAAGTTGATTCGAAATAAGGTAAAGATTAGGATAACAGATAAATATAGAGAAAGGATAAAAGTTATGATGGTATTAGGTATGATTTTGGCAATGATCGTTGCCGGATGCGCTGAGTATGGTGCAAGAACTAATATGAAGAACTTCGCTTAACAGCCGTTCTTCTTTCAATTTGAGAGAATTAAAACAGTAGTTGCATAGATAAATAAAGGAAAGGCAGTTGTTGGCATTGGAAGGATGCCACCAGCTGCCTTTTCGTTTTTTCTCAGCTGAACTTTTTCGGTCTCGCTATTTTTTTCGGGCTATTCCTTTGCTTGTATCATTATTTTTTGTAACTTTGCCGAAAGATTTTAAAATGGCAGCAATATGAAATATCCTATCGGCATACAGAGTTTCGAACAAATCATAGAAGATGATTATGTTTATCTCGATAAGACGGCATTGGTCTATGACTTAGTGACTAATGGTAAAATATACTTTCTGAGTCGTCCACGACGATTTGGAAAGTCGTTGCTCGTATCTACCTTGAAATGCTATTTCGAGGGTAAGAAGGAACTGTTCAAGGGACTTGCCATCGACAAGCTGGAGAAGGAGTGGAAACAATATCCTGTGTTTCATCTTGACTTTAATGGTAATAATTGCACTAATCCTGGAGAACTTGAGGTCATATTAGAGAACTTTGTTGCATCGCAAGAGATGATATATGGTAAAAGTCCTTTCAGGGATTCCTTAGGAGGTCGTTTTGAATATGTATTGAAAGCTGCTCATGAGAGAACAGGACTTCGTGCCGTGGTTTTAATTGATGAGTATGATAAGCCAATATTGGATGTGCTTGATACACAAATCAAAACATCAATAAAGGGTGAAGAACGGTTGTTGGAAGATTGGAATCGTGAGGTTTTGAAAGGTTTCTATAGTGTCTTCAAGGCTGCCGATGCTAATCTACAGTTTGTCTTGCTCACGGGTGTTACCAAGTTCTCGCAGGTAAGCGTATTCAGTGGTTTCAATCAGCCTAACGACATCAGTATGGATGAGCATTACGAGGCACTTTGTGGTATTACGGAAGATGAATTGTATTCTACCTTTGATGAGCAAATTAAGGTGATGGCTGTGAGATATAAAACCACAGAGGAAGGAATGAAATACAAACTGAAAAGGAAGTTTGATGGTTATCATTTCAGTGCTAACATGCTTGATATCTATAATCCTTTCAGCATCTTGAATGCTTTGAGTAAGAAAATCCTGGCAGATTATTGGTTCCGCACCGGTTCGCCAACCTATCTTGTTCGCCTATTGTCTCATTTTGATGAGAACATCAATGAGATGGTGAACAGTTTTTATCCTACGAGTAGTTTCATCGATTACAAGGCAGATGTGGAATCACCGTTGCCTATGATTTATCAGAGCGGTTATCTTACCATCAAAGATTGGAATATGGATACCGATTCCTATCTCCTGGATTTCCCGAATGATGAAGTGCGAAGCGGATTCTTGACGCTGGTCAAAGCAGCAAAGCGAAGGTAGGGTAGATTGTGTGGTAGAGACTCCGAACTATATCTACATCTTCGAATTCAAGCGTGATGGTTCGGCAGAGGAAGCCCTGAAGCAGATAGAGGATATGGGCTATGCCAGGGAATATGCAGCAGATGGCAGAAAGATTTATCAGATAGGCTGCAACTTCTCATCGAAGACGGGAACCATTGATGGGTGGAAGGTGGAATAGGTTATCGCAAACGAATACTGCCTTTGTGTAATATTGCACTCTGAAAATATAAAAATAGATAAAGAAGGAGATGGATTATGTCAAAAAAGAAGATTTTCAGATGCCAGGAATGTGGGTACGAGACCGTAATATATGAGGGACGTGGTTTCATGGGGCAGCATATTGAAGCCATGTCTTGTGCAGACTGCAGGAACATAGTACCTCTTGTGGTGGGTGGAGTGATAGGTGATGCTGCACCTAGCTTCAATTCTCTAGTGGGAAGACTCTGTCTAAGATGCGGTTCTGACAGGATTTACAAGTGGGATATGCATACATGCCCCAAATGCGGGGGCAGGATGCTGCCTTCTGGCGAAGAAGAGTTCTGGACATAGTATTTTAAACCTGTTTTTCAATCCAAGCCATCATACGGAGTTGGTACGGAGCGGGTCTAGCTATGATGTATTGTGGGGGAGATTTGGAAAATCTAAAGTAGTACATGATGGAAAAGATTATTGTTGACGTTGCGTGGTGCGACAGAAATTATGGCGGTTCTCTTGGTAGTAATGTACCAGGAGCGGTGGTTTTTACAGCACCAACCTTTGAAGCTTTGCAAAAAGAAGCAAAGGAAAGTCTGGAGTTTCATGTTGGAGGCCTTATGGAAAATGGGGAAGATGTTCCCGAATGGCTGAAGAATGGGGATTATGAGTTTGAGTATAATATTATAAGATAATTTGTGTGTCTGATTTAGCAAAGAGGGTGTGTCATAAGTAAATGATTCACCCTTTTTTGTTTGTTGGAATGTTACTGATATGTTGTTGGAAAACATAATATAAATTGTTAGAAAAGATAGTATATGTTTTTGAGTTAGTTAGTATCTTCGGTCGCACAACAGCTGTTGTGCGCTTGCATAGCAGCTGATATGCGCTTGCACAACAGGTGATGTGCATGCGTAGGTCAACTGTTATGCGCCAACTGTAATTTAGACTTATGACACCTCCTCTTTGTCATTTGGTACATACAGAATGGCATTTCATACAAGGAAAGTTTGGATATTTGGCTGATAGAAATAATCTTCTTACTTTTGCGCTCGTAATCGGGAAGCGATGGAAAAGAAAAAATCGTGGAACGAGGAATATGAAGTATAACCCTTTAATATATAACTGAGTTCACTTTAAAAAGGGGCATATTTTGAATCCAGTCTGACCAGTGTGGTCATTCTGAGTGAAACATAGCAATCGGCTCCGCTGGTGAATATCTGTCGAGAAATCGCCTTGAAAGAGCCGAAAGCTTCTCTGATAGGCCCGAAAAGGGCAAATATCGATCTTTGAAATGTTGAAATCTGGAATATTACCATCCTTCGGAGGTTCATCCA
>OLIL01000344.1_pt1 | contig 30099 bp, 39 predicted proteins | sample 1609701 | NCBI WGS metagenome assembly OLIL01 (sample SAMEA4350146, study PRJEB24818) | metagenome | biome: human; feature: gut; material: faeces | place: Denmark | collected 2013-09
TGCTGCTGGGTAATATTCTCGGGACAGGTATTGCGGCGTGGGCATTTGAATATATGCCTATCTTCAATGAAGAAACTCGCGATGCATTTGTCAAAATCGGCATGGATGTGATGAAGAACACCCCCAGCGAGATGTTTGCCAACGCGATCATTTCCGGCTGGCTGATCGCCACTATGGTTTGGATGTTTCCTGCTGCGGGTGCGGCAAAGATTGTGGTGATTATATTGATGACCTGGCTTATTGCACTGGGTGACACCACCCACATCGTTGTCGGTTCTGTTGAAATCCTCTATCTGGTGTTTAACGGCACGCTGCACTGGAGCGATTTCATCTGGCCCTTCGCACTACCTACTTTAGCGGGGAACATCTGCGGCGGCACCTTTATCTTCGCGTTAATGAGTCATGCACAGATTCGTAACGACATGAGCAACAAGCGTAAAGCAGAAGCACGCCAAAAAGCAGAACGTGCGGAAAACATTAAGAAAAATGATAAAAACCCAGCATAAATGGCGAGGGTTTAAGCAATCGAGCGGCAGCGTACTTACCCCGCAGTCCATTAGCGGGTATACTCATGCCGCATTGTCCTCTTAGTTAAATGGATATAACGAGCCCCTCCTAAGGGCTAATTGCAGGTTCGATTCCTGCAGGGGACACCATTTATCAGTTCGCCACCATCCGTACTAGTCCGCAAAATCCCCTGAATATCAAGCCTTCCGTAGATTCACAGTTCGTCATGGTTCGCGTCAGATCGTTGACAGCCGCACTCCATGACGGGTAAAAAGTGGATAAAATAATTTTACCCACCGGATTTTTACCCATGCTCACCGTTAAGCAGATTGAAGCAGCAAAGCCGAAAGAAAAACCATACCGCCTTCTCGATGGTAATGGCCTGTACCTTTATGTCCCTGTATCCGGGAAAAAGGTATGGCAGCTTCGCTACAAGATTGACGGTAAGGAGAAAATCCTGACCGTCGGAAAATATCCGCTTATGACTTTGCAAGAGGCAAGGGATAAAGCATGGACTGCGAGGAAAGACATCTCGGTTGGCATCGATCCGGTAAAGGCGAAAAAGGCTTCGTCTAACAACAATTCCTTTAGTGCGATTTACAAGGAATGGTACGAGCACAAGAAGCAAGTCTGGTCAGTAGGCTATGCAACTGAACTTGCCAAAATGTTTGATGACGACATTTTACCCATCATCGGCGGCCTTGAAATTCAGGATATTGAGCCGATGCAACTGCTGGAAGTAATCCGCAGATTTGAAGATCGCGGTGCAATGGAGAGAGCCAACAAAGCCCGCAGAAGATGCGGCGAGGTTTTCCGTTACGCTATTGTCACTGGTAGGGCTAAATATAACCCGGCACCTGACCTTGCTGACGCCATGAAGGGATACCGCAAGAAGAACTTCCCGTTTCTTCCAGCAGACCATATCCCTGCATTTAACAAAGCACTGACAACATTTTCAGGAAGTATCGTATCGCTCATTGCGACCAAAGTTTTACGCTACACAGCCCTAAGAACGAAAGAGCTTCGCTCCATGCAATGGAAGAACGTCGATTTTGAAAACAGGATTATCACCATCGACGCCAGTGTAATGAAGGGACGCAAAATTCATGTGGTTCCTATGTCAGACCAGGTAGTTGAACTTCTCACTACGCTAAGCTCAATCACCAAACCAGTATCAGAGTTTGTTTTTGCCGGGCGCAACGATAAGAAGAAGCCAATTTGCGAGAACGCTGTACTGCTTGTGATCAAACAAATCGGCTATGAAGGTCTGGAAAGCGGTCACGGATTCAGGCATGAATTCAGCACGATTATGAACGAGCACGAATGGCCTGCTGATGCTATTGAAGTGCAACTGGCACATGCCAACGGCGGATCTGTGCGCGGGATTTACAACCATGCTCAGTATCTCGATAAGCGCAGAGAAATGATGCAGTGGTGGGCGGATTGGCTTGATGAAAAGGTGGAGTGATCCCCCCCACCAGAAACTTCCTGAGGATCATTACAGAAATCACCACAGCATAGACAGGTTGGTTGAGCATTATCAGCGTTCAGACATTGACGGGACCTGCATTTTCATCAATGGCAAGGAATTTAACATGCCATGGAGCAGCCAAGTTAAGAATGTTGATATAGAGAGATTTCTCATCCATGGTGAACACCATCATACACTAAATCAGTAAGTTGGCAGCATCACCTTCATCACAATCTATTGATATTACAAAAAATGTGCATTTAAATTTTTATGGATAAGAACTATCTTATTGTGTTAAAATGATGAATCGCAAATGTATATGATATTTTTTTGGAATGCAAAATGAATTGGAAAAGGATAAACTCAATATCATTTTTAAGAGTGTTTTCAATATTATCAATAGTAATATATCATCTATCTCGCGCCTCAATAGATGCCGGATTCACTCCATCCATGTCGCATGAAATGGATATACTATCAATGCTTGGAGTTTCGTTTTTCATTATAATTTCAGGTGCATCATTAAATGTAAGCATGAAAAAGAACAGATCTACGCTTGATTTTTTCAAAAAAAGAATTAAATCTATATATATACCATTCTGGACTGCATATATAATAGTATCAATATTACTGTATCTGTCACGTGGAAGGATTTCTTTAGGAACTGATGTATACAAACTCCTCTTAACGTTTTCAGGGATGGACGGATGGCTTGGGTGGAGAACGCAAACATATTACTTGATTGGAGAGTGGTTTACAGGATTTATTTTAATATTGTACTTATTCGCTCCGTTGATATTTATTGGAGTAACAAAAAACAAATGGATTATGCTGTCCTTATCTTTTGTTGTGAGCTTTTTTTCTTACAATTTTAATGATGATCTACGGAATTATATAGATATATTAAATCCAGTATCAATGTGGAATCCAGGAACTCGATTATTTGAATTTGTTTTTGGATTTATAATTTATGATTATATATTAGGTGATAAAAAAACAAGAATATCATTATTTATGATATCATTATTTATTTGTATAGCTTATATCCTATCACCAAAAATAATAATAAACACTTATGTTTTTGTTCCTTTTTTCATTGCCATGTTTTGTTTTATTTCTATTGTTTATGAGTCAATAATAACTTCAGATTCAGTAAACAAAAAAATAGAATATGCATCAGGATTTTCATTTTTTGTATTCTTGTTTCATCATATAATTATATATGAAGCATATGATTATGGGATAATAAATTACAAAACAGATTTCCAATTCTATTTTGGATTCATTTCAATTATTGTTTTGTGTGTTTTGCTTTCAAAGCCAGCGATGTTAATATCATCTCGATTTAAATAAAAACATCAATTATATTTATATGAGTATGGCAATGTGTTTATTGAATAAAAAAATAAACACATTGCATATTTATCTAATTTTATTTTAATTAATGTACAAGTACAGTGATGGTTACTTCCTTTGATTCATTTACTGATACTACCCTCCCTACGGCTTTACGATAATCTATAAATGATGGTTCTGATATGTACACCCCGCTTATGCCACCATTAGAATCTCTCTGTGGTATAAGATACTCGCCTGGATTTCCGCCGATGACATTAACAGGAACGCGACCACAAAAGGCTAAGCGGTCAACTTTCTTCCTCTCCTCTTCTGAGGATGCTATCCATTGTTTGTATTCAGCACTCTCCATGTCTGGCTCATTATTTCTGGCCCACTCCTGCTCTGAATTCCACGATACAAGTTCGACTTCATAGCTTCGGAAGTATTCAGCATAAACTGACTCTGCCTCTTCCTGTGACATCCCTGACCGAATCATAGCCGAGACCATAGAATATTCAGGTTTCACGGGTTTTTGTTTTCTGAGTTTCTTTTCCCATTCTGCCCATTCTTGCGATGGGTATTCTGGGCGCTCGCTTTGTAGCCATGTGTCACCGCCAACAAGACATGGGTTGGTACTTTTTACCATGAAGCTAACTGCACTGTCATATCTGTCAGTGATATTCCCGTCCGCGTCAATTCCGCATATATCGCCTGGCTTAATGTCTCCACAGCCTTCTGATTTGTAGAAATATTCAGCGTAATCAGCTCCGGAAGAATTAACTGTGCCAGCGCAGTTTATGCTCCTGTCCGTTGCTGATGACTTTCCTACGAACATAACAGCGTCTGATGCGTTCGCACCTCCTGAGGCTTGTTGCCGTATGACGACCCCAGCTGCTCCATTGGGACCAAACTGTGCGGCGATTTCGTTCACCCCCTTTCGGTTTGTTTGTGTGATGCTACCGGCAGGGTCAATGATAAGTACGTTGGTTTCCTCTCCAACACCATCAACCTGTGACGCCAGCACAAATGCCGCAGCGTTGGGGGTTAGAATTTTGATACCGGACTGATCGTGGTCTGAGAAGAACCCATATGATGTAGCACCCCATGAGCGATATGAATATGTTGAACCAGGCCAAACATCATGTGCTTTGCCAAACTTACCTACAGCCTGGTATGCGCTATCAACTATCTCATCAGGATTAAATGCATTGTTGTTGATAGCTTTATAAACCTGACTATCAGAACCTGTTCCGTCTTTATATAGGTTAAGCATCACCTCCATACCAACTGCAGACGTTGCAGCTGCATCTTCAGGAACTGTTACAACAGTATTATTCCCCCATACACGATATACAGGAGAGATATAAAGTGTTCCTGATGGAGTGCTCTGAGTTCCTGACGTTTTTTCATACCATCCATCAACGGTGATGCTTGACGAATTAAACCCCCTAATAAGACCAAACCATGTTTTCGAAGATCCTATAACCACCGCGGTCATATTTATCCTGACCTTAGCCGGATCAATGGTAATACTAGATGCTCCTGTTGTGCTAAAAATAGCTCCAGTTAGCGTGTACAATGGCGGTAATGCAGTATTTTCAAAATATGTAGCAGCAGTATCTGTACTGCCGTATTGGGCCAGCGATTGACCGGTTCCGGCGCCTAGAATGCCGGTAAAATGCTCAGCATCACGAGTCGCAGCCACAGCCGTTAAAACACATGCATCTTCAAAAACACCAAATGGTTGTTTTTGATGCTTTATTCCTCCATATCGGAACTCATAACCATCAGAAAAACTTCTATCAGATCTGTTATATGAACCAGGTATTAGCCCTGGAATTAGGAAATCAGCATTTTTCTCAATGATGTAATGCCCATCTGATATCAGCCTCGTCATATCAGCAGAAGATGCTGCTTCAATGCCTTCTTTTACTGGCAGCCAAAATCCTGATGGCTCTTCATCGCTGGTTATGGTGTGCGGTATGGTTGCCGTATATCTATAAACGGTTGCGCTACCAAGATGCAATACAACATCGCATGGGTTATTTATTGTTACTCCTGGTTTGAAATATCCAATTAAATTATATCCAGGAAGTTTACTGTATTTATCCCAAAGATTTAATAAGTTTATATCAAGGTAGGAAAACTTTGATGATGGATCATACTTCAGCACATTAGGAAAATAGAACTGCTTAGCACCATATGCATCATATACAGCCATGGAATGGCCTTGCACAGTTACGAATTTGGCAATCTGTCCGTTATATACCGGATAACCAGCAGCGTTAATGATGATTGGTTGAGAAACAGGAACATGAGAACCATCTTCGTTTTCTACATAAACCTGAATCTGGTTTTCAGGATTTACCGGGTCAGTGTCAATTTTACCGATATAAATTTTGCCATTGGCTACGGCTTTAAAAGAACGCGCCATAGTGAAGAGTTGCGAAGGCATGCTTACTACAACATTGGCTGTAATGTCTGTCATTTAATTTGCTCCAGATACAAGGAATCGCCGAAGCATGGCTACGGTGAATTTTTGGCATAAAAAAACCCAGCCGAAGCTGGGTCGTTGCGTTGGTTATCTGTCAGTAGTTATGTACTGAAGGAGGTAATTCTTTATTCTTAAGTCTCATCCATGCGGAAAGATTCGTTGGTCCGTCTGGCTCATTAATATCAACATCTCGTGTATGGTTGATTAAAACATCTCTCGCCATATCGATAATACGGGAGAACTCATAACCGCAGTCATGACATCTGCCGGAATAGTTCGATTGAATTTGTTTTAGCGCCGGATACAGTTCGCGGAATAATGCCTGTGAGCGGTTGGCATAATCCCATAACCATACAAGGCTGTTTGCTTCTTTTGCAGAAAGCTCGTCGGTTTTCTTCTCTTGTTTGCCGATGAACTCGCCTTCAAGCACTACCCTGTGGATGTACTCTACGGCCAGCGGGATTTGTTCAATTGAAAGTTCATCAATACTGTCAATACCAAAACGCTGATGAACCATATTGTATGCATCGTCATAGCGAAGTCCTTTCTTTCCTACCAGCATGTTTACTGCATCGCGTAGCGGTGTTCTTTCCTCAACAGTGGTTTTCTTTCCTTTTACATACTCGCCATGTTTGCGAATTGAAGGCAGAACTTCTGCTGTTACCCACTTGCGGAATTTGTGCGGGACTGAACCTTTATTGACAGCATCGCGGCAGCGCAGAACCAATGTATACATACCTGATTCGCTAACAATGCTTAGATTCTGCTCACCACCAAGGGTGTAACTTAAAGTTACTCCCTTTTCATCGTCATCAAGTGCAGTAAGCGCCTTGCGTGAGTTAGTCAGAGTTAAAGCATCACAAACATCTTTTGCCACAAACCACGGCTCACCGCACTTGTTGATGACGCGGATTTCACTGTCGCCGAATTTGAAGATGGTGAAATCGTTTTGTGCCTTTGCTATACTTTTCATGTCAATATTTCCCGATCAGATTTGTTGATACCGAAGCCCTGACTGTTCCCGCAGTTGGGGCTTCAACGTTTTTCCACTTCATTTTGAATTTGCTTAAGTAGCATATTTGTCTCGTCAAGCCTCTTGTTAATACGGTCAAGGCTTTCTACTAAATCGTTATGTGCATGTGATACCTCGTAATTTGAGACTGATTTCTTTTCCTCTATCGTCTTTGTCAATCGTTCCCCTGATTGATACATATTGATTAACGATGTAAAAATCACGAGCAAGCAAACTACAATGATTGCGCCAGACAAAAATTGTAAAGAACGATCAAGCAATGACACCTTCATACCGTTATCCCCTCTCTCTTCAGGCTGTCCAGCACCCGCTTGTAAATCTCAGAGTTAACAGATCGCCCGTTCTCTTCAGCTACCTTGCGCACCAAATCCAACACTTCTTTAGGCCACCGCAAATTGAACTGCGGCATTTTGCTCATTCCTTTCATGTTCACCTCACAATATAGGTCCACCGTGGACCTATTGAGAATATAGTAGAGTGCTTCTATCATGTCAATACACTAACTTGGAGTGATGGCATGGCTAGAGATGATCCGCACTTTAACTTCCGTATGCCTTTGGAAGTAAGAGAAAAATTGAAATTAAGAGCCGAGGCTAACGGAAGGTCAATGAACTCTGAGTTATTACAAATCGTTCAGGATGCTCTCTCAAAGCCATCACCGATTGCAGGCTATCGCAACGAAGCTGAACGCTTGGCTGATGAACATTCGGATATCGTAAAAAATATGGTATTCGAAACTTTAAAAAAACTTTATGGAAAAGAAAAGAATGAGTAATAAAGAGCTTGTTAAAAAATCAAATAACTGTGTCGATGCATATGCTGACTCATTTGGATACTCTTCATTTGGTGACGGTTCCCAGCGATTAGGTTCAATTTCTTTTTTTCATAATGTAACTGAATGGCCTGTTGATGAAAGCGGTGATGTTGAAAACATAAAGTACAATATTGCCACCATTAGAATGCCTGAAGAATTGATGCTTAAATTGGCGGACTTCATTCGCGACCAACATTATAAGGCTAAAACAAACGAGTCGTAATCAATGATGAAACACGATTATTACGAAGCTCCAAATCTAACTGAAAAGCTTGAACAAGCGGAAAAATCATCATCTTTGTACACAAATCCAATTTCTCAGTCATCAGGAATGTCTGGCATGAATATGGGCATGCTACAATCAAGTGGTGGTGGAGCTGGGAGTAACAACATGCTTGAGGCTAGGGTTGCACGGTTAGAGGCAGATGTTGAAAACATTAAGACCAATCTATCTGAGGCAAGGTCTGACATCTCTCGTTTGCGTGATATCTCAGCTGATACATCCAGAGATGTTGCGGTGGTCCTGCAAAAAATAGTAGATGTAGACGAAAAATTATCAAAAAAACCGAGTAAGAGCGAAGTCCAGACATTGATCTCTACTGCAGTAAACAAGCAAATACTATGGACCATAGGGACTGGATTTGCTCTTTTAGGGATAGCTAAATATATATTTTAGCTCACCTCATCAGCTATCTTCTTGTTCCATTCACTCAGCGCCACTGCTAGGAAAACTAAGGAGGTTGGTGTGAAGAAAAAATTTTTAAACGTTGCAAAGTGCGCAATTTTTATATTTTTTATGACCTTTTACGGATTTAGTGCCGGAGAAGGTTTCGATCGTGATGCCAATGCATTCAGTTTCTTTTGTCTGTCTATAGTGGTCATAATTGTATGGGTGGAATTAAAGCAAACATTGTTTCATGTGCTAGGGAAATAACCATCCATGGCATTTAGTCACTGCTGTGTTGCCTCAGTGGCAAGCAGCGGTCTGATGGCATTTGCAGCGTTACTTAATGCTCTTTCATAGGCTGGCGTTCCTGCTTTGGTGTTTGCCAGACGTAAGAGCGCATTCCTGGCCATAGGGCTTTCATAAACCCTCGACATAAGGCCAATCCCTGTTTCCCCAGCCAATAGCGCGCCTCCGGTTTTTAGGTTACCAATAACCCTTACCAAAGGCGCGAGTGTCATGCCAGTCTTCGTCACAACATTAGCCTCAGATGCTCTTTTGGTAGCATCGAGAATAGATAACATCCCCTCTATCTCTTTTCCGTTCTTCCCACCAAATACAGTTTTAAACACCTGACCATTTGCTTGTTTTTGCAGCTTGCCAAGCTCGGTCATCATTTTCTGAGGGCTGTCACCTACCTTGTCAGCTATTTTGCTGATATATGCCGCCCTTAGCATGTCTTTACCTTTTTGATCGAGTTTCCCGTACAATCGAGCTATATCTGACCCATATTGTCCATACACAATGGTATTTACAGCCTCGGGAGTTAAATCTCCTTTGTTTAGAACGTTTTTAAGGCGCGTTTGAGTTGCATGTGTTGCCATTTTTGCATAATCAGCTTTTCCCGCTCTCCATGCTGAAGCATCTTTTGGGCTAAGTCCTTTCGCTATAGATTTACTAAGGCTATTGGTTAGCGAGTTGTAGACCCTGTTGATCATTGTTTGCGACATTGATGGCAGAACTGTACGATCGCCTTTTACGTCAATGCGGAACTGAGTTCTCAGCTTATCAAGTAACTCAAAGGCATCATCTCCATTTGTTATCTCCTGAATGGCATTCTTATAATCATTAAGCGCAGAAATGGTCTGGGTGTCAGAAACACCTTTAAGTTTCCCAAGTTCGTTTACTGCTCCGTCGATGGCTCTTATGGCGCCACTTGTATCAACTGGCTTTCCAACCATTCTTCCTGACAGGTTGTTTAGTTTTGACTTGGCTAACGATTTTTCCCTTGCAACGCCTGACTTTAGACTATCAACGACTACAGATGGATCGTAGTCGCCGTATTTTTCGGTGAAGCGATTAACAAGCTTGGTTCTGGCATCCTGCTGTGCGGCTCTCATTGGTCCAGTACCAGCTATGACTCCTTCTGAGTAACCCTGCAGTTGATTGCCAAGTTTTGTTTTTGGAGGAACTACATCCGATGTCATAACTGGTACATCTGCCGCAGCGGCACGCTTGAGCAATTGCTGATCTGCTGGTGATATTTCGCCACGAACAGCAGTAATTCCACGCCCTATTCCCTTTGCTGCTGCGGAAAGAACACCCTGAGCGGCAAGGTTAACTCCGGCATTTTTAGCTGCATTTTGTGCGAAATCGCCTTTCTGATTTGCGGCCTCTGCCAGTGATCCAATAGCCATGCTTCCTGCCGTTCCAACTCCTGGAACTAAATACCCGCCAATTGTTTCTCCAGCTTGCGCATAAGGGTCTGTTGGTCGATCTACTGGACGATAGACATCATCCAAAACCTTGGGGCCGCCAAGCCCCTGGCTGATTGCATTAATCAGACTTGCGCCACCCTGCAATACGTCAAATGGTATGTTTACCAGACCACGACCAGCCTGTTCTGCAATTTGCCCTGCACTTTGACCACCTGTGAGCCAATCACCAGCTTGTTGCATCAATGATGGTTCTTCTTTCTGCTGCTGAGGCGGAGGGTATGCTGCATAAAACTGATCTCTTGCTTCAGCCCATTTGTCACCAGCCTTAGGGGCAACAACCTCATCAAAATATTGCGCTTGAGCCTGTGCTTTCTGTTCTTCAGTTAACGCCTGATACTGTGGAGAAGCGATAACATCTTTCCATGCTTTAGCCATTAATCACCCCATAAAGACGAGAAACCGGACTTATTGCTGTCGCTTCCTGATTTTCGCTCACTAACATATGTGTCATAACCTGATGAACTATATCCCATTGATTCAGCCTCCCTTGCTGCAACCTTTTGAAATACAGAATATTGCGATCGGATTTCAGATAACTGTTTTCTGACGACCTCTTCAGGCTGTGTTATATCGAGTTTCGCGATCAGGTTTTCCAGTTTTTGGCCTTCAGCATTGGAGAGGCTACCCATACCTCGCATAGTCTGCACGTTCTGGACAAACGCACCCGACTTTAATTCTTCTATCGCATTACGGTTTGCAAGCCCTTCAGCACTTGTGAAGCCATCTATATTTCTTCCTTCGAAGCGACCGATACCTTCAAGCTCCTTCTTACCAAGCAAAGAATCAATTTTCTCTATCCCTCGCTCACCAGTAATCAACGCATTGTTGTAATTATTGTTGCCATCAAGCCATCTCTTAGCCTGAGACATTCTGGCTGACGTTGCAGCTTTACCGGTTAGAGGATCAATTCCCGTCGCTGCTATCTGTGAGTTAAGAGACAAAACATCCATATCCTGAAGTTGTCCTGCTCTTTCAAGGGCCGCCTGTGACTGCTTAAACACATACTTGTCGTGATTCAGTCTTGCCATTTGAGCCTTATAGGAAAGATCCTGCCCCCTAATAGCCCTCGCATTCGTCATGTCATTATTGCGAATGGTTTCGTTAATTCTTTGCTGCTCCTGCTGGCGACCAACCATCTTATCCTGAACAGCAAACGCCTTTTCTGGTCCAAGCGCACCGAGAGACATAGTAGTCAGCATGTGTGATAGCTGCTCTGGATTCTGGATACCTGTCTGAATCATCCAGTCAGCATTCGCCCCCACGCGATTTAACCTGTCCTTGTTGTCAGTAATGAATTTACTGTAGGCTTCCGGTCCCTGAGAAAGAGCGACGTTAGCCCTCATGGCTAAATCGCCCATATCGTTGCGTTGCTGCTCATTAAGACCGGAAAACGCCTGTTGTGCCTGCGCAACAAACGCTGGATTTTCCTGGGCAAACTTAAATAGTCCCGATGGATCACCAGAAGCCCATGCATCAGCGTGAACCTTATTGAACGCACTAATAGCTTTCTGTTGCTGTTCCTGATTGTAAATATCAGCAACTCCAGCCAGACCACGTAACGCGGTCAGGCCAACGTTATTTGCACCTGAGCGAGCCAGTTCATTGTTTTCGCGGATCAGACCAAGCGTTGCATTAATGTCGCTTGCCTTTGGCGCATTCTCATTTTGCGCACCGATGCCAGCAAGAAACCCACCAGAATTAATACCCTGTTGCCACGTAGCCATTGATTACCCCTTAAAACAACGAGCCAAGCAGACCAAGACCAGCACCGATACCAGCACCCCACGGAGTTGATAGCTCGAGAGCACTGGCTATGCCACCACCCAAAAGTGCACCGGATGCAGCACCACTAACCCCCTGCTGCAATGCTGACGGTCGGTTGGCGTTTGCCGCAGCCAGCGCCGCGCTTTGCTGTGAAATCTGACTCATGTTGTTGGCATATGTTTGCCCGGCGTTTGCCTGCCCCTGAAGAGCGCCAAGACCGATATTTGCCAGGTTGTTGTAATTGTTCATTTGTCCAGATAGCCATTGCTGACCAAGCGTTGGTGCGATTGTTGCTAACTGATTACTGGTTGCGGTGGAACCCAATCCACCTGTTGCTTCCGCTGCCGCCAGACTCTGATAGCGAGCCTGACCAGCAAGATCTTTATACTGCTGAGAGTTGTAATACTGGTTAAGCGCCTGACCTTGCCCTTCCAGAGACGATAAGTTCTCGAGGCTGCCGAGATACTTATCAGCCAGAGGAGTAAACGGCTTCAGGTTGTTCATGATGGTGTTGAACTGCTGATTTTGCAGGTCTGCGGCATACTTCTGAGCTTCTGCTGCATACTTTGCGCTTTTATCAGAACTGCCACCTTTCCCGCCTTTTTCAGGGCACCAAGGTTCCTCGCCGCGCAGTTTTCTGCCCAGCTTAAATGCATATAACATGGCTATCTCCCGTGATTCAGGACGTCGATTAGTTCTTCGCGTGTGGCGCTGTAAAATGTCACGTCATCCACGCCTTTGAAGTATTTCTTGATGGTTCCTACACGCTTAAGGCCAATCATTGCGCAGTACATCTGACCGTGGCGGAATTTGCGTGCAGCGAACGATGTGACGCACTGAACGGTGGTGTTAGTCAGAATGTATCGCCAGAACGCCAGCCCAATTTCCTTGCTGAATCCACGAACCTCTGGCAGGTACATGGCGTGGCAATCAAAGGTTAGCGGCTGAATCTCCTGATAGTAAACAATTCCGCCGAACTGCCCGTGCACGTTCACCTCAAAGTAACGGCATTCAGGCTTGTAGTCGTATCCATCACCGTTGTTGCTTCCAGCAATAATGTCAGGGTGATTTCCTACTGCTTCTATCAGGTCGATGTTTCGCGTTGGTTTGAATGTAATCATCAGTCAATCAGCCCATGTAATCTAAGTGCCGTTTCAAGCGCCAGAATACGCTGCCGCGCCTGCTGCAAACCTGTAGCGAGAGATGCGACTTCGGATTGTGTGTACGTAGTGCCGACAGTGTATGACTGGTTAGCGTTGAATGAGCCAAGAAGTGGCGTACCTGTGGCTGCTGTCCACCCTGTCTGACGAGCACCAATAACCTTGGTGCCGCCGACCGAATAGGATGTTGTTACATTGAGGGGAGATGCCAGCGATTGTGTTGCAGTGGCTGTTTTCGATACATAGTCGTCCTGTAATGCAGAAATGTTGCTCTCAGCAGTCGTAACCCGGCCATCAAGAGCGCTGACGTCAGCCTGTAAAGTGACTATTTCTCCTTCAGCCGTGGTTAGTCTGACATCCAGCTCTGCAATTGCCGCAGTATTCGCAGCAATACGGATTTCATGGTCATCTACTTCAATGCGGAGCTGACGAATTCTTTCTTCGTGATCGACCAGAATCACATCCTGCTCATCGTTCCTGACTTGTGCGTCATAAGCGCCCTGTCCGGCCTCGTTGGCCTTGTTCGCCACGTTACCAACATCAGTACCCTGTGCGATAACGTACAACAGATACGACTGCGAGAAGATATTGCGTGGAAGGATTGATGTATCGAGCCGTGTAGCCTGAATGATTACCGGCACATTGAGATTCGAATCAGCCATTAACATGCCTCCATGCCTTGCCATTTACAATTCTACTAACCTTTGAATTGTGAATTCCAAATAATTTAGCAACTTCACACTGAGGAAATCCATTGGCAACCATTTCTTTTATCTTTATGACATCATCATTAGATATTTTAGAATTACCATTCCTTTCTCCTTTTACATTACCTCTCGATTCCAATCCATATGAGTGTGAGATGTTTCCTGATGGAGTAACCCATTCAAGATTTAGATAGTTATTATTATATTTATCACCATCTATATGATTAACCTGTAACCCTTCAGCAAATCCACCGACAAAGTGAGATGCAACAAGCTTATGTATTAGTATGTTCTTTTTTACGCCATCCTTATATAAGCACACATACTTATATCCATTTACGTTATGATTATGCTTCAGCCACCTCCCCTTAATAAGACGCCCCCTCAAATTTACTCTTGAATGCGAGTAAACTCTACCATCATTAGTGATGGCGTACAGTCCTTCATATCCTTCGATATCTTTTGCGTTTTCACTTAACATATCTACTCCTTGAGTTTCGATTTATGTTACACGAATAGAAAGGCCTGATAATGTAACAGGACCTTTTGCAATAACTCTGAATTTAAATCCAATGAGACGTCTAACTCGACCAACTTTTCGCCATAAAACGCGATTGTCATATACAAATGGTTTTTGTAATACGACCATTTGCTCACGACCGTAATTAATTCCATCTGTAGTGGCTGATATAAATATTCTATCTATTCTATCACACACGCCGCCAGATGTTTCTAATTCAAGGTCATTTATTAAAACGTTATCAGCCTTTATTAGAGGGGAATATAAAATATGCTCTTGTTGTTTTTCGTATTGTGAAGATATATCGAATTGCAATTTCCCGGTCACCGATTCCAGCTTATCGCCGCACGTTATCTGATTGCCTTCGTAAATGAAGTCGATAGCGCGGTACACATCGTCATACAGGCCAGTTTTCAACACACACCATTGCGGACCATTGGCGCTTGAAGATGCGTCGTACACCAGAACATGGCGCGGAAGATGGATAATCAGCAGCTCATGCGCATCAAATCGCAGAGACTCCATCACGCCATCAGCCAGTTCATCAGCAGTGTAGGAGCGTAGTATTTTCTCAATGCTCGCGCTGGCGATTGGTGATACCTGACCGGAGCCGATGATATACACAGACGGCGCACCTGTTGCCGGATTGCTGATAAACGCATAGGAATCAGCGAATGGCGTTTTGCAGTAAGTCCCGGCAATGCCTTTCTGCACCATAAGAGATGGCTGTGCGACATACAAAGCAGCACCAACGGTGGTTGCACCAGTCAGGGAGAAATATTCAATCGTCGATGAACCAAAGCAGACGATGAAGTCTCGCCATGTTCCGATGCCGATGATGCCGTCAGGCTGCGATTCTGCGCGATATTGTGCGCTGTATCGGTCAGGGTGCGATTCGTCTTCAAGGTCAGTGATAAACCATGAATCAGTGCCGTCTTTTGACCACGCATAACGCCCACGTAAGCGCGTAATGTCACGAACCGAACCTAACTCATACTGAGTGAATCCGCTATCTGCAGGCCAGTTTGAGACGGTTTTAACCGTGCCATCATAGCGATACTCTACCAGTTGACCATTAACGCCTACAGCCTGAGATGTCCGACCATGCGCCATTGATACACGACCACTTCCGGCAACCTCACCGACTTCACTTTCTCCTTTGTACAGCTTGCCACCACACACACGATAAACAGCACTCTGCGCCATGTTGTACTCGACGCCGCGCGATACGCCGTTCACATCAGAACGTTTTGCAATGCCAGGGAATGAGCGAAGATATCCGCTGCTGTTCAGGATTTCTTTGGGTGTAGCCAGCATATTCACTGGCAGATAGTCGATATAGTCGGCGTTTCGGAAATCTTTGCCGACACCTTTCATAAGCGGAAGTTGCTGAACCGGCATTTATTCGCTCCCGTTATCGCAAGGTTCCTTCCGGTAGAAGTAATTCCAACCGTTCCACTTCGCCAACTGATTACCGCTACCAACAGGCATACGGTTTGGATAACCGGACTTACATTTAGCGGCTTTTGCTCTGTCCATTGCAGACAGTTTGACGAGTCGCTCTTTCCCGTATCTGGCAGTGGTTATAAGTTTTGCAGACGCTTCCAGCGCATAATCTGGAGCAATGCGGCAGGCAAGGTTGAAAATGACGGCATTGATAGCGTTATTTGATAAACCGTGCTCATCGCCCGGATCCGGAGCAACATCTGCATCAGCAAAAATGTAGCCAACGTTGATACCAGGTGACGCATCACCGCCAAGCCATTCAGCCATCATCATTTCAAGGTCGTTGACGCCGTCTTCCATAGACTGCGGTTCGACATCTGTTAACGTGGCATTTGATGCAACACCGAGCTTACGTAATGCCGCAAGGACTAAATCACCCTTCGTTGTCAGGTTCATCTGCTGCCGCCTTAGGTTTTCGACCAGGCTTTTTACGCTGTTTTTCTTCTGGCTCTGGCTCTGCAATAGCCGGACGCAAACTCAGGAGTCGTCCAAGAACATCATTTGCTTCATGACCATCCCACTCTTTCCCGAACTCAAGCTCAGTACCTTCAGGAAGGAACTCGATTTCTTCAACAGGTAGGTGATAAGTGATTTCGCCTTCTGGTGTGGTGATACCAGCAATGATCCAGCCATCCCACTCTTCACCGTCACTGTGTTTGCGAGACCACCACGAAAGCTCAGCGTAAGCATGCATCAGCGATGAGAAGAGGCGTACTCGGTGAGCGTAAAGCTCGTTAAAAGTGTGATAACCGTCGGACACTTCGCCCATATCAACTGGGGAAGTTTCACCTCCGCCAACACTCCCAATTTGATCACCAACAAGAGGATAATCAGGAACATCGTCAGGGTGCTTATACCAGCCATTTGCTAAGTGCACAGCTACATCATCAGGATCAACGGTTTTCGTTTTCAGCTTGCGCCCCCAGATTTTGGTATCTCCGCCGGCCTGAAAAATCATTACGCTCATTGGTATCTCCAATAGAAAAGGGAGCCGAAGCTCCCTCTGGTTATCAAGCAGTCTGGTTAGGCAGACCAACACCAATTGCCTCTGGTCGTACAGCACATGCTGAATACCACACAGCAATACGGCACTTACCAGACAGAGTGTTGATATCACCCTGCGTTGCGAAGATGCCGTTAACACCAATACCAGGAATGCTGAAGGAAGACGTTTTCATGCCAGCAAACAGTTCATGGGTTACCGGGATCGGCTGAGACAGCAGGCGGATTGAGTCATCAGCCCAGAACACGTTAGCGGTGGTTGTTGCCACGTTCAGAACGTTTACCGGAGTAGTATCAGCAAGAGAGGTGTTTACGTTAGCGTAAGCCTTCTCTTCTTTTGTCAGTGACGCGTCATCCAGTGCAATCGGCTTCGGCGTGATTTCGATGTGAGTACCATCGATCACACGGGTGATTGAGAAAGTCGCATCATCAGTCAGCACGTTCTTCGCCATCTGAGACAGGAATTTCACACCAGTGAAACTGATTTTGTCGCCGCGCTTAAATCCGGTGGTGGAGGATACGGTCACCGTTGCAACACGGTTGTCGACGTTCTCTTTGTTACCATCGGTATCAAGAGTGTATGCCTGCGGCTTAAACTTCTGCGCACCAGAAACAGTCACACCAGTAGCGGTTGACTTGGTAACTGCCGGAAGTTTCGGTGAGCGAAGAATTTCATCAAAGCCAGCAATCTGACGCTGAATGGTACCGTTGCGATACGCTTCTTCAGGAACGCGCCCAAAGATGTCACCATCTACCAGGTTGCGGCCTGCTTTGCGGTAATCGTCAGGGTTCAGGAAGTAACTGATGCCCATATCGCGGTTTAGCTCACGGGAGAACATCAGGCGCTCTGCATCAGACACAAAATCCCAGCCAGACAGGCCAGTAGATGGACCAATTGCGCGGGTATCGTGAACAACAAGTGAGCCCATTTCAGTTGCCTGTTTGGCAATTGCTGACTCAATGTTATTCGCCAGTTTTTTGGCGGATGCTTGGATGCGGCGACGGTAAGAACGCTCATCACGCAGGTCATCTGCACGAAGCTCGAAGAAATCGTTATCCGGATCACCCATGTTGCATTTCACGGAGAGTTCCAGAATCCCGGTAGCGTTGCCAGTTAAATCCCAGCCAGTCTGAGTTGGCGCTTCCTGCTCAACAGGCATCCACACGGTGTTGCTTGAACGCTGCATGGATTCTGCCGGAGGGGTGTATTTTGTCACTTTGGACGCCATTGGCGTCAGGTTCTGGACGGTTTCGATGATTTCATCCAGAGCATACGCGACCAGTTGACCTTCATTTAATGCCATTATCGAATTCCTTTATTCAGTTGCGCCTTAAGCTTGCGGTACGTCTCTACATCCCCTTTGTTTGCTGCCGCTTCCATCTGCTTTTCAATCGCAGAGATATTTGCAGCAACAGCGTGCCCCTGAATGGGTTCATCAGGTAACGGGGCTTCTGAAACAGGCTTGGCTCGAGGCTTGAGAGTTAAACGTTCTGACAGTCGAGTGAGTTCAATCAGCGCGGATTGCCCGTCCATCGCCAGCAACTGGCGTGTTTTCTCAGGATTAGCACCAAGGTGATACATGAGAGCGGCGGATTTCTCCGGGAAGAGTCGCATGATGTCGGCACCGACTGCTGGCGGCACCAGTTGCATGAATGCATCCTCTTTCTCCTGATAGTCAGGGATATTGAGCTTTTCCGCTGCGTCGTAGTGCTTACGGGCTGCCTCGACGTATTGCGCTGATTGCTGGGTGAACTCCTGAGTTTTGCGACCCTGCTCGGCGACAGCCTGGCTTCGTGCGTCCATAGCCTTGATCTGCCATTCACTGTTTGCCTGCTGGAAGGCAGCCAGTGCGCGGCTCTGGTCATAGTCGTACTTAGCCAGTGCATCTTCGGAAAGATAATCGTTAGGGTCTGGTTGTTTTGGTAACTCAGGGTTCACCCGCAGGTGCTCCGGCAACTCTCCACGCTTAACCGCTTCCATCTGCTGCTCAAGCTCACGCTGTCGTTTGCGTTCGATGCGGCGACGGGCAAATTCAGCATTAGTTGCCGGGTCTTGTTTTGGTTTCTCATCGTCTTTCAGGACAATCTCGAAGCCTTCTTCCTGGCCTGCGTTGTCGTTGGCATTATCGACAACTAAGCCATCAGCAGATGCCGCTGCATGATTGCCGGGCAGGGTTAATTCTTCAGAAGCCTGAATGTCGGTGGTTTGGTCCATGATTAACTCTCTCTTATTGAGGTGTCTCGGCTACTCCGCCGGAGGGGATTTGAACTTGACGCATAAGATTCGCGAAATCCATGCGTTGTGAATGAGTCTGGTCTGCATCTTTAAGAAGCAGCTCAGCGTTAGCACGAGCATCTTTGCTGCGCTGTTGCTGGAATTGACCTACGAGCTTGAGGTACTCACGCAGTTCTGCCTGCTTGTCGAGGTCCATATTGTTGAAGATTTCTGCAATCTTCGCGGCGTTGAGTTGGTTCTGGGCTTCAACCTTGGCAGCTTCAACCTGAATCTGCGCCTGTTGGTTCTCTGCCTTGAGCAATTCAGCCTGACCTTGCAGAAGGATGCCCTGCGCCTGAATTTGCTCTGCTGATGGCTGCTGCGGCTGTTGTTGTGCCTGCTGCACCATCTCCATCTCTTCAGGTGTTTCTGGTTTCTTCAGCCCCATCATCACCAGTTGCTTGTTCGCGTACTCTCGCATCATCTCGACGCCTTTACCGTCAAGCAGCGTGAAGTATTGCAGCATCAGCATCTGGAACTCTGGAGTACCTTGCGGAACCTTGGTGAGTAACTCCTGAATCTCTGCGCGGTTCTGTTCCTTCATACTCTGGAAGGATGGTCCAACGTCTGTGTAGCACTCATAGCGACCGCGAATGTCGTTGAGTGTGACCACATTGCCGGACTGGTAATCTACAACTTGCGCATAGAGTTGAACGTCTTTCTCGCTTCCATCTTCAAGTGTCAGCGTTACATGACGAGGAACGTCATAAATATCGTTGACCATTGAGGCATAAATCTCGCCATCACGTCGCATTGCGGTAGCCAGGTTATCCTGAAACACGTATGTCTCAAGGTCTGCCCGCGTGTTCAGTTGATTGACGGTATCGAAAGCGACCTGACCATTTGCCGCCTGCGCATCCACGCCAAGACTAGCCACCTCTTTCACTGCGTTGGTGGCAGCCTCAAGCATGTAAGCGTTGGCTTGCGGCACTTCAGGGTTTTCCATGTAGGAGATTGGACCAATCGGCAGGTCGTTACTGTTTTCATCGGTCCTGTTCTGGAGATAGTACGGATAGTCATCATTTCCACCGTACATGTATTCGTAGCCTTCGATTTGCTCAGGGAAGAAGATAGGTTTCTTCTTCGGTGAACGAGCAACAATATCGGCGTTGAACGACATGATCATGTTACGAAGGCGCTGACCGTCTTTCGTCAGCCTTACCACTCCTTCGTAGCACTCCTTGTCACCAGCGAATGACCATTCACCATACACTGGAACGATTGGAATATGCTCTCCGGCTATCTTCTCGCGGTCTTTCAGTATCTTCGTGCAGGTGATGATCGACTTATACACACGCCGACGCTTCACCTTGCGCTCTGCTACCTTAATGAATCCACGATTAGCCAGGTCGTCGATGACGTCTTTGATATCCTGCTGGTAATAGCTGACCGGCTCACCTGTCAGCGGGTCGCGGTAGATGAAGACTTTTTCTTTCTTCTCTTCGACCTCGTAATACTCAGCGACGTAGACGACATCATTCGATACCCACGGAAACAGCCATGTATCGTTCGGATTCTGGAAAGATGGCAAGGTGTCCGGATCAATACCGTAATCCTCTGCGAACTCTTTCCAGCCATTGCGCGACAAGGCGTTAATCACCGTGCAGTGCTTAGCGTCGCTCTTATCCATCTGCTTGCTATTGGCGTCCCATATGACGTGTGAGCAGGCTTCATGGATTGGCAGGCGTCTGATTACCTGATTGTTGCTTGTTGGGTCGTTGTCTTCGTACTGTGTGACCAGACGCCATGCACCAACGCCGGACTCTATCTGCTCACGAACGCCAACGTTAACGGCAATCTTTGCCGTGTTATGGCGCATATCAGTACGATACATCCCCATCAACAAATCGGCTGCATCAGGATTAGCGCCGTCTTTGGGTCGGAAGAGAACGTCGATAGGGTTCCGGCGCATCTCTGCGACCAGTTTCCTGACCACCGGGCGAACAACATCGAATTGTCCGCGATATTGCAGGGTAGTGTAGTTTGATAGCCAGTCATCCCATTGCGACACTCGGCTAAAATACAGGTCATTTGTCGCCTCGGTTCTGGCTTCATCGCTCGCCATCCAGTCCGCGTCAAACTTACACAGAATGGAATTGAGTCTGTTTTCGTCGGCCATTTAAGTTCTCCGTGCGATGGGCCTGATTGGGGCTGGTATCTTTTTCTCTTTTGGTTTTTTGATGTCGCGCATCATTTTGGCGAAGCGGCGCATCATGTATGCATAGCGAACGGCTGAGAGAACATCGTCGTTAAGCTTGACGATCTTCCCGTTTTCATCACGGTGATAGAGGCGGAACTCCTCAAAGAATGGCTCACAGGTGTTGAATACTTTGAAGCGACCATCGAGCATCATGTCGCGCAATTCAGTGATGCCAGGCTCCACAGCATTACCGCCATCAGGCCATGTCGCATGCTCCTGCAACATCATAAAACCAGCGTCGGCATACTGCCCTTTGAGCTGCTCACCGCCGCCCTTCTCATGCTGGTTTCCGTCATGAGGCCATGCGGTTGGCACTTTATGCGCCCATGATTTAACGGCTCCCCACGCCTGAACGGCTGTTTTTTCTTTCGCCTTCCACACGCGTGAAACGTAGATTGTGTCTGCGTCCTTATCCCACCAAAGCTGAACCTGCGCCTGTGGGTGATCCCATCCGAAATCCATCCCGCCAATTACGTAGAAGTGATCAGGACACTCGAACGGCTGACACTTAATCGTCTCTTCCGGTATCTGGAAGATTCGACCGCTACCCATCGTAGGAATACCGCGAGCACGCGCCTCTCTCTCATGCTCTGGATAGGATGCGATGATTTGCTCTTTCTGCTCGTCGGTATAGTGCTCAGCGTCATAGATGGTCATGTTGACCACTTTCTGCGACTTGCTGGGATTCTTCAGGAACTTGGTAACAACGTCAGACATCCCCATCAGCGGGGTAAACGTCAGAATTGAGAATTGCCCGTATTTGTTGGTACGGGTAAGACCTTCGCCATAAATGCTGTATGGTGGCTCTTCGTCAAACCACACGCCGTGGATTGTGTCACCCTGCCAGCGAGCACGGCCTTGCGAGTATGGTTTGAAGTAGCAGATTGAAATGCCATCTTCAACGCCATCAGCCGTGTGATGCTTAACCAGAAGGTGATCAACAAGGTTCGGAAAGAAAGGAGACTTCTTCCAGCTAATGATGTCCTCTTTCGGTATGGAACCGTAGCCAGGCTCACCATTCTCTTCGATACGACCGCACAGGATGCGTTGAGTAGTTTTGGTTACAGTCTCGTTTGTCTCGCCGCCAATCCAGAAGACAACAGGCTCATAGAAACGCTTACCTTTCCACTCCCCGCCATATTTACCATCAGCCGGATAGCCTTTTGTTCCCGGATAACGCCCGGTAAGGTGAAACGCGACTTCGGCAGCACCAGTAAATGACTTACCAAGCTGGTTACCAGCCATAAAACAGCGCTCTGGATAGTCATGCCCGGCGTCGATGAACTCACGTTGTTTGCTGTATGGCGTAAATTCATATAGCAGGTGTGTGTTACGGTAGTTCTCTTCTTCTTCGAGTAGCTCGAGCAATTCGATTTGCTCTTCGTCGCTCAGGTTATCAAGAATCGCGTCCAGTTCCACGGTTGAATAGCTCCTTGATACGAGAGCGCCGCTTATCGCGATCTCCCTTATCAGGTGTCACGTCTTCAACTTGCGACTGCTCTTTGAGGCCCAAATCACGGGCGATGATGTTAGCGTTGAGAAGGTCAGCGGCTGCGCCAGAGAATTTCTGATCGTAGATGACCTGCTCTGCTCGCGTAACGACTTCAGATAAATCTTCTCGCAGGCGATATGTGCGCCATGTTTCAAGCGTCACATCAATGAACAGAGTGAGGCCGGTAATGGTCATCGCTCGCATCTTGGCGATAGGCTCTTGTATCACTTCACCCTGATACGAGAACGCCTTCATCTCCCATAGCGGGTTAGCTTCCACCCACTCGAAGTATTCACAACAAGCAGCCCACAGCTCCTCAGGCGATTCGAATTTAGGATTTCGCCCATGACTACTGCGGGCCTCCCAAAATCGGTTGCCCTTTGGTGCTGCCATATTCATCTCACTTAGTTGTTATTTCAGGTTAAGGACTCTTTCGCGCTTTCAATCAGTGACTGCTTCAGCAATTCAAGTGTGCCAATCGCCTCGCATAAACTGATTTCACCATCGTAATCATGAATGACGCTTTCCAGCCGCTCGTATAGCTCTTGAGTAATTGGGAATTTCTTCTCCTTACCCAAATTGATTACGCGGCTCACATCATGCTCCGGTAGTGAACAGGTCTAACGCTTCCTTAGATTTACGCACCGCTTCAAGTGTGCGGATCGTGATATCTGAATTAGCGCCGCCTGACTGGAAGTGAATTTTGAATAGCTCAAGCTTCAGTTCGTCAGTGCCAATGAACTGAAATGCTTCCTCCGCGGCTGCGTTCTGGTTCATGACCAGTTTGTAAATCTCTAACTGGAATTTCTGTTCTTCAGTCATGGGAATAATCTCTGCCATTGTTGGCTCCGTTTATCCGTTAAAAGGGATATCAGTTAAGTTATCCCGTGTAGGGTATAAGCCATTGTCGAGACCACTCATTGAATGGTCTCTGCAATAACCGATGTCTTTCCATCAGTCCGCCACCACAAAGAATCTTTTTTGCCATAAGGCTGGAGGTTCATCTTTCAGTGGCTGCCAGTGTTATTTCCCCACTTACTGGCTTGGGTTGTTTCGCGGTACTGCCGTAATGCAAAAACTGGATTAACCTGCGAAATCACACCATTCCGGGCAAATACATTTGCACTTCATTTGCCGCTCTCTCACGTGCAACATGAAGCAATCTTTTTCGCCCACCAACGCCCCACTTAGCCATTTGGCTTGCGCACTGGCTTATCGCTTTGGTTTCAGTATTGATGATGTGATCGATTCTATTCAGACGGGACATTGCGCCAACGCCGAGACGGACAACCGTTTTGAAAACTTCATAAACTTCGATTTCAAATTCCGGCTTAATCCATGCTGCATATCTGATTGCCAGAAGTTCAACACCCCACACACCTGGTTCTGCACCACCTTTGATTGTTTTAAGTGGTTGAATTTGTTCCAAAGTGCTTTTTTGCACTTTGGCCTCCAGTGCTTTTATGAAGCGTTTTATCTGCGCGCTACGCAAAAACTGGCTTGGGCGCTGTTGCTCTGTAGCCTCTCCATTTGCAACTGCTGCTGCATGGAGATCGTTTAAGTTGTAGCGTCCATCCTCATCAACACGAACGGACACACCATTGACAATAACTGTTGGGTACTTCATCAGTGATTACCTTTTAGTGATGAACCTTGTCACACAGGATTCCGGCCCACAGAAAGGCACCGATCACCAAACCGGCATCCTCAAGGGTCATCCTGAAAGGTTCTGTGTTCAGAAGTCGCGCGTGTGAAGCGCGTTTACTGCGGACATAAAAAAGCCCCGCATCGCGAGGCTCATTAAATGGACTTTGTGATTTGCAAAAAAATTATTTCAGGCATTGCGTCCTGATGTATTCCTGCAGATAGTTAACCTGCGCGGTTATCCTGTCGATTCCACTTCTGAGACGGTAATAATTGAGTTCAGCATCTGCTGTAAGTCTTGGGCTTTCTCCATCGCCCATGCTGCTGGCTCCGGTCGTTGACTTTGCACAGGTGGCGGCGACTTGCAGGCGCTTACGCCCAGCAGAAACATCAGCACGGAGACTTTCGATAGTCGCGTTAGCATCAGCAAGCTCCTTTGTGTATCTGGCGTCAAGTTCTGCTACATCACGTTGACGCTTCTGCATGTCAGCGATTGTGGATGTGGCTTTATCTCGCTGCTCTTTGTAGGCGATGGCGTTATCACGGTAATGATTAACAGACCATAACAGGCAGACGATGATGCAGATAACCAGAGCGGAGATAATCGCAGTGACTCTGCTCATACCTCAATCTCTCTGACCGTTCCGCCCGCTTCTTTGAATTTTGCAATCAAACTGTCAACCTTATGCTCGAACTGACCGTAACCAGCACCCGGCAGTGAAGCCCAGATATTGCTGCAACGGTCGATTGCCTGACGGATATCACCGCGATCAATCATCGGTAAAGCGCCACGCTCTTTAATCTGCTGCAATGCCACAGCGTCCTGACTTTTGGGGGAGAAATCTTTCAGGCCAAGCTGCTTACGATAGGAATCCCACCAACGGGAAAGAAGCTGGTAGCGCCCGGCTGCTGTTGATTTGAGTTTTGGGTTTAGCGTGACCAGTTTGCGAGGGTGATCGGAGTAATCAGTGAATAGCTCTCCGCCAACAATGACGTCATAACCATGATTTCTGGTTTTCTGTCGTCCGTTATCAGTTCCCTCTGACCACGCCAGCATATCGAGGAACGCCTTACGTTGATTATTGATTTCCACCATCTTCTACTCCGGCTTTTTTAGCAGCGAAGCGTTTGATAAGCGAACCAATCGAGTCAGTACCGATGTAGCCGATGAACACGCTCGTTATATAAGCGAGATTGCTACTTAATCCGGCGAAGTCGAGAAGGTCACGAATGAACCAGGCGATAATGGCGCACATCGTTGCGTCGATTACTGTTTTTGTAAACGCACCGCCATTATACCTGCCGCGAAGGTACGCCATTGCAAACGCAAGGATTGCCCCGATGCCTTGTTCCTTTGCCGCGAGAATGGCGGCTAACAGGTCATGTTTTTCTGGCATCTTCATGTCTTACCCCCAATAAGGGGATTTGCTCTATTTAATTAGGAATAAGGTCGATTACTGATAGAACAAATCCAGGCTACTGTGTTTAGTAATCAGATTTGTTCGTGACCGATATGCACGGGCAAAACGGCATGAGGTTGTTAGCGCAACCTCCTGCCACCCGCTTTCACGAAGGTCATGTGTAGAAGGCCGCAGCGTAACTATCACTGATGAATTCAGGATAGTCAGTGGCTACGGCCCAGTTATGGTGCTGGTTAACGGACTTGAACCGCTACCCATTCGCTTACAAGGCGACTGCTCTACCATTGGAGCTAAACCAGCATATTTGGCGGGACAGCGTGGACTCGAACCACGATAAGAAGGTTAACAGCCTTCCGTAATGACCTTTATACGACTGACCCAAATAAAAAAGCCACCGTTGCAACTTAAGAGTCACTAACGGCAGCTTACCCTCTAATTATGGCTAAATGGCTAATTGCATGTCAAGGTTTTTAACAGCAACATGCTTAACTTTCTCAACACATTTACGCATTTTGAAAGCATTTTGCATTGGTTGGTACAAAACAAATAATGACGCTTTCAGGATGTCGTCAATTTCGTTTCTACAGGTTGCCAGTGAAGGTTTTCTCCATCCCTCGCCACCACGTCCACACATCTTGCGTGGCTTTGCAGTCGCGTGATAGTAGGATGCAATTGCTCGCTTAGATGAACCATGAGCGTAGTAGCTGAGGAGGATGCCAAAGGCTTTTTTGTCAATGTACATGACGGAATCGACGACCTGAGAAATCAACATTCCATCATCATCATTGCACATTGGCCTTGTCATAACTCTTCCCGGCTCTACGCTCTCCATGAACTTCGCTATTACGCTGCTCATGCGCTTTTCCAAGCGACCTGAATAAACCCATGCGCCCCACAGTTCAAGCCAGCCATTCAGCCAATCGTGCTGTTCTTTGGTGAGGTTTAGTTCTCTTATGCCCACGCGCCTTCTCCCTGTACCTGAATCAATGTGAGGTTTCCGCAGAACACTGCGCCGGTATCGATATACATCTGGTTGGCAAACTTGAGTGGTTTCACTGCTGGCGTATGACCAAAGATGAACGTGTCCGCTCCTTTGATTTCTTTCACGATCCCGTCTTGTGAGTTGCTGATTCGTTCGCGGTTCCAGATTACCTGCTGATGATCAACTGGCTTTCCAAACTCGTATTCGTCACAAGGATAATCGGCGTGGCAGATGACATATTTTTTACCTTTGCTCACCAGTTCAATGATTAACGGAAGTTCATCTGCTTTATGGGCAAGAGCTTTAGCCAGAATTTCTTTGTCGTAATCGAGATTAAAGAACCAGCCACCGCCATTAAGCAGCCAGTGATTGACGTTTCCACGCTCTGATAAGCCATCAATCATCATTTGCTCATGGTTTCCACGTACAGCTCTGAACCAGGGGAATGTGATTAATTCCAGACATTCGACGTTCTCTGTACCGCGATCAACCAAATCGCCCACCGAGATAAGCAGGTCTTTTTTGGTGTCGAATCCTATCGTCTCCAGTTTTTTCATCAGGTTCGTGTAGCATCCGTGCAGGTCGCCAGCTACCCAAATATTTCGGTATTTGCTGCCATCAATTTTTTCGTAATAGCGCATCTCTTTCACTCCATCCGCGATGAACCATGAGAACGTCGTTGACGATGGCGTGCATTTTCCCGTCTTTATCATCAACGTATTTTCTGACCGTACCGCGACTACATTTCAGTCTGCGTGCTACTTCTGTCTGGTTTCCGTATGCTTCAACGAGCATGTCTGGAATGGTTTTTACTGAGAACGTCATGCGGCCTCACTTCTGCTATTTCGCAGGTCTTTGAGTTTCTGCTGATACTCCGCCTTGATGGCCCTGCACTCTTCGACAGTCCAGCGATGGCGGTTATGGTTTGATTCGATTTCGTCTACTGCTTCCTGCCCGATGCGATTAATCAGTTCGACGCGATACGGAACGAGATTTCCGCTTTTGTGCTGGTTGCACACCACGCATTGCTTGTGAATATTGCGTTCATCAAATCGGAGTTGAGGTGCCGCAGCAGTTGTCCGGTAATGTCCGGCATCCCACTGAGCAGACGTGAGCGTTCCGCACGAGATACATGGTAAGTCGCGGTCTCTTTCTCTGATGAAGGCGTTTACGGCTTGTTGGGCTTGTTTAATCCAGTAACTGCGGGGCTTTAAGGCGAGTTTTCGAATCTTAAGTTTATCTTTCTGTTTCTGATCCTCTCGTCGTCGTTTCTTCTCTGCTGCTTTTTCCGCTTTTTCGCGTTCTTTACTTCGTCGTTCGAGTGCTATCTTGGTTCCACACTCTGGAGAGCACCACCACTGATTGGCGAATGCAGGGTGAAACCATTCCCGACATTCATCGTTTTTACATCGTCTTCGCGCTGGTTTAGCCATCGTCTTCTTCCTCGTGCATCGAGCTATTCGGATCGCTCATCAGTTCTGCGCAGCAGTGCTCACACACGTGAACTTCCAGCACATGCAGCTTCTGACCGCAGTTAGCGCACGTTAAAGCTCGCTCGACGCTTTCTTTCTGGTATTGAAGGGATTGGGATGGGCTAAGCATTATTGGCGTCCTGCATCATGAGAAATACAATCATGGCGGCGCGGAGTGGAGATTCACCGCAGAAGTAGTAGCCAGGAATATTTTCCCATTCCCAACAACCTTCCTCTAAATCACCTCCTGACCATGCGCACCATTCTTTTTCCGCTGTCATCCACATAGTGCTGATTTTGCTTTCAGTGATAATTGGCCACGCGTATTCAGGATTATTGCAAGGATTGAAGCAATTTCCGTTTGAAGAACGGAAGCCATTAATATCCCTTTTTTGCGTCTGCCAAATAGGACCTCTTTCGTCAGTGGGGATCTCAGAATCGAAGTCTGCTTCGTCATCAGGTATGAAGAAATGCTCCTCCATATCTAAAGCCTCACATACTCGTCTGTTAATTTCAAAATCACTTAACTGTGAATAATCCATTGTCATTTCCTCGCACGATGTCTTAGCCACCGGATATCCCACAGGTGAGCCGTGTAGTTGAAGGTTTTTACGTCAGATTCTTTTGGGATTGGCTTGCGTTTATTTCTGGAGCGTTTCGTTGGAAGGTATTTGCAGTTTTCGCAGATGATGTCGGTGAAACTTCGTCGCTGTCGCCTCATGCCGCCCTCCTGACGCCCTGCCCGATCGCCATCAATGCCGCTTTGGATACGGTAGTAAACATCCGTCGAGGACTGATGAACGGTCGCCAAATCAGCAGCATGGAGCCTTTGCTGTTTCCCTTCTTCTCCAGCCCTGTCGATGGTTCGATAAAATTAATCCGTCCATCAGTGATAATGCGAACTTCGTCGACACTCTCCAGAGCCTTGCTGAACCATCCGACTGACATATCCTCTGGCACAAGCATAACTACCGTCTGTCGCTGTTGTATACACTGCTCAGCGGCTTTTTCCACCCACGGCCTGATATTGCTGTACGGTGGGTTATTCCAGATTGCACCGTGGCTTACCCACTCAGAATTGAGCGCGTCGTCGGCCTCAGTTAGCCAGTGAGCGCACAGAGCGTTTTTGTCGCTCGCTGCCGAATCCAGCCAGAATCCAAACTCAATATCCAGTGCATCAAAAAGCCAAAGCGGCGTCTGCCAGCAGTCTCTAACTTCTTTTGGTGTTTCTGATTTATGCTTAATCATACAACCCTCGCATATTGTCCGTGATATTTGTTGATAGCCTCACTGGCAACCAAACAAGCAAGTTCAAGATCTTCATAGAGCCCAAAATACAACCGGCCAAAATCTGTGCGCACTTGAACGGCCCATTTATTTTTTGCTTGTTCCATAAAACATTTTTTATTCCAGAACGGCTATTGCACTTAGTTTTCTGATTTCGGCTGTTTGCTATCCGGCTTGCCTCCCTAAGATTTTTTGGGGAATTGTCCAGCCTGTTTCCGTTAATATGGTCAATATTTTTCAATGGCATTCTTTTGTTGTGCAGCGCAAAAACAACTACGTGAACAAACATCTGAATACCTGCAAAACACACCTGTCTATACCCAGATCCATTTATCGATGTTTTAATTTCATCTCCTGCCCGGTGGCTGTGGTTGGGGTGTTTTAGCGAGTCCTTTTTGTATCTGACTGTATCTCCGTCTAAATACAGATAATCCTCAATAAGTGTCAACGACGGATGAAAAGTGATCCACTTATATCTCCACCAACGGCCCAATATTGATCCACCGTTTTACTCAGGATTAGCTTCTGCTATAACCCCGGCCTTTCGTTTCTGTCTGAGTCGATAGCT
>OLIL01000348.1_pt1 | contig 29950 bp, 21 predicted proteins | sample 1609701 | NCBI WGS metagenome assembly OLIL01 (sample SAMEA4350146, study PRJEB24818) | metagenome | biome: human; feature: gut; material: faeces | place: Denmark | collected 2013-09
CCAATATAACGCCATATAAATTGTTTATAAGGCTCTTTTTTGTAGAAAAACAAAAACTCGTTGTACATCCACACAAGAACGTACAACGAGTTTTTTTTATTTATATTGGGAGTTTTGACACACCCTCACTCTTTTTACCCCACTTCCCCCCTGGTTCAATATATGAAAACGTAAGGTGTAAGGTGTAAGGTGTAAGGTCCAATGGAGTCCCCAACAAATGATCTGTTGTTTTAAAGAAGTGAGCATAAAACCGCTAACAACCAATAGTTTACAACCGACTCAAGAGCTCTCCACTCCTCTTCTCTCCTCCCCGATCCTTACATTTCACTTTCGTTAACAAATCAAGCAAATCCCTCCTCCTGCTCTGTTCCAACTCAAAAAACCAAGGGGGGAGTGAAGACAGTCCGAAGTAAATGCTTAGCTTTGTGGGGTCGTTTGACACCATCGACAAATCAAAATATGCCCTGCGGCAGCCATTTGAACTTCAAAAACAAGGATAACCCCTCGTTTTTAGCGCCCCAGGAGCCCATGTCCTCAACAAGGTAAAAACCTAACAAACGAAGCATAACTCTTTGATACATAACTATTTCGTTGAAAACAGCCCGTATATCCAGGAGTAGCCTCGAAGGGTCTTGTCTCCACAAACAATACGGGTTTTCTCACGCCCAACGGCGATATTTGCCATCTTTATAGGTGTTTTTGTGCTTGCAAATCCCTCTCTTGGGCAGATGCCGTTGCCATCTTGTCGTCTATAAACGATAAAAAAGATGCAATTTCGTCGTCTATAAACGATAAAAATGCTTATCTTTGCAGCAGGGTTCTATTTCAATGGCAAAGAAGTATGACAAAAGATTTGATAAAAATCCTCATATCCGAGTATCAGGCTTATGTGGCTCAGGTCAAGTTGGTCCCCCGTGACGTAGCGTTCATGGAGGGGCAAAACTATGTGTTTGTCGGGTTGAGACATGCTGGCAAGTCCTACCTGATGTTTCAGCGCATCGCCCAGTTGATAGCGCAGGGACACAAGCGAGAGGAAATCTTGTATTTCAACTTCGAGGACGACCGCATAGACTCCTTGGAGCTGAGCGACCTCGATCTGATCAAGACTTGCTATGAGGAGATGTACGACTGTCGTCCCATCTTCTTCTTGGACGAGATACAACTGGTGGATAGATGGGAGAAGTTTGCACGAAGGTTGGCAGACCAGAAATACCAAGTCTATATCACGGGCAGCAATGCCAAGATGCTGAGCAGCGAGATAGCTACTACGCTCGGCGGCAGATACATGATACACGAGGTGTATCCATACTCCTTGACGGAATACCTGAAGGCAAGTGGCATTGACGTGAAGGCGAAGAATGCACTTTACGCGCATGGCAAGGAGATCATGCGCCTGGCAAACACCTATTTTCAGCATGGCGGGTTGCCGGAGACCGTAGGGATGAAGGAGCCACGTCCGTGGATGAGCAACTTGTTTGGCAAGATCTTCTTTGGCGACTTGGTGGCGAGGTATAAGATCCGCAACGACTATGCCCTGCGCGTGATGATTCGCAAGATGGCGGAGAGCGTGAAGCAGCCTTTGTCGTATAGCCGTATCGCCAGCATCGTGAGCAGCACGGGAAAGAAGCTCAGTACGGACGCCACGATAGACTACGTGGGCCACATGACCGACACTTGGCTCATCTTGCCGTATGAGAACCTGTTTGGCAAGTTGCAAGACAAGGAGTCCCGCCGCAAGTACTATTTCACGGACAATGGCTTGCTACATCTTTTCCTGGTCGATGCCAACACCTCGTTGCTCGAGAACCTCGTTGCCATCACACTTCGTCGGCAATATGGCGATGGGAGTTATTTCTGGAACAGCAAGAATGCCGAGGTCGATTTCGTGGTGCCCGAAGAGGAGTTGGCGATACAAGTATCTTATTCGATGGCGGACGCCGAGACCTTCAGGCGGGAGACGGACGGGCTGATACGCCTTGCCTCCGTTCAGCGCCTCAAGCGAATGGTGGTCGTGACAAAGGACGAGGAGAATGTCGTGGAGAAGGATGGCTACCGTATCGAGATCCTCCCTTTGTGGAAGTGGCTGCTGGAGTATTAGTGGGAAGAATCGGCTGGGCTTAGAGCAAGAAGTCCAGCCGAATATGCTGGCACATCTGCTTGGGACGATTTGGATGTTCAGGAAATTTTCGATCAATACTGCCACTAATTTTTCTACTTGGACGGTACTTGGGCGGTACTTGGGCGGTCCAACTCCTTTTCCGCAGTCCATTCGGCCTTCAAAGGGGCATCGTGGCGGATAAAGCGGGGACGGTCACGCGGGAAGTAATGCTGAGGACTCTTGTCTGGCGAGCCCTCGGCGCCCTCACTTGCAAAGGTACGTGCTTACCTTTGCAGCATTTTCTACCCTATAAAACCATAAAAGCCACGCGTTTCTGTTGCTTTTCCAAAAATTGTTTTATCTTTGAATTTTTAATCAAGGCGTCCGCACCTCAGCGACCGAGTCGCGCTTTTTGTATTTGCCCTATCCTTTTGGCGCTTGCAGGCGGCGGAATCTTAGCGCTGCAAGTGTTGGCCCATAAATCATCATCAATACCAAAACAACCATCTAAGCAGCCATGAAGAAAAAAATGACTACTACTGGCGACATGAAAATCGCCTCGGAAGAAGACTTGCTCACGCTCGACGCGAACACAGGTGAGAAATTTTACCGCCCCTTCATCCCCGAAGACTTTCAGCGCTTTGAGGCGGAGACCATCCACGTGCGCGAGGTAGCGCAACGGGCCATCGCCGAGACCCAATGGGACACAGGAGAGCCAGGGGCTTTTTTCAAAGTTCTCCACCACACCAATTGCATTTTGAGGACGCGGCTGCTGCATTACCGCAATCAGGTCAAGGATTTTCGCGCCAGGGCCTACGTCACCCTCTACAATATCTACGACGCGCAGATGGAGCAACTGTGGCACCAACTAAGCCCCACGCTTACGGAGCTTCTGGCCTTTGGGGAGAAGACGCTGAAAAGCCTCACGGACTTGGTCGAGTCCTGCCCTGCCTCCGTCTTTAAGAAGATTGTGAGAGCAAGCGACCCACAGGAGGAGCCCGGCATGATGCCCGCCGACTACGAGGACCTCAAAAGCCTGGCCGTGGAGCGGATGACGGAGAGCATGCGGTTTGTGATCAGCCTGGCCGAGGAGATAGAGATGTGGATCACGGATTTGTGTGGCACGCGGAAGGTTCGTAGCGCGCCCGAGGAGACCATCATCTACCGCTTCCTCCAAAAGGAATTTGAGGAAACCCGACAAAAGGGCCACCTCGCACGGGTGGAGAAACAATACCATCATGATTTGTTCGACCGAAAGGCAGAAGCCAACATGAACATTCTGCAGATTCTGCTGGACAAGACGGAGAACCACTACAACGTCCACAAAATCTGCAAGCTATGGTCGAACCGCTACCGCTTGGGCATAGAAGAGACCGAGGCGTTCGCCCACGAACTGAGCCGCCACGCGTTTACAAAAGAAGACTTCGAGGAGCTCTTCAAATACCAGGCTGAGCACAAGATGCTGGCCGAGATAATTAGCAAGCGAAACGAATACGAGCGACATGGAGACCCGCTTTTTGTAAATTGGGTCGATCCTTATAAGCTGGAGAAGGTACTGAGATTCTGGATCAAGGTCTATATCAAGACGAAGCAGCAATGGTATATTGTCTGGTGCATGATGAAATATACGTTCAACATGATAAGGGAAAGTCAAGAGAAAAGCGACTTCGCCAAACGCATGAACCAAATGTTCGAGGAAGCGGAGGCAGTGTGCGAGGTAAATTCATTTAGACGACTCGAGAACAAATTGAATCACAATAGGCATTTCTCCTATTGGACGAAGGAGAGCGATCCTGACTATTCGATAGCAGAAAGTCTCTATCAAAAGCTGAAAAATAAAGAAAATTTCACCCGACATGAGTAATACTGTTTAATTACCATGTGATAATTAAAACTTCGTTAACAATATACTTTACAAACTATTTTTGCCACTAACAAAACACTTTCTTTAGCGTTTCGTATTTTTTACTATCAACACATATTTTGCCATTACCACGAAATGCCTGTTTTTTACCAAGCGCAAAAAGAGCAACCACCGATTTTCTCCCTCAAAAACGCTCTTTTTTCAAGCCTTTTATCCTCGATTTTCATACTCTCCTTGCTTTTACCAAAAAAAGGCCGATTTTTACCAAATTTAGGGCTTTTTTCGGGAAATGTTGGTAAAACGATTGTGCGGCTCCCCGCCCCTTTCTACCTTTGCACCGTCAGTTCGAGGCACGCGAGGCCGACGATGGCAAGCTAACAAAATAATAATAAAAGGTCGCGAGAAGGCGCGACGTAAAAAGAGCGTTATGAGTATGTATTTCAGTTTCACAGTCTGGAGGTTTTTGTTTAGCCTCAGTATGAGTTGTAGTAAAAAGGAAAAGTAAGAAGAGCGTTATGGAAGCAAAAATCATGAGAGTGGTGCAGCAGGGCGAGGCCTTCGCTGTGCAGAGTCAGAAGAGCGAGACGGGACAGGTGAAGAAGTGCAACATCCTGTTGCAGGAGCTGGGCGGGAAGTACGCCGACCAATACGCCTGTACGATGCTGGGCAACGCGGCCACCTGCCGCTTCTCCCGGGACGAGCTGGTGGCCGTCAGCCTCCGCTTCACGGTCAACGAGTATGAGGGACGCCATTACCAGGACATCCTCGTAGCGGACATCCATCGGTTGAATCGGTGATTTATTTTAACATGAATCGATGATTTTATTTTAACATTAATCATCGTTAATCGAAACGTTAATCTATCATTAATAGGATTGGCCTAAAGGCCAATTTTGTAAACAGAAATGGTAAACACCTGAGTTGAGTACGAGGAGGATATTCCATGGTAAAGCGCGCAACAATCCACGTCTCTTCTCGCACAAAAAAAGAATCATCCGAAAAATGAAGGGTTAGGATAATAACAAAGGACAAGAAAGGGAAGTAAGAAAAGACAACAAATACAACATTTACAATATTTTACAACCAAGTTACCCATTGCAGGAAAAGCAGTTGCAACATGGCGAAGCTGTTGTTTTGGTTGTTTACCTTGCAGAAGGATTGTATACACGCGTAGCGTGTTTTGTCCTCGCGAAGCTGTTCCATTTCATGGCACTCTTTCTCGCCATGGCATAACTTGAGCAAGCTCAGCTCTGCGCATGGCTTAACGAAAGAGTTGTTACTTGTTGTAAAAGTTGTTTTAGTTGTTTTCCCTACTCAGCAGGCAGTATCGAGGAATTTCGTCCGCGAAGAGTTGTTACTCGTTGTAAAAGTTGTTTTAGTTGTTTTCCCTTCTCAGCAGGCTGCATCGAAACAACACGATACAACGTTTGTGTCCCTCCATTTGAGGATAAAAAACTATACAGTTATGAATAAGAATAATAAGAACATCAACAGCAATCAGAACCATGGCGACCATTGCCAGCACGTACAGATCGGCGGACAGGCTTACTACGACGACCGCAAGTATTTTCTTTTTTCGCCCGACGCGCCCGTGCCGCAGGCCGTGGAGAGCTTTCGGAAGGCGGGCGTAGGCCAGCAGATGTCTGACGGAACGTTTGACTTCGTGCCAAGGGCGAAAGCGAAGAGCCGCAGCGTGCTCATTCGCAAGCTCGCCCACGGGCGCATCAGCAAGACCCAGAACGACGCAGTACAACTGACCTTGAAGTTTTTTCGCACGGAGAACGTGGTCATAGCCCAGGCCATCATGGACGAGGCGCAGGACGCTATCGACGCCCTACTCGAATATCAACTGACGAAGTAAAAGAAGGGAGGAAGAAACAATCATGAGCGTACATGTAATATTTTATCAGCAGGGCCACAAGATGATGGAGGCCGTGGCGACGGAGGAGGCTTACCGCCGCTATCGCGACAGCCAGGCGCAGCAGCGCTGGGTGGAAACGATTCGCCATCCGAAGCCCGAGACCGACGTCTCGGCAGCGAAGCGCAAGCTGGTGCAGTTCAACTACTCCTGCTTGCCCACGGAGGACGGTTGCCTCAAAGGCGCCAAGCGGCTGAGCAAGTCGGTCGGCATGGACATCGACCACCTGAGCGCCGACGAGGTGAATCTGGTCGCCGCTACGGCCATTGAGAAGAAGGACGAACTGGGGCTGCTGATGCTGGAGCGCAGCGCGCGCGGAGGCGGCCTCCACGTCGTCTTCCGCCGCCATCCCGAGATGGACCAGGAGGCCAACCTGCGCTGGGCCTCCGACCTGCTGGGCGTGGAGTACGACGCTGGGGCGAAAGACATTACTCGCGTCTTCTTCGCCACCACCAGCGAGGACCTGCTCTACCTCCATGAGGACCTTTTCGACAACGCGGAGTGTGAATCGTTCACGGGTTTGGATACTACTTCCACGGGCTCAGAGGCTACTTTCACGAACGAGAAGGCTACTTTTACGGCCTCTGAGACGGCCTCTGAAACGACTGAACAAAACGACGACGAGACTAAGACGGAGGAGGCCAAGACGAGCAAGAGCCAAGGCGAAACGACGGACGAGGAAGCAAGCGAAGCGGAGGGTCCTTTGTGCTACAAGGGCATTCCCTACGATCGCATCATCGAGAAATGGTGGGCCTTCTACAACGAAGGAGAGCACCCGATACGGTCCAACCGCAACACGCTGACCTTCGAGTTGGCCGTCAACCTCCGCAACATCTGCGACTCCGACCCGCAGCTGCTGGACCGCATCATCCCCTGCTACGACGAGTTTCCCGAGGCCGAGAAAATGGCTTGCATCCGATCGGCCCTGGGCGAGAAGAAGACGCAGATGCCGAAACGACTGAAGGACGTGCTGACGGCCGTGCAACAGGACATGAGGGCCGAGGCCCGGGAGGAGGCCGAGGAGGAAGACGCCCTGCTCCAGGACGACCTCTACTACTACGACGCGCTGCCAAAAATGCCGCAGGGCGTGAGGGAGAGTATCAGCGCCGTGGGCCCGCACCTCGCCATGCCCGCCATCTTCGCCATCACGCCGGCCATCGGCATGCTCGCCACGGGCGTGCGCGTCGATATCCACGGCAACCCCTCGCAGCTCAACCTCATCAGCTACATTGCTGGCGACTTCGCCTCGGGCAAGGGCAGTATCGACCCGATCATCTCCGCTTGGCTCTCGGAAGTAAAGATGGTGGATAAAGGCTACTTGGAGGCCGAAGAGGAATGGCGCGCGCGGAAGCGGGCGGCCAAGAACAAGAAGGAGCAGCCCGAGGACCCGAAGTATCCCGTGCGCTACCTGACCCTCAACAACACCGTGGCCAACCTCGCCGACCGACTGGCCAACACCCAGGGCAAACACGCTTTTTCTTTTACGCCCGAGGCCGACACCGTGGCGCAGAAATGGCGCACGGCGATGTGTGACTTCTCCGTGATGCTGCGCCAGGCCTACGACGGCACGCCCTACGACCGCGAGGCGAAATCGGCGGACGCCGTCAACGTCCACATAGAGAAGTTGTTGTGGAACGTCGTGATGTGTGGCACGCCCGATGCCCTCTACCGTGTCATCACCAACTATACCGACGGTTTTCAGAGCCGTGTGGCCGTGGCCCGCACGCCCGACAACACCTTCTCGGCGCTCGCGGAGAGCCCCTACCGTCTGACGGAGGATCACAAGGCGAAGATCCAGCAAGTGGCCCACCTGCTGCCCTTGATGAACGGCGACGTGGAACTGCCGAAGCTGGAGAAGCGAGGCCGCCAGTGGCTGGAGCGAATCCGCATCGAGACGCTGGAGAACGACGACAAGACCAAGGCGCGCCAGCGCTTCCGCACCTGCCCTACGGCCATGCGCATGACGGCCTGTCTGATGCTCTGTCGTGTGGCCGAGCTGCTCATCCAGCGCCACGGGCTGCAAGGGGCTGAGACACGACTGAAAGCCGATCCTACGCTATGGCAGAACCTGCTGCAGCGCCAGCAGACGCCGCAGATGCTCGCCACTTTCGACGTGCTGGCCGACTACATGATCGACAACGCCATCTACTTCTTCCGAGAGCGTATCGAGGAGGCGTTTCGGGCGGCCACATACGCCCCGTCTGACGCTCCCCGCAGCCAAAAGGGTAGCAATGACACGATCTATCGAAAGTTAGCCGGTCAGTTTACCACAGAGGAAGCCTATGGCGCCACCGTTAGTGTGAGAGGATTCGATGTCCAGAGAGGAAGGGTGTTTACCATGCTCAGTCGATGGGAACGCCAGGGAATGGTCGAGAGGCTCAAAAAAGGAGTGTATAAAAAAACGTATCGTCAAGAACTGGTGTAAGCCTGTCCTTGCAACCTTACACCTTACACCTTACACCTTACGTTTTCACTTTCCCACTTCCCCCTCACGGGCTTTCGCAGTCTTCAAAATGTCTTCAAAGCAGTCTTCAAAAAACTGTCGTCAAAACAATCTTCAAGAACAAAAAATGATCAAGAACATGTCAATTATCTTATCAGAACACTTCCGCCTCACGGAGTTTACCACCTCCCTCGTCGCCGTCACGCGGCGCATAGACAACACGCCGCCGCTCTCGGCGGTCAGCAACCTCCAGCAGCTCTGCCTCCACGTCCTGGAGCCGCTGCGCGCCCACCTCGGCCATGCCGTCCGCATCAACAGCGGCTACCGCTCGCCACGGCTCAACGCCGCCGTCGGGGGCGTGAAAACATCGGACCACACGCGCGGCTGCGCCGCCGACATTTTTGTCCCCGACGTCAAGACAGGCCGCGAGTGGTTCGCCTGGATGATGGACAACCTCCCGTTTGACCAGCTCATCTGGGAGACCGCCTCCGGGGGCAAGGCCTGCTGGATACACGTCGGCTATCGCGCGGGCCACAACCGCCAGCAGGTGATCGGCCACCTCGTGAAGCGATAGAAGTCAGCGCATAGAAAAAAATAAAAATCCGACCTCGCCACCCCTTGGTGACAGGTCGGATTTTTATTATAATCCCAATAGATCGTCTTTTTACTTGCTCAGACGCTCCTCAAGGTGCTTGCGGATGGTCTGGATGAAGACGAGCGAGTTGACAGCCTTGGCCTCGACGCCCTCCATGAGGTTGACGAGGTCCTTGGTGACGATACCGCTGTTCATCGTGTCGAAGCAAGCGCCCTCCAGCTGGTCGCCGAAGTTGACGAGAGCCTGGATGCCGTCCTTCTCACCACGCTTGCGGAGCGCGCCGCTCCAAGCGAAGATCGTAGCGATCGGGTTGGTGGAAGTCTCCTCGCCGGCGAGGTACTTGTAGTAGTGGCGGGTGACGGTGCCGTGGGCAGCCTCGTACTCGTAGTTGCCATCGGGGCTGACGAGGACAGAGGTCATCATGGCGAGAGAACCGAAGGCGGTGGAGACCATGTCGCTCATGACGTCGCCATCGTAGTTCTTGCAAGCCCAGATGAAGCCGCCCTTGCTGCGTACTACACGGGCAACAGCGTCGTCGATGAGGGTGTAGAAATACTCCAGGCCAGCCTGCTCGAACTTCTCCTTGTAGCACTCCTCATAGACCTCGTTGAAGATGATGCGGAACTGAGCGTCGTACTTCTTGGAGATCGTGTCCTTGGTAGCGAACCAGAGATCCTGGTGGACGTCGAGCGCGTAGGTGAAGCAAGCGTGAGCGAAGGAACGGATAGACTTGTCGACGTTGTGCATGCCCTGGATGACGCCCGGGCCGTCGAACTCGTGGATAACAACCTCTTCCTTCTTGCCGCTCTTGCCCTCGAAGACGAGCTTGGCAACGCCAGCCTCTTCGCAGCGCACCTCTACGCCTTTATAGACGTCGCCATAGGCGTGACGGGCGATGGTGATGGGCTTCTCCCAAGAGCGAACCTGCGGCTTGATGCTCGGCAGCTGGATCGGAGCGCGGAACACCGTACCGTCGAGGATGGAACGAATCGTGCCGTTGGGGCTCTTCCACATCTGGTGGAGCTTGTACTCGTCCATACGCTGGTGGTTCGGAGTGATCGTGGCGCACTTCACGGCCACGCCATACTTCTTGTTGGCGTTGGCAGCGTCGATCGTCACCTGGTCGTTGGTCTGGTCGCGGTAGGGAAGACCGAGGTCGTAGTACTCGCTCTTGAGGTCAACGAACGGAAGGATCAGCTCGTCCTTGATCATCTTCCACAGAATTCGGGTCATCTCATCACCGTCCATCTCAACGATAGGGGTGGTCATCTGAATTTTTTCCATTGCTTTGTAGGAATTTACTTTTTTATTAGTAATTGATTGATTCTTTGATGATATCTTCGTGCTGGCACGTGGCGGGAGGGCCGTCAGGGCCCGTCCCGCCCGTCGCCAGACAAACATATTTTTTGCTGTTTACTTGTTGTGCTCCTTGTAATAGTTGATCAGGCAACCATCGGCCAGGATGGTGCGCTCGTCCTCGGTGAGGTTCTGGAAGAGCAGGTGGATGGGCTTCACGCCGTTCTTGGTGATGACCTGAGCGTCGATCTCCTCCTTGCCGTCGAGGATGGCCTGGCGGATGCCGGGCACGAAGACCATATCGCCCACCTCATACTGGAACTCGGTGTCCTTGCTGATGGTGAAGGGCACGATACCCCAGTTGATGCAGTTGCTGCGATAGCGCTTCGTGGCATACTCGTAGCAGATGTTGGCGTCGCCACCGAGCACCTTCTGGCAAGAGGCAGCCTGCTCGCGGGCAGAACCGTCGCCGGGCTTGTTGGCGAAGACGCAGGAACCGAAGGACGTGGTCTCCACGGAGGCGCCGACCTGCTTGAGGGCGGCGAGGATGTGGTCAGAGGCCTTGCCGGCGCGACGGTCGCGGTCCAGCTGCTGGATCTCCTTGCTGCGGCCGACATACTCGGGCACGCGGCGGGAGAGGGCAAACTCGGAGAGGCGCAGCGGGTTGGAACGGTAGCTGGAAGTCTCGCCGGAGGGGATCAGCTCGTCGGTCGTCGTGACGGGGTCGTGGATGACGGCAGCCAGCTCGACCAGCATGTTCTCCTGCATCGGGTACATCTCGGGCCAGTCCTTGATGTTGGGACCGTAGCGGAGCGGCTGCTCGGCGTCGGCCTTGCCATAGCCTCTATAGACGCGATGCTCGTAGATCTTGTCGTCGAAGCTGTAGGGCTTGTAGTCGGCCTCGTAGTCGATGTCGGTGGCGGCGGTGATGACACCACCATTGGCTGCGGAGGCAGCGATGCTGCGGGCATCCATCAGGGCGACCATGGAGATCTGGCCCTGGCCCGGCTTGGAGCCCTCGCGGTTGGGGAAGTTGCGCGTGGTGTGGCGGATGCTCAGACCGTTGTTGGAAGGCACGTCGCCGGCACCGAAGCACGGACCGCAGAAGGCGGGCTTGATGACGACACCGGCCTCGATGAGGTCGCTCGTCACGCCGGCGCGGTTGGCAGCGATATAGACGGGAGAAGACTGCGGATAGGCCGAGCAAGAGAAGTAGTCGTTGCCGGCAGACTGGCCGCGCAGGATGGCGGCAGCCTCGCAGAGGTTCTCATAGGTACCACCGGAGCAGCCGGCGATGATGCCCTGGTCGGCATAGACCTTGCCGTCGCGGATCTTGCTCACCAGGTCGGGGTGCACCTTGTCGCCGAAGCGGCGCTTCGTGTCTTCCTCCACACGGCGCAGCACGGTCTCGGGATCGGCCTGCAGCTCGTGGATGGAGACAGCGTTGGAGGGATGGTAAGGCAGGGCGATCATAGACTCCTGCTTGGAGAGGTCGATGCGCACCATGCTATCGTAGTAGGCCACCTTGCCCGGGCGCAGCTCCTTGTAGTCCTCAGGACGACGGTGGAGCTCATAGTGCTCGCGGACCTTCTCGTCCGTCACCCAGATAGAGCTCAGACAGGTGGTCTCGGTAGTCATCACGTCGATGCCGTTGCGGAAATCGACAGAGAGGTTGGCGACGCCGGGGCCGGCAAACTCCAGCACCTTGTTCTTGACAAAGCCGCTCTCGAAGACGGCCTTGACAAGCGAGATGGCGACGTCGTGGGGACCGATACCGTGGCGCGGCGTGCCCTCAAGCCAAACGAGGACCACCTCCGGGGCATTGATGTCCCAGGTGTTGCGGAGGAGCTGCTTGACGAGCTCACCACCACCCTCGCCGACACCCATGTTGCCCAGAGAGCCATAGCGGGTGTGGGAATCGGAACCGAGAATCATATTGCCGCACTTCACCATCTCCTCGCGGGCAAACTGGTGAATGACGGCCTGGTTGGCGGGTACGTAGATACCGCCGTATTTCTTTGCTGCAGAAAGACCAAAGACGTGGTCGTCCTCATTGATGGTACCACCGACGGCGCACAAAGAGTTGTGGCAGTTGGTCATGGCGTACGGCAGGGGGAACTTCGTCAGGCCGCTGGCGCGAGCCGTCTGAATGATACCTACGTACGTAATGTCGTGCGACATCATCGCATCAAAGCGGATGTGCATCTCCTTGCCCTTGCCACCATTGACGTCATGGGCACGCAGAATGCCGTAGGTGATGGTGTTCTCACGAGCCTCGTCGGCCGAGGGCATACCCGTTGTATCCTCAACCACCTTCTGGCCGTCGAGCAGATACACTCCATGTTTGATCAGTTCAACCATAATAGAAATGACTTTTTGTTATTTAATAGAATTATTATTTTCTGTTTTTGATATGAATGGCGCCCGCCCCTACCGGAGGATGGCGTTGATGAGTATCGTCAGCGAGAGCATGTCGGCACAGCCACCCGGCGAGATGTTGTGGCGGATGAACTCGGCGTCGGCCTCGCGGAGCGAATTGACGGAGAACCGCTGGAGCAACTGGCCGCTCGACTGGCGTACGATCTCGGCTGTCTCGGCATCCGTGCGGTAATAGATGTTGGTGTCCTGCAGCATCGACATGATCTTGAGCAGCGTGCGGTGGGCACGGTGCGGGTCCTCGCGCAGCTTGCGGTAGTAGGGGCCCCAGGTCTCGAAGAGGTCGGGATAGCCCTCGACGGCGTTCTCGCGTGCGCCCTTGACGCGGGCTTTGGCGACGACCTCGGCGCCATGGGTGTCGGCGGAGGGAGGGAAGCCCGCCGCTATCTCCTGGATCATCTGCTGCAGACGCTCCTTGCGCACCTCGTGCCCCTCGTGGGCGTAGAGCCACATGGCGGCAGCGACGGTGATGCCAAGGGCAAACAGGGCGCCGCGGTGGGTGTTGACCCCGTGGGTGGTGCGCAGCATGGCGGCCTCGGCCTCAATGCCTATGCGCTGCACGTCGGCCGTGGTGAGCTTGTCCGCGGACAGGCCGAGCTGGGCCAGCCGGACGAAATACGGGCGCAGCGACTTGATACTGCGCTCCATGAGGATATAGTCCATGTCGGTATGGGCCCCAGAGTTGTCCTTGTCAACCAGTCCGGGCTTCGGCGTGGTGTCGAGCTCCTGCTGGAGCGCATCGACGGCAAACTTGGCCATGATGTAGGGCTGGGTCGTGGGGGGCACGAGCTGCATGGCGGCATGGAGCTTGTTGTTCTCGATGAAGGCCCGGGTGCGCGAGGCGCTGATGGGCTTCTCCTCCAGCTCCTTGCGCTCGATCTGTACGACCTCGATGCCGCTCTTCGGCAGCAGCTCGGTCATCATCTCGTTGTAGCGGCGCGTCAGCGGGTCGAAGGGCTCGGTGCCGACGAAGCGCACCGTGGCGCCCAGGGCGGGGGCCAGGTAGCGGGCAAAGATCTGGAGATCCAGTTCGATCTGATTCTCCGAAGCCTTGTCGAGCTGCTTGAGGAAATAGGTAGGGAATGTGGCCTGGGAGATGGCATAGGCGCTGCCTTCGCAGACGGTCACATTGGCAAGGTCGGCGGTGCCGAGACGGATCATCTCGCGCCGCTCCTCGTAGTTGAAGTTGCGATTATTCTCCTTGAGGGGAATAACGTATAGGTTGTCCACTTGCTTGGAAGCCTCCTCGATGAGGTAGCGATGGCCGCGGGTGAAGGGATTGCAGTTCATCACGATCACGCCCGACTTGCCGGGGCGTGCCAGCCGCTCCAGGCTCAGCAGATAGTCCCGCAACGGCATCTGTCCGTTCTCCATGAAGACCACGCTGTCGGTCTCGGCCAGGGTCTCGAAGGCCAGGCTCTCGAAAACGGCTTTGTTGCTGGGTTTGGTGAAGACTTTCACCGTGGGGTAGCCCCGACGCTGCACGATGACCATCAGATGGGACACCAGGCGGTTGGCCAGGTGCTCGTCCTCCATGCCCTCCTTGACGGCGATGCAACGGATGGCGTCGCCCAAGAGGCCTCCGACGGCCAGCATCTCGTCGCCACCACAGGGGTAGATGGCCTCGTAGTAATCGACCTTGTCGAGTCGCAAGGTGCGCTTTCCGAGAAACTCCTCCACCTTGCGGCGAGCTGGTCCATAACCGATGGGCACTTCTCTTATCTCGTAGTCGGCATACATAAGCGTCAGTTTTCAGCGTTAAACTCTCTCACCATCTCGTCGATGCGCTGGAGGATCTCCTCCTGCGTGTGGGTATGATTGCGCATGCACCAGCGGGCTTCCTGATCGCAGAGCAGGCAGCGGCGCGGCGCGAAGCCGACATCGGTGCGCGAGAGAGGGGTGGCGTCGGACTGGATGACATCGAGGTCAAAAAGCCGACCCAGGGGATGGAAATCCTCAATGCCGCACATCTGCCGCTTCACGCTGCGCGCCTCGGCACGCACGATCCAATAGGCCTCGTAGCCCGTCGGCGCGTCGTTGGTGTAGCAGAGCACCACTTTCGGACCCAGGAAGGCCTGGACGGCAGCCTCGGCAGCACGGGCGATGACGCGCGTGTGGGCATTGCGCTTGACGCGGCCCGGCATGACGACGGTCAGCACGACAAGCGTCTGGCCAGGAAACTCCTGCAAAAGGCGCCTCTCCCTGTCCCATCGCTGGTCGCGGCTCTTCAATAGCTGTTCGAGCGTGATTTCCATCAACGTATGGTTGTTTTTTTTAAATCAATAAGGGAGGAGAGGGATTGGCCATGCACCAGGGCAGGCCAACCGCCATCTTCTCCTATTTTGTATGAAGGATTAGTCCTTGATGTTCTTGATGACATCCATCACCTCGCCGTTGCGGTTCATCACCACACCGACCACCTTGTCGCCGAAGGGCAGCGGGGCGGGCGTGCCGATGACACGGAGGGCACGGTCGCGGAGGCTCTCCAGGGTGACGAGCTTGAGGCCGGCAGCCTGCATGCGCTCGGCGAGATCCGGACGGCGCGGGTTGACAGCCACGCCATACTCCGTCACGACGACATCGACGGTGGATCCCGGCGTGATGAGGTTGGTCACCTCATTGACGACACACGGGATGCGGCCGCGAAGCAACGGGCAGACGACGATGCTCAGGGCAGAGTCGGCAGCGGTGTCGGGGTGGCCACCGATGGCGCCACGGATGATACCGTCGCTACCCACGAGCACGTTGACGTTGAAGTTGACGTCCACCTCCAGGGCGGAGAGGATCACGATGTCGAGGAACTTCGTGGCGGCACCGGGCTCGTCGGCAGAGGCATACTCGTTGGCAGAGACCTCCTTGTGCTTCGGATCGACCTTGATGGACTCGGCAGCAACCTTGTCGAACGACTGCACGTCGATGAGGTGGTCGATGAGTCCCTCCTCGTGGAGCTTCACCATGTGGGCGGTGATGCCGCCGAGGGCGAAGGAAGCCTTGACGTTCTGCTCGATCATCGTCTGGCGCAGATACTTCACGACGGCCAGCGAGGCACCACCAGAACCAGTCTGGATGGAGAAGCCCTCCTTGAAGTAACCGCTATTGACGATCACCTTGCAAGCCTCCTTGGCGAGCAGGATGTCGCGCGGGTTCTTGGTGTCGCGGATGGCACCCGAGGCGATCTTGGAAGAATCGCCGACGGAATCGACGACGACCACCCAGTCCACATCGTGCTCAGAGATGGAGGTCGGCGTGTTGGGATAGCTCACGAGGTCGTCGGTGAGAATCACCACGTGGTCGGCATAGCGGGCGTCGGGAAGGGCATAGCCCAGAGAGCCGCAGATGCTCTTGGCATTCTCGGAACGGGAGAAACCGCAGGAGTTGCCCATCGGGTCGCAGGAAGAAGCGCCGAGGAAGGCCACGTCGATATGGATGTCGCCATTGGCGATGGCAGAGCCACGGCCACCATGGGAACGGAACACCACCGGCTCCTTGAGGATGCCGTGGCTGATGGCCTTGGCCAGCTCGCCACGCATACCGGAGGTGGAGATGCGGGTCACGACGCCATTCTTGATGTGCTCGATGAGGGGCTTGTGGACGTCGTTCAGGCTGGAAGCAGCCACGTGGAGGTCCTTGATGCCCATCTCGGCAATCTTGTCCATCACCATGTTGAGCACCTTGTCGCCACCACGGAAGTGGTGGTGGAAGGATATCGTCATGCCGTCCTTCAGACCGGAACGGCGGATAGCCTCCTCCAGAGAAACCACCTTCTGGCTCTCAGCCTGATACTCCTTGCGGGGCGTGGTGATCTTGCGCTCCTCGCTGTGATAAATATTCTTCTTCAGGTGCTCGGCCATCTCGCCGATCAAAGCCTGTCTTTCCTCTAAATTGCTCATGCCAAATCCTCCTTCTTTATAACTCCTGCCGCAACGGCCAAATCAATCGTTCTCTGTGCGCGAAGGACGACGGGGCGGTCGACCATCTTACCGTTCAATGCAATCACACCCGAACCGCGCTTCTCGGCCTCCTTGATGGCGCCGACGACGGCCATGGCCTTGTCGATGGCCTTCTGAGACGGGGTGAACACCTCGTTGACGATATCAATCTGGCGCGGGTTGATGATAGACTTGCCGTCGAAGCCCATCTTGTGGATCTGCTCCACCTCCTTGCGGAAGGTCTCCATGTCGTTGAGGTTGGAATAGACCGTGTCGAGGGCGTCGATGCCAGCAGCACGGGCAGCCACGACGATGGTCTGACGGGCGAGCAGCAGCTCGATGCCCTCCGGCGTGCGCTGCGTCTTGAGGTTGGCGCAATAGTCCTCGGCGCCAAGGGCGATACCCATCATGCGCTTGGAGGCGGTGGCGATGGCGTAGGCGTTGACCACGCCCAGCGCGCTCTCGATGGCAGCCATGATCTTCGTGCGGCCAAGGCAGCCAATCTCCTTCTCCACGCGCTCGATCTCGGCCTCCATCTCACGCACCTCATCGGCGGTCTCCGTCTTCGGCATACGAACCACATCGACGCCAGCCTTGACGACGGCCTCGATGTCCTTCTTGCCATACGGCGTGGAGAGCGGATTGACACGCACCACCATCTCGGTCGTGCCGTAGTCGATGGTCTTCAGCGCGTTGTAAACGAGCAAACGTGCGGTATCTTTCTCAGCCATCGTCACAGAGTCCTCCAAGTCGAGCATAATCGAGTCGGGACCGTAGATGAAGGCGTCCTGCATCATACCGGGGTTGTTGCCCGGCACGAACATCATAGTTCTTCTTAATCTCTGCATACTTCTTCTGTCGGTTACTTTGTTCTGTTTAGACTTCCGTTAGTATAGATTCCAAGGATATCGGGCCGAGGACTAATCCTCCCAGACATCCTTGCCCGTGGCTCTGACTGCGGCAGCGGTGACGCGCGCACGAATGGTGCAGTCGAGGGCACCCTTGTCGGTAGCCTTCACATGGGCCTTCTTCACGCCCAAATTCTCCAATGTCTCTTTGATGACCTTGCGAATCTGGCCGCCGAACTGGTACTCTACCGTCGAGTCGAGGTCGATCTGAAGGCTCTCTTCCTCCGAGGGGGTAATCTGAACCAGGATGTCACCTGACTCCAAAGTCCCCGCGAATGCATTCTTTACTTCCATATCGTCGTTATTTGGTTTAAACGTATTCTATTTTATTAAGGAAATACGGCTGCACAAAAAAACGCGGAGGCGTGGGGAAATGAATGACCGAGAACAACCGCCCATCCCTGTAGTGGATTTCTGCTGTTACCTTTCATCAATTACCTTACGCTCCCGCGAGTAGTGCATTGCTGGCAGATTGCGTACAATCGCCCGTGATTCCTAATCACGGTGCAAATTAACAACGTTTTTTTGAAACCACCAAATCTTTTGCAACTTTTTTGAATACAAAACGCAAAATAATCTTAATAAGGGGAATTCGGGCTCAAGAAACGCATCAGAAGGCATGTTTTTCAGCCATTTAGCCATGAAGCGCCGAAGGGGCGCAGAAGCCTGGGCAAGTCGGAGGGGGACGGCGTCTGCGAGGCCTTTTGTCACTTCCGCTTGCTCAGGGGCACGTCGTACTCGAAGACCTTGCCGTTTTTCACATAGTAGCGGTCGTTGAACTGCTCGCGGGTGCGCTTCCAGCGGTCGTGGCTCCAGAGCCAATAGGCCGGGTGCTCGCAGATCGTGTGCTCCAGCATCAGGAAATAGCGGTCGGTCAGCTGGTTTTCCTCAAACTGGCTGGGGTCGAGGGTGATGAGCTTGAACTCGGCCTCGTAGTAGCCACGGCGCGGACGGCTGACCTCGAGGTAGAAGACGGCCTGGTCCAGTTTGCGTGCGATGCGCTCCGTGCCCGAGAGCACGGGGGTGTCGTGGTGGAGGAAGTCGCACCAATGGTGGATGTTGAACCAGAAGGGCTTCTGGTCGGAGATGTAGCCGACGACGGTCGGGATGCCTTTCTGGCGATAGGCGATGATGCGCCGGATGGACTCGGCCATGGGGATGCTCACCGCGCCGAAGCGCTGGCGGATGGTCAGAAACATCTTGTCCATGCCCGCATTCTCCAGCGGATGGTAGATCTGGCCGCACTGGCCCTTCTGCGAGACCCACAGGGGCAGGGACGTGACCCACTCCCAGTTGCAGTAATGGCCCAGGTAGATGGCGCAGGACTGGCCCCGAAGGAGACATTCGTCCACACGGTCGGTGCCCTTGAAGACCATGCGGCGGCGAATCTCCTTCTCGCTGATGGAGAACAACTTGATGGTCTCCACCGCATAGTCGCAAAACCAATGGTAGAAGTCTTTCTCTATCTGCCGCAGGTCGGCCTCCGTGCGATCGGGGAAGGAGCTGCGCAGGTTTTTCCACACGACGCGGCGGCGGTAGTGGACGACGTGGTATATCAAGAGATAGATGGCGTCGCTCAGCACGTAGAGCAGGCGCAACGGCAGCAAGGAGAGGCCATAGAGGAGGCCATAGACCGTATAGTAAAGTATCTTCTGCATAAAAGTCGGTATGGGTTAGTTGGTGGAGGCGGCCTCGGGGGCGCCGTCCTGGTCGTCGGCAATGCGGATCGTCCCCTTCATGATCGTGAGGTCGTCGCGCTCGAAGCGATAGGTGGGCGAGGCCAGGGAGTTTTCCTCCTTATAGTCGGGACTGGCCACGTCGAGCACGCCGCACACCAGGTCGTAGAGCAGGTCGTTGGTCCAGTATTTGTCCTTGTTGGCACGGAGAGCCTTGGCCCGCTCGGGACGGCGCGCCACATACTCCTCGCTCATCCACACCATCAGGGGGATGTAGGTGTAGCCGAAGCCCCAGAAGTTGGGCAACCGCTGGCGGTTGGGCACGACGCCATGGTCGCTGCAATAGATCATGCCCTGGAGGTGGCACTTCGCCCGCAGCGTGTCGAAAGCCTGCCGCAGGACGCTGTCGGTGTAGTGGAGGGAGTTCTTGTAGTTGAGGACCAGGTCGTGGTTGTCGGCATCGCCCCACTGGCGGCAGGCCTCGGGGAAGCGGTTCTCGTAGTTGAAGTGGCTTCCCTTGAGGTGGATCACCACGAGGTTGTTGCGGGTGGGATCGACCTCGTCGAGGAAGTCCAGCAGCGCCTCGTCATAATACTTCTTGCCCAACTGCTGGTTGGTCCATTTGGCCACATCGGAGGTTTCGGCGACCAAGGTGACGGGGGTGTCGGCAGCACCGAGATGGCCCTGGTTGCTGTACCAGTGGACCTTGTAGCCCAGGCGCTTGGCAATATCGACGATAGAGGTGGAGGTGTAGAACTGGCCGCCATCATACTGATTGAAAGCGGTGAGGGCTTTCTCCAGCGAGGGCACGGTCTGGATATCGCAACTGTAGGCGTGGGGGAAGAGGACGCAATGGGCGCTGTCCTCGCTGAGGGCGCGCATCCAGGGGGTTGTGTCCTCCGCCATCGGCACAAAGGCGCTCATATACTCGCGTGTGGCCGACTCGCCGATGACCAGCAGGAAGGTGTGGGGGGCGGACAAAGGATGGAGGGCCCGGGCCTCCAGGTGCTCCATGCGCTGCTGCTGATTCTGAACGTAGCGACTGTTGCTGCGCGCGTATTCGCTCACGTCGAGGTAGAGCTTGGCCAGTCCCGTGCGGGAGAAGAGGCTGTGGCGGGGCTTGAAAAGATAATGGGCCACCGCACCCAGCAGGACGACGATGAGGGCGCTGCTCCATAGCGAGGCAGCACCGACGGCCAGCGGTTGGCCGATCAGGACAAAGGCCAGGACGAGGCCCGACAGCAAGACGAAGCCGGCAAGGGTCTTCCACAAAGGGCTGGAGCGGAAAAACTCGATGATCTCGTTATAATTGGTCTGACGGATCAACAGCATGCCATTCATGTCGATGACGTGATGGTAGAGGAGGTAATAGCCTATCAGAAACAGCGGGGCAACGAGGGACAACACCAGCAGCGGAGCCACGCAGACGGAGGGAAGAAGGACGGAGAGACCGGCCAGGACGCCAAAGAGATAGATGGCAAAAGCGGGGTCGATCTGGTTGTCGTAGTCGGGGGAGATCTTGCGGTAGGTCAGATGGTAGGTCAAGGGGAAAGCCGTGGCCCAGAGCTCGGCGACGATCCAAAGTTTCAGCACCGCCGACTGCAGGATGCTGGTCTCCGTCACGGCCAGCGGAAGCACGGCCACGAGGGAGGCGGGCAGGTATCTCAACAGTTGTTGTAGTTTGGCACTGGGCGAAATGCCGTGGTTGCAGGCACGATAGAGGGCGTAGTTGCCCAGCCAGAGCAAGCATGCCAACCCTATTTGTCCCCAAATATGCTCCATAGTTTTGTCTTATATATATAATGAGAGAAAAGCATGAATGCTGTACCCGTCATGGTGGGCAGGTCAAAGCACCACGCCGACGGCCACAGGAGTTGGGCTCGTGGCGCACGACTCGATCACGCTTGTTCCCTAAGCTTTTTCTCTATTATCTTGGACACCAAAACCAATTGGTAGATCACTTCCTGAATGGCCCCAAGGAGGCCACGCTTGCCGTTTCTGAAACCGCCACGGAAGAAGAAACTGGCGATGAAGCGGAACAACGGGCGGGTGAACAACGCCACAACGCCAAAGCCTCGGTCGGCCTTCTTGTCCACTTCGCTGTCGGTATATTGGTTCATCTTCGCTATCAACTGGACGGTGGTCTCATCGGCCAGGTGCAGCATCTTGTATTGTCGCGGGGCCTTCTCCACCCTGCCGTTGACCTTGGGAAAGGTATGGACATAGGGAGGCCACTCGGTGCCCTCGCGGATGAAGAAGCGCAACTGATAGTCGTTGGACCATCCCCGGTTATAGACACCGAAGATCTTGTTGAGACGGGCGATGTAAAGTCCCTTCACGCCATCATCGGCCTGGGTGCGCTCGTAGAGATACTTCCGCAATTCGGGAGTGATAATCTCGTCGGAATCGACCACCAGCACCCATTCGCTCGACGCACTCTGGATGGCAAAGGTGCGGGCTGGTTCTGCACTCACGCAGTCGCCCTTGGGATAGGTCACGATCTTGCAGCCATAGCGCTGGGCAATCTCTACGGTACGGTCGGTCGATTCCATGTCGCAGACCACGATCTCGTCGAAGTCCTTGACTGCTTCGAGACACTCGGCCAAGTGGCGCTCGGCGTTATAAGTGTTGATGACTACTGAAATCATATACGGCAATATCATCTGCAAAAGTACGAATTATCGTCGAACGAGACAAATAATTGGGCCAAATACTTTCTGCGGGGGGCTGGAGGAGGAGCGGAGGGAACGAGGGGGGAAAGGTCACTTGCCCCGCAGGCGACACATCAGATAGGGCACGGCCAGGCGCGCCACAAACAGGAGGCGTTGGGGGAAGGGAATCACCTCGCAGGCCACCCGGATATTGTCGAGCAAGCCTTTGGAACGGGAACGGTTGGAGACGCCGCCCGTATCAAACACGGCCACGGGGAGAGGGACATACTGAAAGCGGGCACCCTGCTGATATTGAAGGAGGAAGAACTTGAAATCGGCAGAGAGACGATGGCGGATATCAAAGGGAGTGTCGAGCAGGCAGGAGCGGCGGGTCAACACGCTTTGATGGCAGAACAACATCCGATGGTAGAGGCGGTACTGGCGCGGCGCGGCCTTCACTACGCCGCCCTTCACCACATCGCCATAGACCACGTCGGCCTGCGCTGGATCCACAGCGTCGAAGAGGCGCTGAAGGACGTCGTCGCTGGCGAAGGTGTCGCCTGCATTCATGAAGAGAATCCAGTCGCCCGTGGCCATCCGCACGCCTTTGTTCATCGCGTCATAGATGCCCTTGTCGGGTTCGCTGACCCACGACTGGATAGCGGCGGCATGGCGCTTGATGACGGCCACTGTGCCGTCGGAGGATTGGCCATCGACCACCACAATCTCCTTGTCGGCATAGCGCTGGACAAGCACACTCTGCAGCGTTCGTTCCAAGAGCGACTCGGCATTGTAGGTCACGGTGATGATGGACACCCTGGGATGCGCCTCGCTGGTCTTCGTGGACTTCATGTTTTTATCTATCATTTCCATTCGTTGGTTCGTCTTTTATATCTATGGCGTAAGATCTACTGGGCTTTGCCCATCCTGCGGGTGAAATACATCGAGAGGGCGAAGAAGAGCGCACCCGTAGGCAGTCCGACGAGGGCATCGACGAGGTAGTGGGCTTGGATATAGACCGTGGCACAGCAAAGGAGGATATAGAACGGGGCGAGGACAAGGAGCAGCTTGTAGTTGCGGGCGTGCCAGACAAGGAGCATGCAGACCGTGCTGATGCCCACATGGGAACTGGGGAAGGCGGCCACGGGACGCTCGCCAGCCTCCTTGGCCTCCTCGACGAGCTGGTAGAAGAGGCCCGCAGGGTCGCCAGGGGACGGGAGGCAGGCGGTGTGGGTATTGAAATAGTCGTGGAGACTGGGGAAGACGCCCGCTACAACGTTCTCCATGCCAATGGCATGATAGTAGAACGTGGGGCCCACGACGGGCACGAAGATGAAGATCAGGTAGAAAAGGAAGAAGGAGATCATCACCACCGACGACGCGCGCTCAAACTCCCGGGGACGGCAGAAGAAGTAGTAGAACACGGTGAGGGCTATCATGGGGTAATAGCTGAAATAGCCCATATCGAAGGCCTCGCTGAACCAGGGCGAGGGTAGCCACTCGTGGAAGAGCAAGGCGGGCTGGCAACCGAACAGCGTCTGCTCCAGCGTGGCGAAGACGTGGTCGAGGTTGGGGAGCACGCGGTTGATCTCATAGATGTCGGGATACCATACGCCGAGCAGGCTCATCTGGCCCGCAATGCGGAAGAGGCGCGTCAGACGACTGGGCCACAGACGATAGACCAGCCAGAGGGCGGCCGTCATGGCAAGCACGCGGATGCGGCCCATCACCAGCAGATTGGCTTCGGGCAACTTCGTGTATAAGAACAATATCAGCAAAAGCGTGAGGGCAAGGTAGGCCATCACCACCCACTCGACGACCAGCAGGCCGCGGACGGGCTTCTTCTCCAGCGACACCAGGTCGCGGACAAAACCTTTGATTTCTTTTTCCATTCTTTCTTGTTCGTTTCGTGCCAAACGGTCCCCTACCCTGCCACCACGGCAAAAGGGCGGACCTTCGGCGTCGACATACTACGCCGCATTATAGGCTATCGACCTACTACGTCATAACATAGGCGATCGACCTACTACGCGTAATATAGGCTATCGACATACTACGTCGTAATATAAACGAGGAAAGTGGAGAATTATTTCAAGTGGCGCATACTAAAAAATCCCCTTCCGAGGACTGATGCCTCAAAAGGGGAAGGGAAATAGAAGGAAGTCATGGGCGCGCATAGTAGTCGCCCAGACTACAAATGAAGTCGATTACTTGACAACCACCTTGCGGCCGTTGACGATGTAGAGGCCCTTCGGCAGCGTGTTGAGATCGAGGTTGCGACCCACCAGCTCGCCATTGAGCGTATAGACATCGCCCTGACGGGCAGCGTCGTTGATCTCGACACCATCAACTCCGGCTGCGGCAGCATCGAGCAGGATGATGTCGGGAGCCTGCAAATCGTCGCCGCTCATCGTCACCGTCTTGTTGGCGGCGTTGAGACCCACCATCGTGACATAGATGCCATAGAGGCCGTTGCCAGCAGGAATATCGACAGAGAAGTGACCGTCGGCATCACTTTCGAGCAGGAAGTTGCCCGTGGCGCCAGCAAGACCCAGCACATTGATGGTGGCACCCATCAGCGGCTCGGGATCGGCCTCGCCACGCTTGGCGTAGATCGTGCCAGAGAGCGTGTTCAGACGGAGGAGCGTAGCCTCGCGGACGAGCGACTGCTGGTCGAAGGTGACGGCGGTCGTGTCGCTCTGATACTTCTCCTTGACGAAGATGAGCTGGTACTCGCCCTCGGCATCGCGGACGTCGAGTGCGTAGTTGCCATTGTCGTTGGTCTCGGTCGTGAGCACCATGTCGCCCTGGACGAGCTTCACGGTCACATCGTCGAGAACGTCGGTGGTGGCACCATTGAAGCCCTTCACGCAACCCGTGAGACGGAACGGACGAGCCATCTGGTGGTCGAGGACGACATCGCCTTTGAGGAAGTCAACGGCGACGGTATCGGTCTTGTAGGTGTCGAGCTTGAAGATGGCGTTGTACTTCAGCAGCGGCTGAGCAACCTTCATCTGGTAGTAGCCCTCCTCATTGGTCATGCTGTTATAGACGACGTCGCCACTCTGGAGCTGGACGAAGACATTGGCGAGGGCCACACCCTTGCCATTGGTGACATGGCCTGAGAGCTCGTTCGTGCTCTGTACCTCAAGATACATCACCGGCGACTCGTTCTGGTCCCAAGAGGCATTGGCCAACTTGTCGAGGTTGTCATCGCCACGGTAGAAGGAGTTTCTCACCTTCTTGTCGGTGACGAAGGCCATCTTCGTGTACTCGCTGGCCTCAACATGGAAGGCGAGACGCAGGTTCTTGCCCGTATAGCGGAAGCCCTCGGGGATCTCAACGACGATCACCTCGGCAGGATTCTTCTTCGTACCATCCTTCTTGACCTTGAGCGTACCGTTATAGACGCGGGTCATAGCGGTCGTGTCGGCAGCGACGAAACCGAGCTCATAGTCGTCGTCGGTGTTCTCGATATAGACGCGCAGGTTGGCCTCATACTCCTTGGTGGTGAAGCCACTCTGGTAGCCGCGGAAGGCGATGCGCTGGATCGTAGAACCAGCGGGGATGCCGAGCTGGTCGGCCGTGTAGATGGTCTGGCTCTCAGAGTTCTTGTCGTAGAGACGGACAGGCACGGCATAGTCGGCAAGGTTGGTCGAGTCGAGCACCTGCACGCTGCCACCCGTTGACTCCGGAGCAACGACATACTGGAAGAGCGCGGACTGAGTGGTCGTGCCATGGGCAACGATCTTGGCACGGAGGACCATCTCGCCCTCGGCGTGCGGCGTGTAGCGGAAGTTGAGCGTCGCCTTCTCGCCTGCCTTCAGAGCGGGCGTGGCATAGGAAACTTTCTCATAGCCCTCGCCGTCCACCAGGCTGGCCGTCCAGGCACCAGCCTCCAGGTCGGTAGGCTCGATGTTCATCACATCGACCAAGATGTTGGAGCGGTTGTTGACCGTGAAGGTCTCCGGCATCGTGACGTTGTCGATATAGACTCCGTGGCCCTCCTTCAGGGAAGCGTTGACAGCATCGGCGAAGCTGCTGACCTCCTGCTTGTAGGGCTCGTAGCCGATGGCCTCGGCACGGAAGGTGTAGGCGCGGTCGGCCTTGAAGACGTTGAGCTGATAGCTGCCATCCTCGGCCGTGGTAGCGGCGTACTGCACGTTGTCGGCAGTGAGCGTGACGTTGGCATGGGCGATAGGCGTACCGTCGGCCTCAGCAGTCACCACACCCGTGAGCGGCGTGGAAGCCGTGCTCTCCGTGACGAAGGTGATGACAGGAGCACCATCCTCGGAGAGAGTGAAGTCCTTGTCGGTGAGGTCGGAATCAGACTTGCGATGAACAGACTGTCCCTGAAGGTAAGACTTGTCGGTCTCGAAGCGCACGTTGGAATAGCCTGACGGCACGTCGGCGTGCATGAAGATACTGAGGTTGCGGCCGTCATAGACGAAGGAGTTCTTGAACGTGATGTTCATCATCTCCGCGGTCTCGGTCTTGTTGCCAGCGATCGGGAAGGTGCAGACATCGTCGAAGACCTGCTGCATCGTGTCGGTATTGTGGACTGCGAAGGGCGAGGTAAACACGGCATCGTCGGTGTTGCACATCCACACCTTCAGGTTGGTGGGAAGTTCCTTGCTTTCGTTCCATCCACGGATGATGATACCCTTGATGCGGGTGCCAGGCTCCAGGCCCAACTGAGCGGCCTTGTAGATGGCGTCGCTCTCGCTGTGCTTATAATAAGGAGCAACGGGGGTGCTGTTGTTGGTGACGGGGAAGGTGGGGTTGCCGACCTGGACGAGGCTGTTGCTCGTCTCGGCAAGTACCTGCACTGCCACGGTGTCGGAGGTGAACAGAATCTGACCACCCACCTCGAAGGCAGCATAGTAGTTGGCCGTGCCACCCTCGTGCGGCGTGAACGTCAGGTCGAACAGGCGGCTCTCGCCAGCGAGGAACTCAGCCTCGGCAGCCGTAGCCACCTTCTTGCCGTCGCGGTAGAGGCTGACGGCGTAGGCACCCTTGGCCATATCGGCCGGGTGGTTGTTGACGATTCTCACGCTGGCCTGGCTCTCGCTATTGACGGTAGCCACGGTGGGGAGGTTGAGAAGCTGGAACATCACGTCGTGGGAAATCTTCGCATAACCCATGCCGTAGATGTTGTCGAGGCGCGCACCAGCCGACTCAAAGGCGAGGTAGAGATTGCCTGCGGGCAGGTTCTCGACCGTGTAGGAACGGAACTCGCCACTGTAGCGAGAGTCGGAGATAAGGTTGAAGGGACTGAACGTGTTGTTGTCGGTACCCGTACCCTCGATGGTGTGGGCAAGCGTCCAGTTCTTTCTGTCGGTAGAATAGTAAACGCGGAGGAAGGTAGCGTCGTCACGGCGGGCAGCATCGAAATGGAGCACGTCGCCACTCTTCACCTTCAGCATCGGCGTGATCAGACGCGTAGGCTCTACGTCATACTGCGCCTGGGCGCAATAGATGTTGTTGGGGAGGTTGGCCTGCAGGGGGAAATCGCTGATGAACCAGCTATCGCCGACGATGTAGCCAGCCGGCATCTTACCATTCTCGAAGTTGGCATACATCTCGTTTGCTGCCACAGAGGTAGCCGAGAGCGCGATCTCCACGGTGCCACTGTTGGTCTCCAGCGTCAGCGTGCCCTGGTTCTCCGTACCCACCTGTCCGAAGGTGATGGGGAAGGTCAGCGCGGCGTGGGGAGCGACCTGCTGGGCCTTGAAGGCGGTGGAGAATCCACCCGTCATCGAGACATTGGTGATATCGAGCGGCGTAGCACCGTCGTTGCGCAGGAGATAGGAGTAGGTGACCTCGCCCTGGACAATACCCAGGTCGATGGCGTCGCCTACGGGCTTGCCACTACGGTCGAGCATCGTCGCCACGGGCTCGTAGGGATAGGCCTGGCGCTCGCCACAAGGCGTGAGCTCGCCCGTGAGGTTGTCGCGGACGGCGTAAGCATAGTTCTTGGGATAAGAAGCGTAAGGCAGGGTGACAGTCAGCGTGGCGGTGGTCTCAGCGCCGAGGGCGAGATCCTCCGTCATGGCCGTCGTGCCCACCACACGGTTGTTGAGCGTGGTGTTGACCAGGGAGAGCGAGTAGTTCTCATCGCCCACCTTGAGGTCGCGCTGTCCGTTGTTGCGGAGCTGGACGGAGTAGTTGAGCGTGAAGTTGCCATCGCTTGCCGCATCCACATACTCGGGATTGCCATCGCTCACCTTGAGCACCTTCATGCGAGGCAGCGGAGTCACCTCAGCCGTCGTGGCCGTCACATTGTCGATCAGGACGCTGTTGCCACGGATACCGATGTAAGTGCCCTCGGCCATCTCCGGCACGGTGATGGTGCAGAAGTTGTCCTCGGAGAGCTCGGGAACCGGCATGTCGATGAGACCATCGGTCGTGAACTTACCGTCCTCGAAGTTGACATAATAGAACTTGATATCGCTACCATAGTTCAACGCCTTCACATCGACGGTGATCGTACCTCCGACAGGAGGAAGCACCAAGATGTCGTTGAGCGTCTGGGTCTGGGTGAGACTGTCCGTCACCGTCTGCGAACCGATGTGCAGGCAGCCCGAATCGTCCACGCCGCCCGTAGCCTGATAGGCGTACTGGACGTAGTAGGTGTTGGAGCGAACCACCATCGCATCGACGATATGGCCCCAGCCCAAGGGCGCAAACTCCGGGTCGGAGGTGTCGATCGGCGAGTTGAAGTCGTACTTGTACGGACTTTGTGTCTGCGCCTGTACGTTGTATCCGGCAAAGAGCACGGTGAGCAGGAGCAGCAGATGTCTGATTCTGTACATAGTTATTATTGTTTTAATGATTGGTTAAAGGGACAAGCAGACCCGCTCTGGGAGCGTTGGTTGGTCTGCTTGTCCTCTTGCTATGAATCCGATTACTTGACTACCACGTGGAAGACATGCTCGGCGACGCGCACGAGATAGGTGCCGCGCTGCACATGGAAGGTCTTCTTATCGACGTTGTCGGCCTTGGCCACCTGACGTCCGTCGGTAGTGAGAATGGTGACGTCGCTGCCATTGGCATTGCTGACGGTCACGGTGCCGCGACCTGTCATCACATTGAGTCGGCCCTGGGTCAGCTCCTCTACGCCGAGCGTGATGCCGGCCTCGTTGCTGAAGGTTGACTCGCCCTCGTCATAGACGATGGTGATGGTGTAGATGTCGCCATCGTTGCCTGCGTCGCTGAAAGAAGTGGCGTTGGCGTTGGCCGTGCCGATCTTCTCGCCGTTGCGATAGACATTGTAGTTGAGGATGGTCAACTGACCCTCGTGATAGGTGATGTCGTCGACGAAGAGAGCCAACTTGTTCTCGCTGACGCAACGGATAGCGAAGTACTTCGTGCCCTCGGGCAGGTTGGCCTCGTAGTTGTACCAAGCGTCACCCTCAGCCTCGTGGGTGCTGATGAGCTTGAAGTCCTCGACGTTGTCGCCGGTGGTGGAATAGAGGATCTCGAAGGCCTCCGGTGCGTAGGTCAGGGAAGCAGCCTTGGCCCAGAAGTCGATCTTCTGTGCACGACCGTCGAGCTCCGGAGAGATCAGCCAGTCGTCGCTCTTGCCACCATCGTCGGCAGACTCATTGTAGGTACCCCAAGAAGAGATATACTGCGTGCCCGAGTGAGCTACGAAGCGCGGCAGAGAACTGAGACCCATCTCGACGGGATCGAAGATGATGTAGGCCATCGGATCTCCGCAATGCGGGAAGAGGAAGCCACTGATACCGATCGTCGGCAACTTGTCCCCATCGACTGTCTTCCAGTCGCCGATCTTCTCGCCATTGCTCCAAGCCAGGTAGCTCTCGAAGTCCTCCACGACGGTGCGGGAAGTATTCGTCGGCTTCGTCCAGGCCAGGTTGATGTTGTTGCCCTCGCGCTTAGCCGACAGGTCGGTGACGGTGGGCAGCTCCGGCTCCTTGACGTTGATGTTGACTTTCGCCGTTGTGTTGTCGCTGGGATCATCATCCTCGCTGGCGGGCTGTACGGTAGGTACCCCAAGAAGAGATATACTGCGTGCCCGAGTGAGCTACGAAGCGCGGCAGAGAACTGAGACCCATCTCGACGGGATCGAAGATGATGTAGGCCATCGGATCTCCGCAATGCGGGAAGAGG
>OLIL01000353.1_pt1 | contig 29538 bp, 19 predicted proteins | sample 1609701 | NCBI WGS metagenome assembly OLIL01 (sample SAMEA4350146, study PRJEB24818) | metagenome | biome: human; feature: gut; material: faeces | place: Denmark | collected 2013-09
ATTTTAGATTACCCCCGTTTTGGCCGTCAAACCGTTTTTTGGGGGGAATGCTTAAAGATACAAAAAAGGCAACTAATTCGCAATGAAGTAGTTGCCTTAAATTTTATTATTTTAGGAATATCCCTATCTAGTTTGGGGTTTTGGAAAGCAGGGTTTAAATAAAAGTATTCACTACGTTTGTAACGTTTAAATCCCATTTCCTTATAAAAGTTATATAACTGTTTTTTTGCGATATTACTATCTTGTCTCATTTGTTTAAAATTCATTTTAGTATTCCATTCATTTTTTTGTTTAGAAGGGTTGGGATGGCTGGCTTCTAATTGTAATGGAAAAGCTTTTAGAATCGCAATTCCATATGAACTATTTAATCGAAGGAGAATGTCTTTCGTAATGAGTCTACCATATCCTTTTCCGCGATACTCTGGTAAAATTTCAATTCGGTCTAAATATAGAATATTTGAATTGGATGATTCATCGATTTCTTCTTGCCATTCTTTCTTAAAGCTATTAGTCTCATAATCAAATAATAGACCTCCTAATTCGTTATGATCGAGTTGGGAAAATAAATCATCAACCCAATAATTATCTTCTATACATAGCTCCCATAAGAAAAGTTTAACGTCTACTTTTCCTATTAGCGAAGAACTTTCTTTGTCGTTCTCATCTATTTGGACTTCGTATACCTCGATGTTATATTTATTGATATAACGCTCTTCTTCAATATTTCCGGTGCTTGATGATAAACTATAGTTTAGTCTTAGAAATGTAATAATGTCAGTGTCCATAAATAAAGTATTATTAATTTTCGAATATAGTGATTGTTTTTGAGAATGGTGTCTTGTTTCCTGCTCTTTTTTTCTGAAAATCCCCGTCGGATAGCGACAGCATTGGTTGAAGTTTTTTCGGATGTTTTGTCTAGGAAATTTGGCCTTGTTTGGATTATAACCAAGAAAGTCGACTAAATTTATCTATAATAATGCTATTGTACTCTTTTTTCTTGTTATATCTGGTAGGAATAATATATTTATAAATATCATTCATTTGTCTTGTATTTTCATGAATTTGTTGGTCCCTTTTCGGTAGACCCCGTTGGCTCCCAAAAGCAAAATCCCGCCCTTATAGTCTCCTACTAGAGTCGGGGTTCGTTTAGAAAAGGTTGTGATTGGTTTTGGAGGATTTTCAAAATGCTCCGACGAGGTCACAGTGTACTTCTACTTATTCGGAGTATTTTCTGATTCATTTCGATTCGGTGTTGGAGCTTTTGAAGTTGTGTGGCAACAGGTCGGTCAGGTTCATCTTCAAGTCATCGTCATATTGGTGCACATTATTCAAAAAGAAAACCAGCTACTGACGGAAGCCAACATCAATTGCCTTGCAGCATGTTATCATAGAGTAAATCACTGCTGCGTCCTTTACTGAAAAGTCGTTTCCGCAGAATAGCCAGTTCTTTCTGCCCAAGGTGATATCTCGGATTTGATTCTCTGCCAGGTTATCCAAAAGTTCTGATAATCTTGCGAAAAACAGTATCCGCCCTCTTGCCTTGGGAAGAAAGAATTACTTTTTCTGTGGAAATGATGATGCGGCAGAAAATACCGCTGTGATCTATTCTCTAATGAAAAGCATACTATAAATTATAGAATCGCTATAAACTTATTAGATTTATATAGCGATTCTATAATTTATACGGGGACTTTATTGGGGGCTTACATCTAATTTATCTTTTTGCAATTTTTTTTCTTTTTTCTCAGGTAAGTCTACTCCCATTCGTGATGCTCGATTGAACGTTGCATTTATAATTCTTTGTGAAAAAATCTCTTTTTGGTTACCAATATATTCAATGTAATTGGGCTTGCCATCATTTAGAATGACAGGTATTTTATCATTTATATTGAAAATGTAACTGTTCTTTAAATTTAACGTGAAAAATTTGTTACTCCATTGAATTGCTTCATGGTCATTAATAAAGGAATAGCAATCAGTTTGAACTTTAGATAATGCTGTTGATAAAATAGCAGATTTTCCACTTGTAAAAGCAAAATTATAATTAACTTTTTCGGGCCTTAAACAATCGCAACTTTGTGTAATACAGATTATATATTCTATTTCAGGGGTGAGGTTACTTTCGTGTAAAATAGGCACTTCTAGTTTAAAAATATCTCCTGATTTTAATTGATGTCTCCATTGGTACATTTTATTTTTACTTGTGAATGTCAAGAAAGCATTTAATGCAGCTAAATGTTTGTCTTCAGGTTCTTTAATATTCTCTTCTTTAAATAATTTTTCTAATTTTGGGTAGTCCAAGTTGTCAATAACATTTTGATTAATATGATTTGTAAGACATGATATAAGATACTCAAATCGCCCCTCATTAGTCTTATCATTGTAGCTATTAGCATGATATACTAAGGCTTCTTCATTTAATCCGCCTAATCCTTTACCTAAAATGGCTAATTTTTCATTTATAATTAGCTTTAATCTTAAAGAAAGAATTAACGAACGACAGTTTGTTATAGTAGATATGATTTGACATATTTTATGAAATACATCTTTAGGAGTAATGCCTTCATTTGTTCCTTTTTGTTTTTCCAGAACAAAAATAACAGTATTGTTTATTAAAAGTGCAGGTGTGGTGTTATCTATGTTTAGAACTTTAAGGGGAAGAGGGCTTTGACCTTCTCTTACAATTTCTAGAATGTCATCTTTGGTACTATAATATAATTCATACCAAAGATAAAATTCCCGGTAGGTGCCAAAGCCATATCTATTAAGGATAGGAAATAATAATTTACATATTCTACCTTGCTCTTTTTTGTCAACTTTGTTGAAAATTTCAGCTTTTATTTCGCTTTCAATATGCTGCTGTTTGTTCGGGTATATTGAATATCCTGAGATGTATTTCCGGATAGCTTCTTCAAGGTCATCACTTGATAAATCAGAATTTATTTCAGAAAGTGCATCTTCTATTTCTTCTGTTAAATTCTTGTATTTTTCTTTTCTTAGTGAGTTGTTCTCCATTGAGTTGAAGTAGAAGTAAGAAAAGATTCTGTAAACTATTTCATTGAAAGAAGGCGCTTGAGTATATATTGTTATAAATTGTATGTAGCTATTATTTATTGCATCTTCTAGGATTTTCAAGCTATCTTCATAAACGTTTTGAGCGCTTGGGGATAACTCCCAGTCTAATATAAGCAATTCTTTATTGCAGAATAAATATTCTCGAGCTTTAATAAAATCTTCTAGATTATTATAATTATAAATATCTAAGTCACATTTACCTTGTTGTCTAAAGGAATGATATAAGATTTCAGCATCCTTACCATTCTTCGGAGCTTTTTGATAAGGTTCAGCGTATTGGTCGTCTATACAAACTGCTGATTTTATAGAATCTGCAATCAGGTCTTTTATTTCTTCCGGTTCTAACATAGTATTAATATTCTTTATTTATAGGACGTATAACAAAGCAAGCTCCGTCCATTTTGTTGTATTTTTTGTCGTTTGTTGCGAAAATTTCAAAATCAATGGAATTAAGACTTTTTTTTGCTAAATATAAGCCTATTCCTCTTCCGTCTTTTTTTCGGCTAAAAAATAACGTGAAAATATCTTCAATTATTTTATCATCTATTTTTTCCCCATTATTCATAATCAGTATTTCGTTACTATCTTTAAGATATTCAATACAAATCTTACGTGATAGTGAGGGGATTAACCAATAAATAGCATTATTGATAATATTAATAAATACTGAAGTTATAACAGCCTCATAAGTAAAAAAATCATATTGCAAGAAGTCTTCGTTTGCATCTAAAGAAATTTTATAATCAGTGAATTTTGAAGCAAAGAAAGCTTTCATTCCATTAATTAAATATTTTCCATCAAATGCTGTACGTTGTCTTCTTGTTGTTCTATATAACGGTTGAAGCATTTTGTAGTTTGTTTCCATATGCTGAAAGGCTGTCTGAAGTTGTAGAAATTGATCTTTAATTTCAGTATGGTTATATGCGTATTCTTTTAGGAAGTTAATGGAATTGGCCATTTGAGAATATAAGACATGAAATTCATGATCATTGATTTCTACGGAAATACCAAGTTGAGCAAGCTCATTGGTTGCACTAAGCTTCTCTTCAAGTTTTTCTTTTTGTTCTTTATACCAATTTATGAGAAAATCGTCGTCTATATCAAAATTAAGGTTTTCAGTATGATTAATGAAAGATGTAAATCTTTTTTCTATTTGATTTTTGCATTCCTCTCCTATCTGTATAATATTAGATATAGCTTGTTCATATTCTTCCAGGGTATTAAGAGATTGGACCTTGGAATGTACTTCATTTTTAAAGCTTTCACTAAATGCCATTTGTTCATCTTTGAACAAATTATTGATCTTGGTAGAAGTTGTCTCGAATCGTTTTTTATAAGATAATACGAGAAGGGATATTTCTCTAAGTTGAGAGGTGTATCTTTTTTCGTAATCAAGCTTCAGGTTCTGTAGGTCGAATCGTTTTCTGACTTTTACGATTTCATCATTACATGATCTGATTATTTCTTCTGTTTTTGTATATTCAGCTTTATATTCCTCAAATTTTCTTTCTTGGACAGAAGATAGTTTGGCACGTTGAGGTTTTGCTAAGCGTAATGATCTGAGTTCGGTCTTCTTATCCTCTAAAATAGAAACCAAATCATTGTAGTTGTTGTATGCAATATTTAATTTTTTACTTTCTTCTATTAATTGGGTATAAAGTTGTTGTATTTCATTCTGTAAAATAATGATCTTATTTTCATTATCTTTTAAATCTTGAGTGAATTTAGCCTTAGTTTGTTTGGCCTTCTTTTTTTCCGCTTCTAGCAGCTTTTCATTTCTCTTTCTTATTTCTTTGAGTTGTTCAGAATGTGAATTACGGTTATTCGGATCATCATCTCCGCTTTTAAAATATGTCGTAGCGAGAGCAATAAAAAATTGAATAAGATCTTTTTTTAATTCTCTATATGCTTTATTCTCTATAAGTCCCTCTCTGCCTGCTTTATCTATTAGGTGTGGATTTTGTTCACGACCAATAGCTATATAGCCAAAGATATTTCTATGGCTGAAGAAATAATAACCTGCTTTTCTACTACGACGTTCTTCAAATTTTAAGAAATCATAATCAACACGTCCATAAGGGAGAACCCTAAAGTTATCCCTATAAATATATAAACCACCGAATTTTTCAGTTTTTGAGTTCATAAACTGAAACATTTCAGGAGTTAACATTGAATTTTTAGATGTTCCTTCTAAAACGCTTAATTCTACATCAAATGGTCCGTAAGGAGTTTTACCCGGACTTCTAACCGGTCTGTATGTATAATTGAAAGTTTCTTTAAAGACTCTAACTATTCCTGTGAATAATCCGTTTTCATCAAAATGACCTTTTATATAATGGTCTGAGTTATTAAAATCTTCATGTTCGAAGAAATCATTAATAATATCATATTCTCCTTTGGCATCTATAATATTGAAGATAGTTGAAAAATTAGGTATCTCTACAAAAACATTGTATATGCCACTTAAAGAACGGCGTATTTCCGTGATAGAGTCAGTGTCTTCATCTTTGAAGCAATCTGCTAATTCCAGTAATTGTTCATTGGGCTGAAAAATAAGAAAAGTGGTTCCATGATATTCTTCCTGTAAGAAATCAGGAATTATTTCTTCTAAAATGAAATCCGGTATAACTAATGATTCAACATCAGTAGTGATGGTTTCTAATTGCGTTTGCTGATCTCTCCATTGACTCTCATTAAGATTATTTTGAAAGTCTGCTTGCATATCTAAAAAAGATATTGAGAACTCTTCTATTGTGGAAAATTCGCTTAATGGAATATTTATATCATCAATAAATAAATTATAATTTTCTAGGATTCGCCAATCGATGAAGAGAAGTTGACATTTTTGATTTTTCTTTTTGGTCAACATTAACATTGGGCTACCAAGATAAGCAACAGATAATCTACCGATTCCTTTTTCTCCCATTGGCACTCGAATTGCTTTCCCAAACCGTTCTTCATCTGTTAAATATGATCGACCACGTGCTTTAGAATCTGTTCCTAAAACTATCCATTTGTTGAGAATGTCATGTTTTGACATTCCGAATCCATTGTCGGAGAGGGTGAAAACGGGTGCTTGATTATCTTTATATCCGGGAAGATATAAATTACAACTTAGTTTATCAGCATATGCATCATAGCCATTTTTCCACAACTCTGAGATTGCAGTAGGTAAATCTGCAATTTGTCCTTTACCCAATAATTCAACAGCTCTAGCTTTCGTTCTGAATTGTGCCATTGTGTTTTTCTTTTAGTTCATTTAATAAAATTCCCAATCTACGAGCATATTCCGGTGGTACAGCATTACCTATAATACGTGCATTAGCTACAATACTTGGAGCTTTAAAAATATATGTATGAGGAAAGGTTTGTAGAGTTGCTCCTTCTCTTATAGATAATCCTCTATTTTCTTCCGGATGAGCAAAACGCCCACTAGAAATTTTGACAAAATTAGTTGTAATTGTAGAAGAGGGGGTATCCCATCTTAAACGTCCGTATACATCCCGAAAATATGTATCTTTTCCAATATAGCAAGGAAGTTGAAGGTGTTCGTCATCTTTCCATGCCAATCGATTGCCACCATTATGTGGTGTTTTCCGGAGACGTTCTAAATTGAGTGAACTAAGTTTTGCTACGGTATGCATAAAATCAGATTTGTCCGAATGTCCTGCTTCTACTTGCGGAAAACCATTATTTACTCCAATAAAATCTCTAAGTTTGGGTTGAGTTTTATCTGGTTCGGGCATGGTTACATTACCTAAACGGGATGCAACTAATGAAAAACGTTTTCTTGTTTGAGGAACTCCATAATAACTCATATTAATTATGTCCCATTTATATTTATAATGTCTAGCGTCCAGAAATTCAAGAAATTCGGGTAAAACACTATCTTCGCGAGTTACAAGTCCCGGTACATTTTCTACTAATACGTATCCCGGGTTATAGTAATTAATAAAACGTTTGAATTCACGTAATAAGTCTTTGGATTTTAGGGCTTTAACTCTAGATGTGTTTATAATGCTGTAATATTGGCAAGGACTACATCCGACAAATATTAAATTATCATCATTTATTGGTAAATTAATTTCTTTTTCAAAATAATTGTCAGGTAATTGTGTCACGTCAGAACATATAAATTTGGTTCCCGGATTATTATCTTCATAGGTAGATTGGCATTCTTGAGCGAAATCTACACCTGCAATGACGTTTATTCCGGCTAATCGAAGGCCATAGGTCATTCCACCACCACCACAAAAAAAATCTATTGCCCTTAACATATTCAAATATTATAATTTATTTCTTATTATGTGAACATTTACTGTTGCAAAAATACGAAAAACACTTGATTTTCGGGAATATCTTAATGAAAATTGTAATTTATACGATAAGAATGTATTTATGATTTATTGTTTTGTTTGGTAATTGATTAGAAATAAATGATTTAATGTGTATGATAAACTGGTTAAAGTCGATACTCTGACTTTTGTTTTAAGTTGACATTCCCAAATAATAATTATATGCCAGCCTAATGCTTTAAGTTGCATATAATTATTATTATCTCTTTCAATATTTGTGTTGATTTTCTTTTGCCACCAATCGGTTCGTGTTTGGGGTAATTCAGCTTTTTTACATCCTTTATGACCATGCCAAAAACAACCGTTTATGAATATTACTGTTTTATATTTTGCTAATACTATGTCCGGACTCCCTGGTAACTTTTTTGTATGTAATCTATAACGAAATCCTTCGTTGAATAGAAATTTTCGGACAATAATTTCCGGTTTTGTATCGGTTGAACGGATACTTGACATACATCGACGTCGTTGTTCCGGGGTAAGTTTATCTGTCATGTCGTTGTATTATATTTAGTATTTGGTTAATCATTGGAATACTCAACATACTCATCAACTATACTATCATTCATATGTTCTAAATGAGGTTCTTTTCTCAATTCTTTCACTGATTCATAAGAAATGAAAGTGCATATTTCCGCAAGAGGCCCTTTTTCCATAAAAGCAAAGACCGGTCGGTTGATTTGTTCGAATACAGCTTCCCTGCGTTCGATGGAAGCAACGATGTGAATTTTTATGTCAAGCATTGGTTGAAGGGCTAATAAGTCAGCCATTCTTAAAATACCGGAATAAATGGCGGTTGTTCCTTCTACCTCAAACGCTCTGACTATGGAATGTCGTTTTATCCATAATACATCTATATTCTCTATAACTTTAAGAGTTGGGCCATCAAACACTAATGGTAGATTTTCTAATAAGGTATTATTTTGTAATGGCTTCCACTTATTTAAGACTCTACTTCTGTCTGATTTGGGCAACCAAATTTTATAGCCCAATTTTTCACCTATTTCGGCTAAAGTAGCTTGTATTTGAATAGATTCTCTTTCTTCTTTACTTGTATTGGCTTTATTTTGTGATGTTTCATCAGGTATTTCTATGACCGTTTCTTTCTCACTGGAAACTCTGACCTTTGTCAATGAACGTACTTTTTTCTTTTCAGCTTCTGAAAAAGGATAGTCTTTCATTTCAGATTGTTGTTGTAAAATAACTTGTTCAAGGTATTCACAATCTTCTTTCGGCCAAAGTGTGGGACTGGAAAATACCATATAAGTCCATCTGGTACTATCATTTGGTAACATTTGAGTAAATGATAGATGATTCCAAATAATATTTTCGTGTATGGGGATACCTTTTTCTAATGGTAGCCATGCAATTGGCTTTACTTTGAATCTCAAGGTGAAAGGATCATCCTCTTGGGTAAATATAGGTTTTGAGTCTATAAAGAAATTACTTGTAATTTCTAATATTCCGATAAAACGTTGAATCTTAGTGCAATAACATATGAACTTATCACCAATGTTTATGTGTTGATTTTCTACATATGCCTTACGGGATATGCGGAATCCGCTGATTTCTTGGTCAGATTCAGAAAATGCCAATGCAGTATTAGGAGAAAAAAGATTTATGTAGTATTTCATGGCTTTATGTCTTATTTTTGACAAATTTATAAAAAGAATTTTGGATGATATGATATTTGTAGGATTTTTTTTAGATGAAATTTATTCTTCTTTCATTTTCTTTCTCCACCTCTGAAACCCTCTCATCAAACTTTCCTCTTCCACAGACTCCGCCATATCATACTTTACCACAAACTCATGCATCGACTTTATATACATCACCCCGTTTTTGAACTTATTTTCCAACAGGAATGAATAAAGCTCCGCTTTCATTTCCACCTCAATTTCCTTTTCGATAATAAAGATACTGTCCTGCCCGAAATAATTATAAACTTCTGGATTTTTCCCTTGCCTTGGGCTAGGAAGAACAAAAGTGATATTTCCAGTCTCTTTCCAGGAGACGCCTTGCGGATGAGGAACAGATAATTGATGTAAGAAGTGATAAATGGGAGTGAGGTGGGAGAGGTGGATTGGAATGGGGAGTCTTGAAGGTGGATTGCTGTGCGATTGAAGCTCTAAACTTTGTCCGTACCGGACATACATGTACCTCGCCAGATATGGCTTGATGGCAAACGTGACTGTAACCATGGGATTTGAATTTTGAATTGTTGAAATTTGTTGTATACTGATTGCCGCTTCGTGCGGCAGATTCCGCCGTGTTTGTTGGAAAAAATCCCATGGGTTACGGGGACGGAATTCTAATTTAGTAAGAAGTTGAAATTCAAATGGTTACAAATGCCGGTTTTTCCTTTAAAACCAACGGGTCGTTCCTTTTAAAGGAACGACCCGTTGCACACCGAGGAATGACCTCTTCCTTTTAAAGGAGCGGATGACTCCCTAAAATCCATAGTGCAAAGCTATGCCTAATATTCTAAATTTTCAAAATAATAAATATCGGTAATGTTTATATTATGTAATGAAATATCGTAAGTTGCATACATATTTAATTTATGCGTATGTATATTGGAATTATGTAACAAAAATGTCCTGATTAGTAGAACGTATATTTTAACTATATTTATTCGATAACTATTCTTAAAGTGGAAAAACTTCTTATTCCATTTCTTGTTTCTTGCATAACAGGCGGAAAAATAGTTCTGATAAGTAAGGTGAACTTCGTACTTTTACGTCTCAAACAAAAAAAGCAAGATATGATAACATCAGTGAAACTTATGCTGAATAAGAGTAGGATATTGAATAATGGCAGTTACCCTTTAGTATTTCAGGTGATACACAATCGGAGAAAAAATTACTGTATACAGACCGGATGAAAGAAGAGGGGTTTGACGAGTCGGAAAGGAAGATTATGAATGGCGTAGGTTCTACTTTTACCGCTGCAGAGGTCGTGAAAATGAACAGCGAGCTACGGAAGATGCGGAATCAGATTGATACACGGAGCAGACAGCTTGAGCGGACAAGGGAGGAATTTGCAGTGGAGTATATTCTGACTCAAAATGCTTTTGGTACAGGAAAACCACAATTTTATTTATTATGATATATCAATGTACAGATTGAGCGTAAGCAAGAACTGAAGAAAGTGGGAATGGCAGCGGCATATAAGAGCACTCGTTCGTCGTTGGCAAAATTTATAAGTCGCCCCGATGTGTGGATGTCGGAGGTTGGTTTGGCGTTCGTCAGGAGATACGAGGATTTTCTGTATAGTAGCGGTGCTTTCGGCAATACGGTAAGTTATTATCTGCGTAACTTGCGCTCTTTGCATAACCAGGCGGTAGTGGACGGCTATCATCCCCGTGGTGAATATCCGTTTGCAAAGGCGCAGACCCGCCCAGCGAAAACGCTGAAACGTGCTTTGTCACGAACGGATATGCAGAATTTGGCGGACTTGAGTTTAGAGAATGAACCAGAACTGGAGTTTACCCACGATTTATATCTGTTCAGCTTTTATGTGCAGGGAATGGCTTTAAAGTGAATCCAATCATGATATAAATTAAAATAACATAACTGATCGAGAAGTTAATCCTGATATTTTATGTGAGGATTCTAAAATTATTAGTATATTTGTAAAATAACGTAATAGAAGTTGATATGATGCGTAAAAACTCGCTTGTTTAATTTTGAATAGTTATTTCTCAATAAGACAATTTACTGCAAAAATCCTTCTTATAATAGTGATATTGCAGTTACCGGCTATTGCGGCAGCTTTAGGTGTAAGCGACTTCACGTTCTCTCATTTGGACCTGACGAATGGGTTGAACAGCCAACGCATCTATTCGCTTAAGCAAACGGCTGATGGAGCGGTGTGGCTGACTACAAAGAACTTTGTGGCCCGATATAACGGCTCGAATATAGAAAGTTTCCACCTGACAGAAGAGAACAACTACCATAATTTGGTAGGATGTAATCCTCGTTTTGTTCAATCTGTTGATAGTGCGCTACAAGTGTTTGATGCAGGTGGATTCATTTATGAATATAATTCAGTACAAAATCGTTTTGATATTGTGGCTGATGTAACCATACTTTTTAAGCACGACAATCAGCTTAACGATGTATACAAGGATGGCGACACTTATTGGTTGGCAATGAGTGAGGGTGTTTATATGCTCCGAAATGGAAAGATTGTTCCGGTAGCCTCCGATGTGTATGCCAACTGCATTATCCATGGGGAAGAAGGCATCTTGCTCTTCGGTACTCGTCAAGGTGTAAAATCACTAAGTCTCTGTCATGAGGACACTCCTAAAGGCCAGTTACTCCCTTATTTGCCGTATATCGTTGTGAGCGGGTACTACGATGCCGACACCAAGCAACTTTGGTTCGGCACATATGATTAAGGGTGTATAACGGTTGACGGAGATGGTGTGTGTACATCTGTGGAAGGAATACCACATAATCCGGTTCGTAGTATTGTTGTTTACGATAGCACGACGATACTTGTGGGAGTTGATGGCTGTGGCGTATATTCAGTTTCACGCTTAGCTTCAACGACAAATGCAGCCTCCCTGCTATTTAATGCCAATGAAGGAGTTCATGGAGTGCTCCATGGTAACGGTATATATGCACTGCTTGTTGATACTTGGAGCGACATATTCATAGGTTCCTATTCAGGAGGTATCGACATAGCACGACCTGTCGGTAGCATCGCTGCTATCTACATGCATCAGCATAATAATACGCAGACATTGCTCAATGATCATGTTAACAGCGTGACACAACTGTCATCATCGGCTTTGGCTATGGGTACTGACGACGGAATCAGTGTACTGAATCCCCTCACAGGTGAATGGCGCCATATTGCGCGAGATATTGTAGTGCTTTCTTTGTGCCCTAAACCAGATGGCGAAGGGTTGTTGGCTGCAACTTATGGCAACGGTGTGTGCGAAATTAGCGCCAAAGGTGAAGTAAGAAAATTGTATGGTGTTGACATATTGGGAGACAATCATATCCATGATTTGTTATTTGACAGGAATGGTCATCTTTGGATAGGTTGTCAAGATGCACAGCTCGTTGAGGTAATGCAAGGGAAATTCTGGTATTATCCTGTGGACAATGTGAAATCTCTGGCCCTTTTACCCGATGGACGTATAGCAGCGGGTACCATAAAGGGGCTCTATATTGTGACTCCGGGGCAAACAGAGGTAAAAGAACTGCCTTATTTTTCGTCAGACCCCAACCAAGTGAACCGTTATGTGCTGGATCTCTTTATTCATGATGAACGCTATATAGATATTGCCACTGATGGCGGCGGGCTATATGTGTATGATCTTCGCAATGGAAACTGTCGGCAGTTTACCATGAAAGACGGTCTGCCCTCAAATACCGTTACAAGTGTCACGCAAGATAATCTTGGGCGTTTATGGTTTGCAACTGATAGAGGTATGTCATTCGCATATCCTGATAGTCTTGGCAAAATTATTAACGTAAACTATCATTATGGGCTTCAACGTGGGTATTCACATGGTGCAGCCATCAATCTGCTGAATGGAAATCTTCTTTTCGGGAGTGAAGCGGGTGCTGTTGTGGTCAATCCACACTATGTGCAGCAATACAATTACACAGTTAATCTGCGTTTTATGGGAGTAAATTGTAATGATAACGATTCTGAACAATTCAACGAGCAAGCGGCAAAAATGTTGGGCGAAGGGAAACTGAGCCTATCCTACCAACAGCGCACCTTTGAACTATATATTGAAAGCATCAACTTACGCTACCAGTTTGATATAACTTATCAATACAGGGTTGGAAATGGCAGTTGGAGTCCGCTCACAACACAGCAATATATTCGGTTCGTCAACCTTGAGCCTGGCACACATCATCTTATAGTACGTGCGGTAAGCAAGGCCAATCGCGTTGTACTTGGTGAGCAGAAACTGGTAATCACTATTAGCCGTCCATGGTGGAACTCGTGGTGGATGTGGTGTATTTACAGCTCATTAATTGTATTGCTGTTCTATGGAGCTTGGTGGACATACGGTCTACACACCCGGTATATGCGTCTTGTGGTGAGTGCTTTGGAACAGGATAACACTGCGACTTCCCAATCTGAACAAAAACAAGATGAAGTTAAGTTGGATATTTCTACAGATAAAGAAATTCAGCTTGATGATTGCAAAGAATGTGATACTGCAACAATCACTAAACAAAATTCAGCTTTTGTAGATACTGTGATCAAACATCTCCTTAAGCATATCTCGGATTCGGAATTTACCATCGATTGTCTATGTAGAGAAATGGCAATGAGTCGTACAATGTTTTATGTAAGGCTGAAGTCATATACGGGAAAATCACCCCAGGAGTTTATCCGTGTAGTACGTCTTGAGCGTGCTGCTGTCTTGCTACGTTCTGGACACCATGTTGGTAAAGTAGCCGGGGAAGTGGGTTTCGATAACTCCAAGTATTTTAGTACTGCATTCAAGAAATACTTCGGTATCTCGCCGTCAAAATTCAAGTAAAACGGTGTTGGATTAAAGGATAGCTATTTGTTCCAGTCGATATCAAGACACCTTCTTCAGATGAGGAAGGTGTCTTTTTTATGCCAGATTTATCCAAAATTGACTATCTGATTGCTCCCGTTCTCGTGAAAAGGTTTGATTCCTCGTGAAATATGGTTCGTTTTCTAACGAAAGATACCTATCAAACCACTATCAACAGATAGCAAACCAATTTTTGCAGAATATTATCTATGTTTGCAACGAAAGTTCTGCTAACGAGAATATTACAGGAACTACCATGAAACTTGTAACCATATAAATAATAACATGAAAATCAACTTTAGAATTTTGTATCTGTTATCGCTGATGTTCGCTGCAATGCTGTGTCATGCCCAACAGACAGCCCGGCAATGGAACAGCGAAGTTACTGCCGGATGGAACCTTGGTAACCAATTTGAATGCTCTGCTCCAGGACAAGATAGTGAGTCTATAGCTGTAGGCGATCCCGAAGGTGCTGACAATGCTGAGACTGCATGGGGAAACCCGTTAGTGACAAAAAAAACAATTAAGGCTGTGCGTGATGCCGGATTCAATGCCATACGCATACCTGTAAGATGGCAATGCCACATCAGTAACCCTTCTGCTATGAGTATTAGCAGGATATGGATGGATAGAATAAAGGAAGTGATAGACTGGTGTTTGGAGTATAATCTGAAAGTCATTGTCAACGTACATCATGAAAAATGGCTGGAGAGCCGCCCTCTTTATGCGAACAAGGAAGAGAACTGCCAGAAACTAGCTTTACTATGGTTGAACATAGCCAATGAACTTAACAAATATGATTACCGTGTAGCATTTGCCGGTACTAACGAGGTTCATGAACCTGATAAATGGGGAAAACCGACTGCCGAAAATCTTAATGTGCAAAATGCCTACAATCAGACTTTCATTGATATCGTGCGAGCCACAGGTATGAATAATGCAAAGCGGCACTTGATAGTGCAGACGTATGCATGCAATGCCGATTATGGTCTATATAACGGCGACTTCATCATTCCTACCGACATAGAGGGCAATGACTATATGAGTGTAGAGTTACATTATTATAATCCGTGGGAATATGTCGGCAGTGGCGAATGTTATTACTGGGGTGAGCCATATAAACAGTATGGAGCATCACAGAGTGACGAGAATACTATGATTAAATTCTTCAACAAGCTGGCGGATGAATGGAGCGCGAAAGGATTAGGCGTAGTGATTGGCGAATGGGGCATTACCAATCATTTCAAAGCCTCCGAAGCCGATCACATGCAGGAAAATATGTCTTATTACTGCAAGACATTGGTGTCAGAGGCACGCAAGCGCGGATTCTCCACTTTTGTATGGGACAACAACCGGTTTGGCAACGGTGCGGATATGTTCGGCATCTTCGACCGTAGTAAGAACATGTCGATTAAGGCTGACTGGGTGATAAAAGGTATTAAAGAGGGAGTCGCAGACAGTGCAAAGTAGATGCGAGCGATACCAAATCTAAATAAATTCCAAAAAATAATATCATGAAAACGAAGCAATTAAAATTAGTGCTGTGTGTGCTTGTAGCGAGCTTGATGACGTTGCCGATTATGGCAAATGTTTCAAGAGGAGCGGATGTTGGCATAACAGCGGAACCGGTCGAGATTACAGTGAGAGGGAATGTCTCTGATGCATCAGGCCCTTTGATCGGTGTGTCTGTGAAAGTGGTTGGAACCACCAATGGTACTATTACAGATCATGACGGAAACTTTATCTTGAAGTGCAGTGCCGGTGATGAACTTGAGGTGTCCTATATAGGATACAAAACCTTACGTGTGAAGGCTAAGGATAATATGAAAATAAAACTTGAGGAAGACTCTATGGAGCTGGGTGAAGTGGTTGTGACTGCACTCGGTATAAAACGCGAGCGCAAGGCTCTTGGTTATGGACTCTCCGAAGTAAAAGGTGAAGAACTGACTAAAGCGAAGGAAACCAATGTTATGAACTCGCTTGCCGGCAAAGTCGCCGGTCTTGTTGTTAGCAACACTACCGGCGGTGCCGCCGGTTCTACCAGAGTTATGCTCCGTGGTACAACGGAGATGACCGGTAACAACCAGCCTCTTTATGTGATTGATGGTGTTCCTTTGGACAATACCAGCTTCGGAAGTGCCGGTGAGCAGGGAGGTTATGACCTTGGTGACGGTATATCTGCTATCAACCCCGATGATATTGAAACCATGACTGTGCTGAAGGGTCCGGCAGCTTCTGCTCTTTATGGCTCACGTGCATCACATGGTGTAATTCTCATAACTACAAAGAAAGCAGATAAAGATAAGATTTCCGTAGAGTATAATGGTTCACTCACTTTCGATACCCAGCTCGCAAAATGGGATGATGTTCAGCGTATCTACGGTATGGGCGACAACGGGCAGTACCAACTTGATGCTTCTTCTGGCACAAACCAGAGTTGGGGAGTGAAGGCTGATATGATTGACAAAACCTATTATGATGGTTCTGTACGCCCGTTCCTCATGTATCCAAACAACGCCTCATCATTCTTCCGTACAGGTCTGACGGTTCAGAATACTGTTGTTTTGAATGTAAACTCCGGTAAGACAGGTGTCCGTTTCTCTTTCACCGATATGCGTAACAAGGACATTCTTCCAAACACTCACATGAGTCGTGACAACTTCAACCTCCGTGTAAATACTTCTGCGGGTCCGGTTGATTTCGACTTCACAGCGAACTATACTCGTGAGGATGTAAAGAACCGTCCTGCCCTTGGTGACTCCCAAAGCAATGTCGGTAAAAATCTTATGACTTTGGCGAGTACCTATAATCAGGAATGGCTTAAGAACTACCAGAATGCAGATGGCTCATATGCTCGTTGGAACGGTAATGACCAGTACAACAGGAACCCGTATTGGGATCTCTATAAGTGCGATAATACAACAGGGAAGAATGTGTTCCGCTTCACAGGAAGGGCCCTTTACAATATAAACAAGCATTTGAAAGTTCAGGGTACGATCGGAAGCGACATCAATGACATGAATTTCGAGGATTTCATTGCCCGTACGACTCCGGGCGTTCTTCCGGGTAAACTTACCAACTCGATTTTTAATAACCGGACACTAAATGCAGAAATTCTTGCCCTCTATAACAACAACTGGGGTGATTTCGACTTAAACGCCACTCTCGGTGGAAACATATATAAGGTGAACAACAAGACAACTACGATTACCGGTACTGACCAACAGATGGATGGTGTGGTTTCAATTATGAATTACGCAGAACAGAATGTACAGCCTTACACCTACCAAAAACAGATAAATTCGCTCTTTGCAAGTGCAAGCCTTGGTTATCTCTCCACATATTTCCTTGAAGGTACTCTCCGTGGCGACCGTTCTTCCACGCTTCCGGTAGCGAACAACACTTATGTTTATCCTTCGGTTTCCGGAAGTATCGTATTCTCCAAATTCATCAAGGACCAGACTATTTTAAGTTTTGGTAAGGTTCGCGCTTCATGGGCGAAGGTCGGTTCTGACACAGACCCGTATCAGCTTGCGCTGAACTATGCGACAGGAAAATACTCATATCCCGGTTTCACCATCGGTATGATTAATAATGATATGCAACCTAATAAGGATCTTAAGCCGACAATGACGAGCTCTTATGAACTCGGTTTTGAAACTAAGTTCTTCAATGGACGTCTGAATGTTGACTTTACATTCTACGACCAGATATCGAAAGATCAGATTATAGGTCTTGCTTCATCTTCGGCTGCCGGATACTCTTCTCGTCTTATCAATGCCGGTAAGATTCAGAACAAGGGTATTGAGCTGGCGGTCTATGGCCGTGTACTCCAAATCAAGGACTTCGCATGGGATGCGGGTATCAACTACTCAAAGAACTCAAACAAAGTACTTAATCTTGTTGAGGGCATGGATTATTTCCAGTTGGCTGATGCAAGCTGGGCAGGAGTATCTGTCGGGGCTGAGGTAGGAAGGAATTTCGGTTCTATTCTCGGTACGGATTTCAAGCGCAACGAGGATGGGGACGTCCTCATCGATAAGAACACCGGACTGCCTCTTTATGACGAGAACCTCAAAACTATCGGTAACTCAACGTGGGACTGGACAGGTGGTTTATACTCAACATTCACTTATAAGAACTTTCACCTTTATGTCGGCTTCGATATAAAGATGGGTGCTGACCTCTATTCATTTTCAATGCGCTCGGCATATCTAACCGGTAAGGCAAACGCGACGCTTGCCGGTCGTGAAGAGTGGTACCGTTCTGAGGAGGTCCGTAAGGCAGCCGGTATGACCGAGGCGCAGTGGCGTGCTGCCGGCAAGTGCGAGGGCTTCATTGCCGAAGGCGTTGTCGATAACGGTGACGGCACATACAGCAAGAACACATACCCGGTGAATCCACAGAACTATTGGAAGAGCGTTGCGGAAAAGGCTCCTGCAACCTTTATCTACGACAATTCTTACATCAAATGCCGTGAGATCACTTTCGGATATACTTTCCCGACGAGTATGCTCGGTAAGTTTGTCCGGTCACTATCGGTTTCATTCGTAGCCCGTAACCCCTTCATTGTATGGAAGAATATTCCAAACATCGACCCTGATTCCAACTACAACACATCAGGCCTGGGGCTTGAGTATGGTTCGCTCCCATCACGCCGCAGCTACGGTTTTAATGTAAATGTGAAATTCTAATAGACACTGAACAGTTATGAAAAAAATATATTATTACATAGCATCGGCAGTGATGATTCTCACACTTGTGGGACTGTCTGCTTGCTCGGATGCTTATATGGAGGATGTCAACACTGACGATTCAAAGGCAAGCACTATCGATCCGAATGCACAGCTCACTACAGCTCTGTTACAAACATACGGAGATTTTTCCCTCATGGATACTTACCGTAGTTATATTACCGGTTTCACGCAGTATTATGCCGGGGGATGGAATGTTTCCAATTATGCGGGAGCTGTTTATCCCAAAGACTCAGAAATGACTTATGTGTGGAAACGTTATTATTCAATAGGTATCAAGAACCTTGTAGATGCTATCCATCGTTCTGAGAATATGCCAAACACCAATGCCGCGCTGCGTATCCATCGGGCTTACATGATGGCTGTACTTTCTGACATCTATGGAGATATCCCTTGCACTGAGGCTGGAATGTCCTATATCAACGGCAATGCCAACCCAAAGTACGACACACAGGAAGAAGTCTATGACTTCATTTTTTCCGAGCTAAAAGCGTGTGCCGCACAACTCGACAAAGGTACTGACCTTATCTCCGGCGATGTCACTTCTTTAGGGGGGGATGCAGCAGCATGGAAGAGGTATGCCAACACTCTTCGGCTACGTTATGCGATGCGTATATCAGATGTCGCTCCTGAAAAAGCCCGCATTGAATTTGAGTCTGCCCTAAATGCTGACGGGGGTATTATTTCATCAGCCGAGGATGATGCATACGTGAAATACATTGACGCTCCTTTCACTCTCTATGATGGTGCTAACGATCTTGATTTCAGGGCTAATGCCCTTGGTGAGATGATATACGGTCAGGATCCGGAGTCACCTTCGTTCGTCTGCTCAACATTGTTCAATTATATGAAGAAGATGAATGACCCGCGTCTTTACCGTATCGCCCGGTGCTACATCCACACCACACGAAGCCAAACCGATACATCAGGCAATTTTGATGTCACTGACGAAGTGATAGACTGGGGAGAACGTGGTGGCACGGGTATCGTACCATGTAATGTCGGTGATGCTTGGTGGAGCGACTGGGTAAACGGTCCGACAAACAATGAGATTCCTACTCTTGAATCACTTGTGAAACTTTATCCTGACAAAGGATATGACAAGAATAACTATCCGGCTCGTATGCTTCGACCGACTATTGCTATCGCATTCTGCGATGCCGACTGTCCCGGTATTCTCATTACTTCTGCCGAGGTTGAATTCCTTCTTGCTGAAGCCGCGTCAAAGGATTGGGATGTTCCGGACGATGCTGAGAGCTACTATGAAGCCGGTATTCGTGCATCCATGCAGATGCTAAACAACTACTACGATATAGTTTCAAAGATTTCTGATGCAGAGATTGATGAATATATAGCGGCAAACCCATTGGGCGACAACGTCCGTGAGGCTATCAACACTCAAGCGTGGATTCTCCATCTTACAAACCCGAGCGAAGGTTGGGCAAATCTCCGTCGGTCTGACTATCCTGCGCTTGCTGACCGTACTCTGCTTCCTGTCCGTGGTGATTTTCCTCACGAAGACCCGAATATGCAGACTCCAGTACGCTTGCGCTATCCGCTGCTTGAAGCTAAATACAACAGCGTAAACTATAAGGAAGCAGTAGAGCGTATCGGTGGTAACGACAACTGGCACACTCGTATCTGGTGGGATACAGCTGAGCAAAATTTTATAGATATCAATGACTTAGGTAAATAAATTGTTTTAAGGTTTTCTCCATTCCCCTCCTTTCTGCCTCTCCTGCGGGGGAGGTTGGAACAGGGATTAAAATTTAATTTAAGATGAAAAAAATATTATACAATTTGGTAGCAGCGATGGCGGTTCTCTCTATAGGAATGTTTTGCTCCTGCTCTGAAGATAACGATGGGTTTATCACGGCTACTGAGGATGACTTTCCTCAAATTCTCCTTCCATGGTTCGGTGAGTGGGAGAACGGTGAACCGGCTGTGTACAAGAATATCTCTCGCGATATTGAGTTTATTGACTCTGTCACAGTGACACCGGCCCTCTATATCACCGTCGAATGGCTCATTGATGATGAGAAAATACACGAGGGCACGAAAATTCAGCATACTTTTCTTGCGGGGGAATATGTTTTGAAAATTATCGCTACCACAACAAAGGGAAAATCCACATTCCGTACCGGCAAACTTATTGTTCGGTCGCTCGATAGCGACCCAATCCCCGGGAACGACATACGCGATCGTCAGGTAGTTGCAGGTCAGTCTGCGAAATTGCATGGTGTTAACATGGATAAAGTAGTAAAAATAGCGATAGGGGGAAAGGAAGCTACTACCACATTTGTCGAAAATGGTAATAAGAGCTATGTGAAATACACTGTACCTGCCGACCTTGCCCTAGGTACCTATCGCATTACTCTCACCGATAGCGATGGCAATGTTTATGGTGGCGATAAGATTGTAGTCAGCGATGAAGCTCCTGCTGCTGAAGAGACTCTTTGGGAAGGCGAGTTCAATGTCACATGGGATACACCGTTCAACTTGCTCCAGACTCAGTTTAAGGATTTAGTGAAGGCCGGTGATATCGTCCGCGTATATGTTACCGGTGAAGGACAGGGCACTATGACTACCGGTTCGTGGAATAACATCCTTACAGGAAAAGGTGACCCTGAACGCGATGATATTATGATTAACGGCTCTATGTCTTTGGAATTTACACTTACTGACTTCTCCATGGAGATTATGAACGAACAGGAGGGAGCTATTTTTGTAGGGAACGGCTATACGATTACAGAAATCACAAAGATTGTGAAGAAATAATACCGTACAAAGCGTGGTTGCTCATCCCGTTTGTAAATTATCAATCAAAAATCATAAGGCATGAAAAAGATTCTTTTTTTCTTTATTTTTATGTTAGGTGTGTTAACTTCAAATGCTGCAAACAGCAATGACAATGATATTGAGGCAATGGTAGAAATGCTTCTGAATAAGATGACTCTTGAGGAGAAGGTACGCCTCAGTTATGCACAATCGAAATTTTCAAGTCCGGGCGTACCGCGCTTGGGTGTCACTGAGGTCTATACCAGCGACGGGCCTCATGGCGTGAGGATGGAGATTAACTGGAACAACTGGGACCACGCCGGCTGGACCAATGATTCATGTACGGCTTTTCCCGCTTTGACTTGCCTCGCTGCCACATGGCAGCCGCAGTTGGCATCTCTTTACGGGAAAATGGTCGGCGAAGAGGCACGTTACCGTAATAAGACGGTGCTGTTGGGTCCTGGAGTGAATTTATACCGCACACCCCTTAACGGTCGCAACTTTGAATATATGGGAGAGGATCCATATCTCGCTTCGCGAATGTGCGTGCCATATATTCAAGGGCTTCAATCAAATGGTGTGGCATGCTGCGTAAAGCATTATGCGCTCAACGAACAGGAGAACTTCCGCAATCATGTGGATGTACGAGTATCTGACCGAGCTATATACGAACTTTATTTGCGTCCATTTCATGCGGCTGTGACTGAAGGGGGGGCATGGAGCATAATGGGTAGCTACAACCAATATCTCAACCAGCACGCAACTCATAATGCTCGTCTGATTAACGATATTCTGAAGAATGAGTGGGGATTCGACGGAGCTGTAATTACTGACTGGGGGGCTGCGCACAACACAAATGAAGCCATTTTCAATGGCCTTGACCTTGAAATGGGTAGTTTTACAGACGGTCTTTCTACGGAAGTACCGATAAGCTCATACGATGATTACTATCTTGGTAGAGCTTATCTTGAAAAATGTCGTAAAGGCGAAGTCCCCGATTCGATAATCAATGACAAAGCCAGACGTATGCTTCGTCTGATACTTCGTACCGGAATGGCCGCCAATCGGGGCTTTGGCGCAATGAATTCTCCCGAACATGTTGCTGCTGCACGTAAGATAGCACAGGAAGGTATAGTGTTGTTGAAAAATAATGGTATTCTCCCCCTTGCTCCTAAGGATAAGATGAAAATCCTGGTGGTAGGCGAAAATGCCACTCGCAGTTTATGCGCAGGCGGAGGATCGAGTGAACTCAAGCCTCACGATGAAGTGTCGCCACTGCGTGGCATCGAGGAGCGGTTCGGTGACAGATGCATCGTGGAATATACAAAAGGCTATGAATCGGGACGCGCAATGTTCGGAGAAGTGGATGTTTTGCCACAATCCCTTTATGATTCGCTCCGGAATGAAGCTGTTGAAAAAGCAAAAAAAGCGGATTATGTTATCTATGTAGGCGGCCTGAACAAGAATCATACTCAGGACTGTGAAGGCGGCGACCGTGAACATTATCAACTACCTTTCGGTCAAGACCGTCTCATTACAGAACTGCTTGCCGTCAACAGCAATACCGTATTGGTGATTGTGAGCGGAAATGCATACGAGATGCCTTGGATTGACAAAACTCCGGCACTGGTGCAATCTTGGTATCTTGGCAGCGAAGCCGGACACGCTTTGGCAGATATAATTTCGGGTGATGTGTGCCCGTCAGGAAAACTTCCGTTCTCAATTGCCTATCAGCTTACCGACTACCCTGCCCACAAAATGGGCGCTGTAGGCTATCCCGGAGTATCACCAGACAAATTGCCTCAACCTTTTGGCGGTGAAGAGGGGAAACCGATGACTTCCGCCAGACTGCTGAAAGCTGCTGTAGAAGGCTGGAAAGGTATCAATTTCTGCGACGAGCCAGGCAACGGGTCAATGAAAGATGAAACTGAAATATATGGCGAAGACATTCTCTTAGGTTATCGCTGGTTTGACTACTTCAAGACGAAGGTGCGCTTTCCTTTTGGCTTCGGCTTGAGTTACACTACATTCAGTTACGGCAAACCCACGATTAGCGGACGCACAGTATCGGTATCGGTGCGTAACAGCGGAAAAGTCTTAGGGCAAGAAGTGGTGCAGTTCTATGTGGGTGATGACAAAGCATCCGTAATCCGCCCCATGAAGGAACTTAAACATTTCGAAAAAGTAGCTCTTGCGCCGGGAGAGACAAAGCTGATTTCTTATACTATCGACGACGATGACCTGAAATTTTTTGATGAGGAAAAGCATGAATGGATAGCAGAACCCGGCACTTTCACTGTTTATGTCGGAGCATCGGCAGCCGACATTCATGGCAAAGTGAAGTTTAACTACTAATCGCATCAATAATGAGACTTGTCATCAAAATAATGGTTGCCATGTTTTGTATTTCTATGACTGCATACAGTGCAATGACATTAGAACAACGTGTGGATCGGCTCTATAATAGAATGAGCCGGGCCGAACGCGTGGCTCAGTTGAGAAGCAGCTATATATCGGAATTATTCACGCCGGATGGTAAAATTGATGAGGCGAAATGCAAGGAGTTGATTCCTGACGGTATAGGGCATATACCCCAGTTTGCCATGGATTTGGGAAAATCACCCGATGAGCAACGCGATATGGTAGCCCAGCTGCAAAAATGGCTGATTGAAAATACGCCCAATCATATTCCTGCACTCGTTCATGAAGAGGCACTCTCAGGGATAAACGCTTTGGATGCCACTGTCTATCCTCAACAAATAGGTATGGCATGTACGTTCAACACTGGGCTGGCTGAAAAGAAGACCCGGCTCACCGCTACTGCCCTTCGTGACATGGGAGGGCTGCTTGCCCTCTCTCCAATGGTGGATGTGGTTCGCACCCCATCGTTCAACCGTCTGGAGGAATCTTACGGAGAAGATGGCTATTTGTCGGCTGCCATGGGTGTTGCTTTCGTGAATGGTCTGCAACACAATGGAAATTTGCATGAAGGTGTTGCAGCCTGTACAAAGCATTTTCTTGGCTACGGCGGTGGGGGAAACTCATCCGAGAAAGAGCTTATGGAGGAGATACTTCTACCGCACGAGGCCATCATCCGCACGGCGGGCAGTCAGGTGGTGATGACCGGCTACCATACAATCAATGACATAAAATGTGTGGCTAACAAGTGGCTTCAACAGGATTTGTTACGCATGTATGTGGGATTCGACGGACTCACTGTTAGTGATTACGGCTCCATCCCGCAGATTGGGGATTCGCTCTCATCGTTGGTGTTGTGTGCTTCGGCGATGAATGCCGGTAATGAAGTGGATTTTCCGACTGGCGACACTTATGCCCATATTTCTGAGGCATTGGACAAAGGTCTTGTCAGTGAATCCACATTGGAAAAGGCTGTAAAACATGTGCTGATGCTGAAGGCAAAGCTCGGTATGCTTGACAATGCCGCAAGGCTTTACAGCAAAAGGCATATAGAATTCGATACTGATGAAGAGCGTACCACTTCTTATCAACTTGCCACTCAATCTATCGTATTGCTGAAAAATGGCAATGTAGATGGAAATAAGGAAACGCTGTTGCCTCTTACTGCCGAAAAACTTTCGGCTTTGGGTGGTCGAGTGATGCTCACCGGTCCTAATGCTAATTCCATGTGGGCACTTGCCGGCGACTATACATTCCAGGCTATGCGCTATTTTTGGAAAAACAAAGAGGAGAGCGCATATCGTCCCAAATATGTGCTTTTGAAAGACGGTATGGAACAGAGAATGCCCAAAGGAGCTACACTCATATACTCTCGCGGATGTGACTGGACAGAAGTGCCGGAGACGGTAATGGAAGTGGGTGGAGACCCCCGAGTAGCAGAACAGAGAAAAATTGACAGACGCATGGTTGATAGTCATGAATTTGCCGATTGGGATGAAGCACTACGGATGGCCCATCAGTGCGATGTAATTGTTGCGGCGATGGGCGAGAATGTGATGCTTAGCGGAGAAAACCGCGATCGTACCAAACTCACTCTCCCCGGACGGCAGGAAGAATATGTAAATGCACTTGTTGCTACGGGAAAACCTGTGATACTTGTTGTATTTGGTGGACGCGCACAAGTAATCAGCAATTTGGCAAAGAAATGCACGGCAGTGCTTCAGGCTTGGTATCCGGGCGAAGAAGGAGGAAATGCTGTTGCCGATATTCTCTTTGGGAATGTCTCTCCATCGGGCAGACTTTGTGTAAGTTACCCTGCTGTTGAAATCCATGAGCCTATCTGTTACAATTATGGCTTAGATAACGATCCTCGTATTGCATGGCCATTCGGTTATGGTTTGAGCTATACTTCTTTTGAATATGGCGAAATGCGGATGGACAGGCAAGTCGCAACCACTGCCGAATCGTTCAATTTAGACGTTGATGTAAAAAATGCGGGTAAGGTTGATGCTGACGAAGTGGTACAGATCTATGTTTCTCCAACTGACAGAAAGTCACATCTAAAGCCTATCCAACTCCAAGGCTTTGCACGGGTAAGCCTCAAGGCCGGAGAAAAACAAACAGTGAGATTCAGACTTTTCCCAGAACAGCTGGGATATTTTGACGATGGACAATGGAACATAGCACCGGGACACTATATGATAAAAGCGGCCGCTTCATCGCAAGATATACGTCGGGAGCAGGAAATCGTGCTCACTGGCAAGTGCCATGTAAAGAAACTCCGCGAACATTATCTGTCAGAGATAATAAAGTGATAAAATTAAGAATATGAACTTTCAAATACTGTTTTACACTCTCTGCTTCATCGCTTGTTTTACTCAAGCGGAAGCACAAAACGTGGTGTTGGAAATTAACACTAATAAAAAAGGGGCAGAAATCGCTCCGACAATGTATGGAGTCTTCTTTGAAGATATCAACTATGGTGCAGATGGTGGATTGTATGGTGAATTGATAAAAAACAGGTCGTTTGAATACCCACAACCACTTATGGGATGGAACACTATCGGCGATGTGGTAGTGAAGGACGACGGCCCATTCAATCGCTGTCCACATTATGTTAGATTATCGTATAGCGGCAAGCGCGACATGGCAACTGGTATTGAAAACCGGGGTTTTCTTGGTATGTCGCTCCTTGGTGGAGAACAGTATAGGTTTACGGTATGGGCAAGAGTTCCCGAGGATGGTGAGGCGCAGTTGAATATTGGACTGCGTGATCTCGATTCGCAAGAAGAAAATTTTACATCATGTGAGACCGATATTAACGTATGTGGCAGTGAATGGAGTAAATACACCGTTGTACTCACAACTCCGTACACGATTAAAAAAGCGTCACTCACGGTGTTTCTTAAAGGAACCGTTCCTGTAGATGTCGAGCATATCAGCCTGTTTCCCGTGAATACTTGGCATGGTCATGAAAACGGATTGCGCAAAGACCTTGCGCAACATCTTGCAAATCTAAAACCGGGCGTGATGCGTTTCCCCGGCGGTTGTATAGTGGAAGGAGCTACTCTCGACACAAGATACAACTGGAAACATAGTATCGGCACGGTAGAAAACCGCCCGTTGAATGAAACTCGCTGGAACTATGGTAAGGAGCGTACACATTTTGACTATTACCAGTCCTATGGTCTCGGCTTCTTTGAATTCTTTCAGTTTTGCGAAGAAATTGGAGCGGAGCCTCTTCCTGTGATTAGCTGTGGCATGGCATGTCAGTTCAATAACGATATTACTAAAAAAGGTTCATGGTTAGCACAGGGTGATAGTTTGAAAGAGTTCATACAGGATGCTATTGACCTTATCGAGTTCTGCAATGGTGACCCCGAAAAGAATGAATGGGCTAAAATAAGAGCAGAGATGGGGCATCCGACACCATTCAACCTCAAATACCTCGGCATTGGAAACGAGCAGTGGGGAGAATGGTATGCACCAATGCTCAAGGCTTTTATGGAGCCAATCCGTAAATTATATCCTCAAATTAAAATCATAGGTTCGTCAGGACCTTGGCCTGACGGAAAAGAATATGACGACCTTTGGGCGGAAATGCGCAGAGTCGGCGTAGATCTTGTGGATGAACATTTCTATAAGGACGAAGAATTCTTTCTCTCCGGAGTCAATCGCTATGATAATTTCCCACGAAAAGGTCCAAAAGTATTTGCTGGAGAATATGCCTGCCATGGCACGGGAAAGAAGTGGAACCGTTATTATTCTGCTATTTGCGAAGCCGCATTCATGACTGGACTCGAAAGAAATGCAGATGTCGTGAGAATGGCAACTTATGCACCACTATTTGCCCATATCGACGGTTGGCAATGGCGTCCCGACATGATATGGTTTGATAATTTGCGCTCGGTATGCACTTCGTCATATTATGTTCAGCAACTATTTTCCACTAATCGTGGAACGCATGTGCTCCCTATTAAAGTTACTGGAAATTCCGAAAAAATATATGCAAGTGCAGTTGCAGATAAAGATGACAATGATGCAGTAATTGTGAAAATGGTAAATACTGGTGAAAAAGACACTCAAACTTCAATTAAACTAAAGGGTATGAGTGGTGAATACACAATGATTACCACTATGTTATCGGTATTCGATAGCATACCTTTGGAAAATGTCAACTATGGTGCCGACAAGGTTCATAGCCTTCTTGACTGTGATAACTCGCTTGACAATCCAATGCGAATTATTCCCGACACTGTCGAAACGAAAGTAATTTGTCCACATGTTACGATAAAAATACCTGCTCATTCGGTTGCGATTTTCAGTTTCAAAGTCACAGACTGATCTCAGATATTGTTTTGATTTGCAATATTGGTTTAAGATAATTAGAATATTTTCTGCAAATTAGTATTTATTGAACTAATCGGGGCTCATAGATTTCGTGTCTATATAAAATGCATACTTGTTTACTCTTATTTACTTAAAGTGAACAAGTAAGCACCCCAAAAGTAGCTGGTGCTTATTGTAAGGGTTGGAATGAGTGAAGTATCGGGATATGTTATATCGGTGGATTGGATGAGAACGGGCGTCCGACAGATACCCGGACGAATGTTCAAAACCGGGTGCTTTATCAGATTATTATGGATTTGCAGCGGGAATATAATATTCTCCAAATGTTGGGACATCGGGATACTTCACCGGATTTGAATGGTGACGGAGTGATTGAACCTTATGAATATGTGAAGGCTTGTCCCTGTTTTGATGTAAGGGAGTTTCTGAGGTACGGGAGGGGATTGTTGTTTGTGTTGCTGGTGCCCTTAGTTGTGCTTGTGTTGTTGTCGGGGTGTAGGAGTAAGAAAGAGGTAGTAAAAAGGGAGAGTGAAATTAGGGTTGATTCAAGTTTGAATATTAGCTCTGGGAAAAGTCTTGTTAAAAATGAGGTTGCTTCGGAAAAAGATTCGGAGGTGGTGGAGGAGCGTATCGAGCAGGTGGTGCTTGTATTTCCTGTTGATACGTTTGGATTGAAGGCTGGGATGGTGGTAAAGACTGTGGTGGATAGGAAAAACGTTAATGAAAAACAACTTCTTCAAGCGGTAAATTTACAGTCTGAGAGCTTGTCGGATACGAATTCTAAGACGGAGATTCATAAAACGGAAGTTGAGAAAGCTACTAATAGGACAATCGGAAGCGGGTATTGGTACGGAATTATTTTGCTGGTTTTAGTTATTGTGTGTTGGATTTGTAGATTGATGAAAAAGGCTATCTGATTCCTTATCAGGCAGACAGGCGTGAGTTGATCAAAGTAGGAGTGGAGTTCAGTGCGAAAAAAATTGAAAATCATCTGCCATCCTACACCAATCGCACCTTATATTGTTGAATACTAGTATATTAATAGTGTGTAGGATAGTGGTGTAGGATGGTTGCAGATGCGGTGTATCCTACACCTTTCCCTCGCTCATCCTTACACTTCCCCTTACTTATCCTTACGCACTGTCTTTGCCATCCTGCTTTTCACCAAGTGTTTCCTGCGTATGAAACTTTAGTTTCCCCCTCTTGAAACTCCAGTTTCCTCTGCCTGAAACTTTAGTTTCCCCTGCTTGAACCTCTAGTTTCATTT
>OLIL01000387.1_pt1 | contig 26916 bp, 19 predicted proteins | sample 1609701 | NCBI WGS metagenome assembly OLIL01 (sample SAMEA4350146, study PRJEB24818) | metagenome | biome: human; feature: gut; material: faeces | place: Denmark | collected 2013-09
TTTCGGCTCTTTCAAGGCGATTTCTCGACAGATATTCACCAACGGAGCCGATTGCTATGTTTCACTCAGAATGACCACACTGGTCAGACTGGATTCAAAATATGCTCCTTTTTAAAGTGGGGTCATAATATAGAACATTTAAAGTATTAAGACAATGACATATACTATTGAAAAGGTAACCACACTGATAGGTGCGCGTCGCTATGGAGACAATGATACCAACATCGGTTTTATCCTGACCGATAGTCGTTCTCTTTGTTTCCCAGAGGAAACTCTGTTTTTTGCACTCAAGTCTGAGCGCAATGATGGTCATAACTACATCCCTGAACTGTATCGTAGAGGTGTGAAAAACTTTGTGGTAACTGATGTCCCTAAAGGCTATGCTTCTGATTATCCGGAGGCTAACTTCCTGAAGGTGGTCAATACGCTGGAGGCTCTTCAGCGTCTGGCTGAACGCCATCGTGATGAATTCAATATCCCTATCGTGGGTATTACGGGTTCCAACGGCAAGACGATGGTCAAGGAGTGGCTCTATCAGCTGCTCTCGCCAAGCATGTTCGTTACCCGCAGCCCTCGCAGTTACAATTCCCAGATAGGTGTGCCATTGTCTGTCTGGCTGATGAACGAGCAGACCCAGGTAGGTGTCTTCGAGGCGGGTATCAGTCAGCCTGGCGAGATGCTTGCCCTCCGTGACATCATCCAGCCTACCATCGCCGTTCTTACCAATGTGGGTTCAGCCCATCAGGAGAACTTCTCTTCCCTGGAGGAGAAGTGCCGTGAGAAGCTCATCCTCTTCCATGATGCTGAAACCGTGGTTTATGATGGCGATGATGAGGTGATTACCAAGGTGGTGGCTGAATATCCTGATTATAAAGGCGAGAAACTCTTCTGGTCGCTCCAGAACCCTGAGGCTCCTTTCTATGTCAAGAAGATTGAGAAGCAGCAGAGCGTGAGCGTCATCACCTATATATATAAAGGTGTAGAGGATAGCTTCTCCATTCCTTTCATCGATGATGCTTCCATCCAGAACTCCATCATCTGTGCTGCTGTCGCTTCCAAGATCGGACTCTCTGCCGAGGATATCGACAAGCGTATGGCACTGCTCGAACCGGTTGCGATGCGACTGGAGGTAAAGGTGGGTCAGCATGGCTGTACACTCATCAACGACAGTTACAACAGCGATATCAACTCACTCGACATCGCTCTCGACTTCATGAACCGCCGTCCTGATCATCGTGGCCGTCGCCATACTTTGATCTTGAGCGATATTTATCAGAGCGGTCAGACTCCCGAGGCGCTATATAAAGAGGTGAGCGATCTTGCCCGCAAGCGTGGCGTAGTGAAGTTCATCGGTATCGGTCCGGAACTCTGCAAACAGCATGATACGATTCAGATTTCAGAAAAGTTCTTCTTCCCGAATGTGGAGGAGTTTATCAATAGTGAGGTCTTTGCCTCCCTCCGCGATGAGGTCATCCTCTTGAAGGGTGCCCGCCAGTTTGGTTTCGATCAGCTTACCGAACTGCTGGTGCAGAAGGTGCATGAAACCACCCTCGAGGTCAACCTGAATGCGGTGGTTGCCAACCTTAACTACTACCGTGCCTTCATGAAGCCGGAAACCAAACTGGTCTGCATGATCAAGGCGGATGGCTATGGCGCTGGAGCGGTAGAGATTGCCAAGACCCTGCAGGATCATCGTGTAGATTATCTGGCTGTGGCTGTTGCCGATGAGGGTGTCATCCTTCGCAAGAACGGTATCACCAGCAACATCATGATCATGAACCCGGAAATGACAGCCTTCAAGACCATGTTCGATTACGACCTGGAGCCTGAGGTATATTCTTTCCGATTGCTCGATGCGCTCATCAAGGCTGCAGAGAAGGAGGGTGTTACAGGATTCCCTGTTCACATCAAGCTCGATACCGGTATGCATCGCATGGGCTTCGATCCTGAAAACGATATGGAGGAGCTTATCGGTAAGCTGAAGCATCAGAATGCCATCATCCCTCGTTCTGTCTTCTCTCACTTCGTGGGAAGCGATGACGATAGTTTCGATGACTTCTCTGCCCATCAGTTTGAACTCTTCGATAAGGGAAGCCGACAGTTGCAGGCTGCCTTCGACCATAAGATCCTGCGCCATATCTGCAATTCGGCAGGTATCGAGCACTTCCCGGAGCGCCAGTTGGATATGTGCCGCCTGGGTCTCGGACTCTATGGCATCAACTCCCGCAACAACAAGACCATCAACTGCGTGAGCACCCTGAAGACTACCATTCTCCAGATGCACAACGTGAAGGCGGGCGATAGTGTGGGCTACAGTCGCAAGACCATCCTCGATAAGGACAGTGTCATCGCTGCCATTCCTATCGGATATGCTGATGGCTTGAACCGCCGTCTCGGCAATCGCCATGCCTACTGTCTGGTCAATGGTAAGAAGGCAGATTATGTAGGCAACATCTGTATGGATGTGGCGATGATCGATGTCACCGGCATCAACTGTAAGGAAGGTGATAGCGTGGAAATCTTCGGAGAGCATCTTCCTGTTCAGGTGTTGAGTGATATTCTGGAGACAATTCCTTACGAAGTGCTGACCACCATCAGCAACCGAGTGAAGAGGGTTTATTACCAGGATTAAGCGTGAAAAGAAGCGTTGCTGGCGACAATAAATCGTGCAAAAACGTATAAAAAACGATAAATCCCATCCGAAAAGTTCGGATGGGATTCTTTTTTACGTAATTTTTTCCATTAAAACGTATTGAATATGAATAAAAAAGTGTATCTTTGCAACCAACAAATCATCTAAAAACTAAGGCAAATGAGTCCTATTTCAACGAGTAAAATGTCCAACTTCCGTTGGGTAATCTGTGCGTTGCTTTTCATTGCCACCACAGTCAATTACATGGACCGTCAGGTTCTGTCATTAACATGGAAAGACTTCATCGCTCCAGAATTCCACTGGACTGATGACGACTATGGTACGATTACCGGTCTTTTCTCAATCTTCTATGCCATCGCCAACCTCTTTGCAGGTAAGTTCGTGGATTGGATGGGTACCAAGAAGGGTTATCTCATCGCCATCTTCGTATGGTCAACCGGTGCTGTGATGCACGCAGGTTGCGGTTGGGTAGCTATGCAGATCGAGGGTTACGATTCTATCGAGGCACTCCGCCTGGTACAGGCTGGCAGTGATGCAGCTGTAGCTATTGCCACCATCAGTGTATGGTTGTTCCTCTCTTGCCGCTTGATTCTTGCTGTGGGTGAGGCTGGTAACTTCCCTGCAGCCATCAAGGTAACCGCTGAGTATTTCCCAAAGAAAGACCGTGCTTTCTCTACAGCTATCTTCAACAGTGGTGCATCTGTTGGTGCCTTGGCAGCTCCAGCTACCATTCCATTGCTGGCTCGCTGCATGGGCTGGGAGTGGGCTTTCATCATCATCGGTGTGCTCGGTTATGTATGGATGGGTCTCTGGGTGTGGCTTTATGAGAAGCCTTCTCAGAGCAAGCATGTAAACAAGGCTGAGCTTACTTACATTGAGCAGGATGAAAATATGGAGAAGGTTGAGGCTGAGAAAGCTGAGACTGTAGAGGCTTCTGAGGAGAAGACAATCGGCTTCCTCAAGTGTTTCAGCTATCGCCAGACCTGGTCGTTCATCGTGGGTAAGTTGATGACCGATGGTGTATGGTGGTTCTTCCTCTTCTGGGCTCCTGCTTACTTCTCTGATCAGTATGGTTACTCTTCAGACTCTGGTATGGGTATCGCCCTCATTTTCACTCTTTATGCGATTGTTACGGTATTGAGTATTGGTGGCGGTTATTTGCCAACCTATTTTGTAGATAAGAAGGGGATGAATCCATATATCGGTAGAATGCGTGCGATGTTGATCTTCGCTTGCTTCCCATTGCTCGGTCTGATAGCTCAGCCTATGGGTGAGTACAGTGCATGGTGGCCAGCTGTCATCATCGGTTTGCTCGGTGCTGGTCATCAGGCTTGGTCTGCCAACCTCTATTCTACCATCGGTGATATGTTCCCTAAGTCAACTGTGGCTACCATCACTGGTATCGGTACCATGGCGGGTGGTATCGGTTCTTTCCTCATCAACAAGGGTTCCGGTATGCTCTTCACCTACGCAGAGGGGCAGGGTTCTGCCTTCACCTTCATGGGCTTCGATGGCAAGCCAGGTGCTTATATGATTGTATTCTGCATCTGCAGCGTGGCTTACCTCGTAGGCTGGTGTAGCATGAAGGCATTGGTGCCTAAGTACAAGCCAATCGTCGTTGAGTAGTTTTTGCCCCTAAAATACGCAAGAATAAATAAATTGGTTTAAAATATTTGCACGTATGATTTTTTTTTGTAACTTTGCACAAAACTTAGTATATTACTTAAACTTAAAAAATAATGAAGAAAGCAGTTGTGGTTATAGCTTTACTCAGCCAGGCTCTGGGCTTGACTTATGCCGACGATCAGACCGGGACAAGGGGTATCGGACAGTATCCGGGACGCCCGTCTCAGTTTACGGCTCCTCAAATGGTGAAAGATGATACCTATAGGAACATTGCCTTGAACCGTATGGTATATACTTCCTCGAATGCCGATTTCAATCTTACAGGTCATCTGGTAACAGATGGTATCATCACCAGCAAGGCTCCTTCCTTCCTAAGTGTAAGAACGAATGAAGGCGAGTTGTCCAACCGTGACAAGGAGAAGATGATTGATGGCAACACGGTTACCAGTCAGTATATCAAGGGCGAGAAGGCTTTTGCTGAGTTCAATTGGGAAGCCATGAAGGTAAACTTCAGAAACCTGAAGTTTACAGGTGAATTGGCTTACTATCAGGACAAGGCTACTCAGGGGTATGTGATTCGTGTGATGGGGTCACACAATGGTCAGAAATGGGAGGTGCTGGGAGAAGAGAAAGGCACCGGACTTCCTGGCGAGGCAACCAAACAGCAGGTAAGTTCCGACCCAAACAAGTTCCAGGATGTGGTGCGCCTGCCGCTCCGCAAGCTGAATGTTTCCATTCCTTTGAAGAAACCGGGCAACTACGAGCACGTACGCATCGAATTTACTATGCCGGGTGCAGCGTGGTGGCGCGTCAAACTCATCGATAATACCACTTCCTGGCGTCCATCCATGCACTTCTCCAGTGTATGGAAGTCAGAATTGGCAAAGAATGATCAGTGGCTCTATGTAGATCTGGGTACTGTGGCTGATTTCGATCAGGTGAATCTCTTCTGGGTCAACAAGGCTCGCCAGGGCAAGATTCAGGTTTCCAGTGATGCCAGAAACTGGAGTGATATTGCTACCCTGGGTCAGCAGAAGCAGAAGGGCTTGACCGAGAAGGTGGCTTGCAAGGGGCATGGCAGATATGTGAGATTGCTGCTTACCCAGCCGGATGCTTCCGGTCGCTATGCCTTGTCTGAGATGCAGGTGATGGGTAAGGGTGGCTTGCGTGCCGAGGCAGCCAACACTTTGGCTTCTAAGGATGGCAAGCAGATGCTCAACCAGTGGCAGCTGCGCCGTGAGGGAAGTGATGCCTGGATTCAGGCTACCGTTCCTGGAACCGTGCTTACCAGCTATATGAATATCGGTGCGGTGCCTGATAACCGCTACGATGATAATATGCGACAGATTTCCGAGTCGTTCTTCAACTCTGATTTCTGGTATCGTACTACCATCAACCATCAGCCATCAGCCAACAAGAACCAGCATACCTATCTCAACTTCGATGGTATCAATTGGAAGGCGGATATCCTCCTCAATGGTGAGAAGATTGGCAGGATCGAAGGTGCCTTTATCCGCTCTCGTATCGACGTGACCAAGAAGTTGAAGACGGGTGCCAACAAGCTCGAGGTGCATGTCATCAAGAATGCCCACTTCGGCGTGGTGAAACAGAAGAATCTCCAGAATACCGACCTCAATGGTGGTGAGTTGGGTGCTGATAACCCAACCTTCCACGCATCTATCGGCTGGGACTGGATTACCAATACCCCAGGTCGTGAAATCGGTATCTGGAATGATGTCTATCTCACCCACGATAACGGTGTGAGCGTTTCCGATCCGCTGGTAACATCTACTTTGAATCTGCCGGATACATTGGCAACCATGACTCCATCTGTCTTCCTGAAGAATGCAGATGCCGTGGCTAAGACTGTGAAGCTTTCCGGTTTTATCGGCAAGATCCAGTTCGAGCAGGAAGTTAGCCTGCAGCCAAACGAGAAGCGTGAGGTGGCTTTCGCTCCTGCTGATTATCCTCAGCTCAAGAACCAGCGCATGAATCTCTGGTGGCCTAACGGCTATGGTTCACCTTATTTATATGATGCCGGTTTCAAGGTGTCTGACAAGGCTTCAGGCGAGGTAATCTCTGAGGTCAACTATAAGGCGGGTATCCGCCAGATGAGCTATGCCGACCTGGATACCCAGACCAAGATCTACATCAATGGCAAGCGATTGAATCCATTGGGTGGTAACTGGGGATTCTCCGAGACCAACCTCAACTACCGTGGACGTGAATACGATGCTGCCGTTCGCTACCATAAGGAGATGAACTACAATATGATTCGCGACTGGGTGGGTCAGATTGGTGATGAGGAACTGTATGAGGCATGCGATAAGTATGGTATCATGATCTGGCAGGACTTCTGGTTGGCTAACCCATGGGACGGACCGGATCCTGATGACGACAAGATGTTCCTCGAGAACTCTGCCGATTACATCTCCCGCATCCGCAGCCATGCTTGTATCGGTATCTATTGCGGTAGAAACGAGGGTTTCCCTCCTGCATCCATCGACAAGGTGCTGAGAGAGCAGGTCAAGGATATCCATCCACAGTTGGGCTATATTCCTAGCTCAGCCGACCTCGGTGTCAGCGGTCATGGTCCTTACCAGATGAAGTCACCATCTTTCTACTTCGCTAACCAGAGCCATAAGCTGCATTCAGAGCGTGGTATGCCGAATGTGCCTACCTTCGAGTCTCTGAGCAGAATGATGGAACCGGAGCATCTGTGGCCACAGAGCGATGCTTGGGGACAGCATGATTATACATTGAAGGGCGCCCAGGGTGGTGAGTCTTTCAACAACATCATGGAGAAACGTTATGGCAAGCCTCAGAGTGCTGAGCAGTTTACCAAGTGGGCACAGTGGCTCAACTATGATGGCTACCGTGCGATGTACGAGTCTTCTCAGCAGGACCGTCTTGGTCTGCTCATCTGGATGAGTCATGCCTGCTGGCCAAGTATGGTATGGTGTACCTACGATTATTACTTCGAGCCAACTGCAGCATACTTTGGTGTGAAGAAGGCTTGCGAACCATTGCATATCCAGTACAACCCGGTGAAGAAGGTTGCCGAGGTGGTCAACTTTGCCGGTGGTGCCAAGGATGGCTTGGTTGCCAAGGCTCAGGTCTTTGATATGTACGGAAAGTTGATCAAGGAGGAGAGCAAGGAAGTGAATGTGGCGGAAGACCAGACCCTCGATGCCGTTAGCGTAAGCGAGCCGGATGAGGAGGTTTACTACATCAAGTTGACTCTGGAGCAGAACAACCAGGTGGTTTCAGACAACTTCTATGTGATGGGTAAGGAAGAGGATAATCTCCAGGCACTCTCTAAGTTGCCAAAGGCAGATGTTGCTGTCAGCGGAAAGCGTTTCGTTCAGCAGGGCGAAGAGTGGGTTGGCGAGGTAGAGATCCGCAATACCGGCAATGTACCTGCCCTCTTGGTTCGCCTGAACCTGAAGGGTGGAGATGGTGAGCAGATCCTCCCTGTTATCTACAGCGATAACTATTTCTGTCTGATGCCGAACGAGTGCAAGACTATCAAGGTATCTTATCGTGATGAGGATGGCAGAAATCAGGCTCCTTACGTAGAGATTACAGGTTTCAATAAGTAAAACTGAAAGTAAAATAAAAAAGCGCATCAGCGAGATTAACTTGCTGATGCGCTATTTTTTTGCAGTAAGACATTTGTCTTAACTCCTTTGACTCCTTTAACTTCCGAACTAAAGGAATCCCTGCTGCTTGAGGGCATCGAGGAATCCGATGCTCATGGCTTCGCAATCCTTCTTGGTATATCGGATATCGGTGAAAACCTGGGCTAATGTTTCTACGTTGTTGATGCGTACAAACTCCTGGTTCTCTTCCAGTGCTTCCTTCTCGGCATAGAAGTCATCAATCTTTTCTGGGGTATAATCCTCGAAATGCTCGTTGTGGATGATGCTTCTCAATGGCAGACGGTCGTTCTGGGCAGGCTGCTCATCCGGCCATCCGATGGTAAGGGTAGCCACAGGCATTACCAGCTTCGGCAACTTCAGGGTGTCGATGATCATTTTCGGCATATACACCGTGGTGCCCAGGAAGCAGGTTCCCAGACCTGCCTCTTCTGCCAGATTGGTAAAAGTCTGCGTGAAGAGCAGGGCATCGGTAGCCGCATTCATAAACGAGAGAATGTTGTCGTATCCCGGGGTTCCCTTGCGGTTTTCTGCCCAGAGGGTGGTGCGGCGGTAGTCGGCGCAGATGGTGAGTACCACAGGAGCGCCTGTCACCATCGGCTGGTTGAAGTGGGCAGGTGCCAAAGCCTTCTTTCCCTCTTCACTGCGGGTTACCACTACGCTGTAGAGCTGCAGGTTTCCCATGGTAGGAGTACGCATCGCCTCTTCCAGCAATCTGTTCAAAAGTTCTTCTGTTACCTCTCTGTCTGCATATTTGCGAATCGAGGTTCTTTTCTTGATTGATTCCATATCTTGTTTCTTTTTCTAATATCTTATGCAAAGATAATGCAAGTTTCCCAAAAAGAACACGGTTCTTTTACATTTTTTGCTTCATAATGAGCTTTTCGTGCGTTTTTTGATGAAATATCTGCTCAAACGTTTCATATTTTAGAAATATTGTTTTAATTTTGCAGCTAATTATTAAACGTTTAATATGGAATATACTGAAAATATGACTTTCGAAGAGGCGAGCCACGCCTTGATGAAAGATTTGAAGACCCGATTGGCTGAGCTGCACGGGCATTTCGATGCTCAGAATGTCGATTGGCATAAGCTCCATCTTCCATTGGCGAAACTTGTTTCCGAAGAAACACAGAAATCAATCGGCAGCCCGGAAGTGGTAGAGGTTCGACCTAAGGAATTGGAGTGCGATGTGGTAAGATACCAGAACAATAAGGAGAGATGGGTGGCTTTGGTCGGATTGCTCAATGGTCATCCCTACGAGATATTCACCGGTTTGCAGGATGAGGATGAAGGCATCATGCTCCCCAAGTCTGTCACCAAGGGCAAGATCATCAAGACGGTGCTCCCGGAAGGACAGAAGCGATATGATTTCCAGTTTGTCAACAAGCGTGGCTATAAGATTACCGTCGAAGGATTGAGCGAGAAGTTCAATCCCGAGTATTGGAACTATGCCAAGCTCATATCCGGCGTTCTGCGCTATCGTATGCCGGTTGCCCACGTCATCAAGCTGGTCAATCAGCTTCAGCTCACCTCCGAAACCCTCAACACCTGGCGGGTGGGCGTGGAAAGAGCCTTGAAGAAGTACCTCTATGAAGAAAATGGAATAGATAACTTGGAAAACGGAATAGATGATAAGGAGACTGAAGATGAAATTGATGAGCAGTAAGATATACCTCAGGAATGTGCGTTTCCACGCTTTCCATGGCGTATTGCCGCAGGAAGGAATCGTTGGCAACGATTATCTTGTCAACCTGGTGCTGGATTATGACTTCTCTTCTGCCATGAAGACCGATGATCTTCAGGGAACCCTCAATTATGCCGAGGTCTATCAGAAGGTAAGAGAAGAAATGGCGGTGCCCAGCAAGCTCCTGGAGCATGTGGCAGGCAGAATCGCCCATAGGCTCTTTTCCGATTTCCCGGAAATCCAGAAACTCCAGCTCTCTATCACCAAGGTGAATCCACCGATGGGTGCCGATAGCGACGGCGCAGGGGTAGAGGTTGTATTAACAAATGATAAAACTTATAGTTAGAATTAGGTTTTCTGATAATAAAGTAGTAATTTTGCAAAATCATCAGAAAGTATGTGTAAGAAAGTAACACTGATATGGGCTTTGATGTGCATGTTTGTAATGACATCGTTAGCTGCCAATAAGCGATTCACGCTGGTCATCGACCCTGGTCATGGTGGCCATGATGCCGGAGCACTCGGAGCCATATCCAAGGAAAAGAATATCAATCTTGCCGTTGCCTTGCGCTTCGGTAAGTATGTGGAGCAGAATCTCCCGGAGGTCAGAGTCATCTATACCCGCACGAAGGATGTCTTCATCCCGCTCAATGAGCGTGCGAATATCGCCAACCGTGCCAATGCCGATCTCTTTATCTCCGTGCATACCAATGCCTTGCCGGCAGGAAAGGTGGCTCGTGGCTTCGAGATCTATACCCTCGGTATGCACCGTGCCAAGGATAATCTCGATGTGGCGATGCGGGAAAACTCCGTCATCTCGATGGAGAAGGACTATCAGCAGAGATATCAGGGCTTCGATCCCCGCTCTTCTGAGAGCTATATCATCTTCGAGTTCATCCAGGGCAAGAACATGGAGCGCAGCGTAGATCTGGCACGAATGATCCAGCGAGGTGTCTGCGATGGTGCCAACCGTCCCGACAAGGGCGTGCATCAGGCGGGATTCCTGGTCTTGAGAGAGACTTCCATGCCGGGCTGCCTCATTGAGTTGGGATTCATCACCACTCCTGATGAAGAGCGCCTGCTCAACAATGACAGCAGAGTGGATGATATCGCCCGTGGCATCTACGAGGCTTTCGCAAAATACAAGAATAAGTACGACAGATCGGTTTCCATTCCTTATCGTGCCAAGGATTCCGAAGACGTGAATCTGCCGAAGATTGTTCCTGATCAGGAACCTGCGCCTAAGACTCGTGCCGTAACGAGGGTAGAGCATCCGAAGCGTGAAGAGGCAACGCCTGAACAGCCAAAGCGGGTGGAGAAGAAAGTGAAAAAGCCTGAGCCAAAGCGGGAGGTGAAGAAGCAGGAACCGAAGAAGGAGGTGAAGAAGGCTGAGATAGCCGATGCGCCGGTCTTCAAGCTTCAGATTTTCGTAGGTAGTAGAAACCTTCGCAAGGGCGATGCTCATTTCAAGGGCGAAACCGATTACGATAGTTTCCAGGAAGGCAATCTGGTGAAATACACCCTGGGTGCATCCACCAATTACAACGAAATCTATCGCCTGCGCAAGGAAAAGCTGGATAAGTTTCCGGAGGCTTTCATCATCGCCTTCAAGAACGGACAGAAATATGACGTGAACCAGGCTATCCGGGAGTTCAAGCAGAACCGCAACCGGTAGCTCCCTTTTTCGGGCAGCCTGTGATTCGCTCTATATAAATAGGTATAATAAAAAGAACAAAAATAGATAAATATGAAACTGACAAAGGAAATTAGGATAGCGTTGGTCGCTATTGTAGGTATCTTGGTGATGTACTTCGGAGTCAACTTTCTGAAAGGCATCAACTTGTTCTCTACCAATAACACCTACTATATGACGTTTGATGACATCCAGGGGATGGGTGCTTCTACCCCTATCTATGCCGATGGTTACAAGGTGGGTACCGTGGATCAGCTGGATTTCGACTATTCAGGAAAGGGTCCCATCAAGGTCAAGGTGGATATCAATAAGGATCTGAGAATCCCTGCGGGTAGTACCGCAGAGATTTCTAAGGATATCATGGGCAATCTCCAGGTTAGTCTCCTGCTTGCCAACAATCCTCGCGAGCGTATCGAACCGGGCGGCATCATCCCTGGTATGGTGAATTCCGGTATGATGGGCAAGGCTGCTGAAATGATTCCGGTAGTCGAGAAGATGCTGCCTAAGCTGGATTCCATCCTCACCAGTGTGAATGCACTTCTGGCTGATCCTGCCCTGGCTGCTTCCCTCCACAATGTGGAGACCATCACCAGCAACCTCACCGTTTCCACCCGTGAGCTGAATACCCTGATGGCTGGATTGAACAGGCAGGTTCCAGGTATGATGAAGAAGGCGAATGGCGTTCTCGACAATACCCACCGCCTCACCTCTAATCTGGCGAGCCTCGATGTGCAGGGCACACTCGACCGTGTGAATGCCACCCTCGATGGTGCACAGAAGTTCACCGAGCAGTTGAACAGCGGAAAGGGTAGCCTCGGTCTCCTCATGAACGATACCCGCCTCTATGAGAATCTGAACTCAACCATGTCGCATGCCGACTCTCTGGTCATCGATCTCAAGGCGCATCCAAAGCGCTATGTTCACTTCTCAGTTTTTGGAAAGAAAGACAAGTAGAGACTCGGATATGCCGTTTTAAAGGCTTTTTTGAGGAAAATGCCAAAATAAATTTTGTCTAAATAATAAAGGCAATGTTTCACGCCCCGGAATAGCTACAGAACTTGTTGTTTTTTAGCTATTTCGGGGTGTTTCGAAATTGTTTCACTGCCCCTAAAACGCAATTGTGGATAACTTTCTTAGTTGCTTGATTATGAGGTAGTTACCAGGGGAGTCTTAAAATATTATAAATAGCCCGATTTGCTACTTTGGGCTTTTTTTTGTAATTTTGCAGTCGATTTACATCAGGTGGTGCAATCTGATGTAGTGTTAAGGTAAAAAATCAATTAAATAAGAAGTAAATAGTGTCAATGTTAGCAAGTCCAAAAGCGCTTTGGGACAATAGTCTTTTGCTTATAAAGGATAATGTGTCAGAGCAGCAATATAATACATGGTTTCGACCGATAGTCTTTGAGTCGTACAAGCCTTCGACCAAGACTCTGTTGGTTCAAGTTCCAAGTCCATTTGTATATGAATACTTGGAACAGAACTATGTTGGCTTGTTGAGCAAGGTCCTTCATCGCAATTTCGGCGATGGCATCCGGCTCACTTATCGTGTGGTAACGGATAAGGAACACAGGTTGACCCAGGATGTGGAAGCTGATCCGGCTGATATTGATGAGGCTGAGCGCAGGAGATTGGCACAGCAGCCACAGACACAGGCTAACCCGGCAGAACCACAGCAGCTTGAAGACATTGATACCCAACTTGATCCGAAACTCACCTTCAATAATTATATGGAGGGTGACAGCAACAAGCTGCCACGTTCGGTGGGATTGTCTATCGCTGAGCATCCGAATACCACGCAGTTCAACCCGATGTTCATCTATGGTCCTTCTGGTAGCGGAAAGACTCACCTGGTGAATGCTATTGGTCTGAAAACCAAGCAGATGTATCCGCAGAAGCGTGTGCTTTATGTCAGTGCCCGCCTCTTCCAGACCCAATATACCGATGCGGTGCTGCATAATGCGAGCAATGATTTCATCAATTTCTACCAGTCTATCGATGTGCTCATCGTGGATGATGTGCAGGATTGGGCAGGCAAGGCGAAGACCTTGAATACCTTCTTCCACATCTTCAATCACCTCTTCCGTAACGGAAAGCGTATCATTCTGGCGAGCGATCGACCTCCGGTAGAACTCAAGGATATGCCAGACCGACTCATCACCCGTTTCTCTTGTGGATTGGTGGCGGAGTTGGAGAAGCCGAATGTGGAACTCTGCATCGATATCGTGAGCAACAAGGTGCGCAAGGATGGACTGAAGATTCCGAAGGATGTGGTTTCCTTCATCGCACAGACCTGCAACGGCAGTGTGCGTGATCTCCAGGGTGCCATCAATGGTTTGCTGGCTTACAGTATCGTATATAACAGCAGCATCGATATCCGACTGGCTGAGCGTGTCATCAAGCGTGCCGTCAAGGTTGAGGAGAGCAACAAGGTGCTCACCCTCGATGAAATCGTGGAGGCGGTCTGCAATCATTACAAGGTAACGGTGGCTGCAGTCAACAGCAAGAGCCGCAAGCGTGAGTACGTGGAGGCGCGTCAGGTGGCGATGTTCATGGCTCAGAAACTCATCAAGATGCCTGCTTCCAGAGTGGGCAAACTCATTGGTAATCGCGATCATAGCACGGTTATCCACAGTTGCGCCAAGGTAGAGGAGCGACTGAAGATTGATGCCGAGTTCTTCGATGAACTCTCTAGCATCGAGAATGGATTGAGAGTGAAGAGATAATTAACATAGAAATGATAATTAACATAGATAAGCACGGAACCTTGGTATAGTGGTTCTCGTTTATATAAATGAAACAAAAGGAAGTCGGGCAAGTTTGTATTTGTCTTGGCTTCCTTTTTCCGTTTTTATCAGCCTATACGCAAATTTTGCGTAAGTTTTCTGCCTTTTTTACATCTTCTATCTTTCTTTTTTGTATATTTGCAGTTGGATTATGTTTTACCCAAATTACTGTAGATATGGTTATGAAGATTTCACGTATTTGCATTTGGGTCCTCATGCTGGGGACTGTCATGGTATTCTCTTCTTGTGCGAATGAGCATCCTAAGGAGCAGCTCGACGGGAATGCCATGTATGGTTCTGCGTCTGAAATCTACAACCATACCGTATCTTCTCTCTATCAGGACATAGACTTTGTAGAGCATAGCGAGGAGGAAGACTCGCTCTATGCTGTGTGGAGTCATCTCTATCAGGTGATAGGAAAGGCGAATCAGTCGCTTGATATCATCGATTACAAGTCGGATTTGCTCTCTGTGAATCAAAAAGACCAGTTTAAGGCAGAGGTGCGTGCCATCAGAGCTATGATGTATTACGAGGCGATGGAGCTTTTTGGCAGGATTCCCGTGATTCTGTCTTCTGGCGAGGCGGCCATCTATGAGGCGGCTTCGGGCATTGCCGTGGCTTCGCTTACCGATGTCAACCTCTGTGCGCAAAGCGAAAGGAGCGAGGTGTTCCGCTTTATCTTCAGTGAGTTGCAGCAGGCGCTGCCTTATCTTCCGAATGAGCATAGCGCCAATGCTGGAGTGTATGAGGGAAGAATCACGCAACCGGTAATCAACTTCCTGTTGGCAAAGTTGGCTTTCAATGCTGAAATCTATACGTTTGATGATTGGACCAGAGGATATAAGAAACGTCCAAAGGGTAAGAAAATCCACTTTGTGGTTCAGACGGCCGATGGTGCTTCTCTGCTCAATGGTGGAACGGCTGGTGAGAATCGCAGCAAGGAATTGAATGCCTGGGAAACCTGTATCTTCTATTGTGATAAATTGGCCGCAGAAGGGTATGGTTTGGAGGAGAATGAGATATTCGATAGTTCCACTTATGCAAGGTTGCTTCGTGAGAATGGCGGTTCCCATCTGGTAGAAACGGAGCATCTCAAGCCGCTCTTCCGTTTCTGTTATCCCGAGGTATTGTTGATGAAGGAGAAGGCAAAGGTCTGCAAGGGGGATAATGCCAGTATTAATCTTGATGCTGTTCGTTCGAGTCTCGGTCTTGATGCCGTGCGCATGAATCCGGAAAAGTCGTCCCATAAGGTGGCTCCCCTTTTCCCGATTCCTCAGAAATGCCTCGACCTGAATCCCAAGCTCGTGCAGAATAAGGGGTATGAGAAGAAATGAAAGTTAAGAGGGTGTGTCATAAGCCACATCCCATACGCCCTGAACCAACGGTCACCGGCCGAAGGGAAAGGTAAAGGGCAGAAGCTCCTAGCCCAGGGCAATCGCCCTGGGTATTTATGGATGCAAGCCTGTCGCCCTGTAAGGGCAAAAGCTTTTAAATTATAACTGATAGAACTTCGTGAAAGCCTTCACGCAGTATTCGTGATCAATCACGCTGCCTGTTTCGCGGCAACTGTGCATGGCGAGGATGGCATTACCCATGTCCACGCCCTTCAATGGAATGGAAGAGGCGAGGATATTGCCCAAAGTGCTTCCGCCAGCCACATCACTGTGGTTCACGAAACGCTGACAAGGCACACCCGCTGCCTCACAGATATTCGCGAAGATGGCAGCAGATACCGCATCACTCGCATACTTCTGTGCCGCATTGAACTTGATGACCGGACCGCCCCCCAGCATCGGATGATTCGTTGGGTCAAACTTCTCGCTGTAGTTAGGATGCCAGGCATGCGCATTGTCTGCAGAAATCATGAAGGCACGCTCCACTGCCTGATAATACGCCTCCTCCGTTCCGCTCTGTGCAAGAGCGATGCGCTGCAGCATATAAGAGAGGAAAGGACTTCCCGCACCCTGCTTGGTCTGCGAACCCGTCTCCTCATTGTCGAAGATGGCGAGAACACGAGTAGCATCTGAAGATGAAGTTGCATCTGCTGCAATCATCGCTTCTACGCCCGCCCAGCACATCGACAGGTCATCGAGTCTTCCCGAAGAGATAAACTCATCGTGCACACCGAAGGTGCAGGCAGGAGTGGCATCAGCCAGATAGAGGTCGAAGTCGAGGATATCCTCCTTCTGTATATCCAGTTCGCCGGTAATCACGTTCATCAGCAGATTACCCTTCTCCAGTTCATCATGGATGATGCCGAGGATAGGGAGCACATCCTTTTGCTTGCTCAGCTTCACGCCATCGTTCACCTGACGGTTGAAGTGGATAGCGAGATTACTGATCTGCAGCAGAGGTCGCTGGATATGGAGTAGGAGAGTCTTCGGATGCATCGCATCCTCGCCCTTTACGATCACTCTACCCGCCAGAGTGAGTGGACGGTCGAACCAGGTTGACATAATCGGACCGCCATAAACCTCGGTATTCAGTTTCACGATACCGCCCTCGCAAGTTATCTCAGCGTTAGGCTTGATGCGGAAGGTAGGAGAGTCGCAGTGAGCGCAGATCATGTGGAAGCCGGCATCAGCCAGCGCCTTCTTTCCGATTTGGAAAGCATAGATAGAAGAGTCGTTCTTGGTAACGAAGAACTTGTCACCAGCCACAACCTTGCCCAGCGGCTCCTGAGGGTTCAATCGTCTGAACCCCTTCTTCTCCAATTCCTCAGAGATATTCTTCACAGCCAGGAAGTTCACTGGCGAAGCGTCTAAAAAGGATAATAATCTTTTGATCATAGTCTATATCTTATATATTAATTATGCTGCAAAGATAATGCAAAATTTTCATTTAATCACCTGTTTTCCTTTGTTTTTCGTTTTTTTATATGAGTTTTTAAAAGAGCGATACCACAGCCTGCCAAAAAGTTAAATATCTACAACATTCCCCTCAAACATTTGGTATTACGTTTTAAAAATATTATTTTTGCAAAACATAATTATTACAAACTGAACTTTCGCATGTGGTTCAAGAACGGGCTGAAGGCCCAAAAGCTCCTAGCCCAGGGCGATGCCCTGGGCTAGGAGCTTCTGCCCTTTCAGGGCGTGTGGGGCTTAAATGCGAAACTTGAGTTACAAATTTATAGAATCATATTAAATAAGATCATGGAGATAATAATTGGAATTATAGTGGGCCTTGCCATCGGATTCTTCGTGGGCAAACTGATGGAAGCCAAAAAGGCGGGAGAGGAGAAAACGCAGCTCATTGCGAAGGCTCAGGTGCTGCAGGCTAACATCGAACAGAGTAATCTGCATCATGCTGCTGAGGTTCAATCATTGAAACAATCTTATGCCTCAGAGATCCAGGGCTTGAAAGCCCAGATGGAGAACGAACGGCTGTTTGCCGAAAAGCTCCGTGCAGAAAGCAACCAGCAGTGGGCGCAGAAACTCGAAAGCCTGAAGCAGGAGATGCATCGCATGACCATCGAACAGCAGAAAGCTGCTGCCGAACAGCTCGCTGCCAAGCAGTCGGCACTCCAGGAAAACAACCGACTCCAGATGGATGAACTTCTGAAACCTATCAAGGAGCAGTTTGCCGATTTCAAGAAATCGGTAGAAGAGAGCAAGACCCAGAACGAGGTGAATAAGAAGGAGCTGCAGAGTACCTTCGAGGCTACGATGAAACTCTTCCAGCAGGAACAGCAGCAGGCTGTAACAAGTCTGAAGGAGCAGACCTCTAAGATCGGTTCCGATGCCGCCAACCTTACCAAGGCTTTGAAGGGCGACAGCAAGATGCAGGGCGACTGGGGCGAGATGGTATTGGAAACCATCCTGGAAAACAGTGGTTTGCGAAAGGACGAGGAGTTCTTTATCCAGGAGAACACCAAGGATGAGAACGGCAAGAACTTCCGTCCCGATGTCATCGTCCGCTTCCCGGAAGGCAGGAGCGTGGTGATAGATAGCAAGGTATCTCTCACCGCCTATACCGATGCCTTGGCGGCAGAGACCGATGAGGAACGGGAGAGGCTGATGAAGTCGCATGCCCAGAGTGTGCGCAAGCACATCGATGAGTTAGCGGAGAAGGATTATTCGAAGTTAGTAGAAGATGCCATCGGTTTCGTCCTGATGTTCATACCTAACGAGACGAGTTATATCGCAGCGATGAAGCAGCAGCCTGATTTGAGTCGCTATGCCTATCAGAAGAAGATCATCATCATATCTCCGAGCAATCTCCTGATGGCGTTGCAGCTGGCGTATAATCTCTGGCAGTATGACCGTCAGAACAAGAATGTGGAGAAAATAGTGAAGACGGCTGCCGATCTTTACGACAAGGTCGTAGGTTTTGAGGACACCTTCACGAGCATAGGCGATCTCCTCACCCGCCTCTCCGGTACCTATGATAAAGCGAAAAAGCAGCTTTATGATGGTACCGGCAATGTAATGAGAAGGGTAGAGAGCCTGAAAAATCTGGGTGTAACTCCTAAAAAGCAAATCAAGGCATTAGAGGAGTAATTGATGTCCCCCAGATTTTTAATAAGCGTTTTTATCTGGGCAGATAATACTCTTAGCTGTCAGGAAGATAATACGGATGTCAAGCCAGAACGACCAGTTCTCGATATACCAGATATCTCGCTTGATACGCTCTTCCATCTGCCAGAGTTCCTTCGTCTCACCACGGAAACCCGTTACCTGGGCCCAACCGGTAATGCCTGGCTTCGAGAAGTGGCGAACCATATACTTATCAATCAAACTACCATAAACCTCTGTATGATACAACATGTGAGGTCTAGGACCCACGATACTCATATCGCCCTTCAATACATTGATAAATTGAGGGAACTCATCAATATTCGTCTTTCTCATGAAGTTGCCGAATGCAAACTTTCTTGGGTCATTCTTCGTAGCCTGAGCCTTGTCTGAATCCTTGTTCACATGCATTGAGCGGAACTTCAGGCACATGAAGGTATTACCGTTCAGACCCGTTCTAGCCTGACGGAAGAAGATAGGACCCGGACTCTGAATCTTGATAATCAGTGCGATGATTGGAATGAAAGGCAAGAAACAGAGGCAGATCACACCACTCACGGCAATATCGAAGGCACGCTTGAGAATACGGTTCGAGACAGAAGACAGCGGCTCAAGATGGTTCGTGTAAACCGTCTTACCCATAAAGTTATGGGAATCCAGATGCAGCTTATATTCGCCGAACAGACGAGGCAGATAATAGAAATGCACCACGTTCTTGTCACAGAAACGCATGATTTTCACAATCTGGTCAGATTCCTTATGCGACAAGCTGCAGAAAACCTCATCCAGACCATAAGATGAACCGTTGATGGTATCGTTCTGTTTAGACTCTAAAAGTTTGTTAAGCTCCTGCATCGTGCCCAGTTTTTTCAGCTCCTGAGGCGCTCCGGCGATATCATCATCGGCATAATAACCCTTTACTATATAACCCGCAGAAGGATCTTCTGTCATGGTAATGTACATTTCTCTTACGGCAGGATCGCTACCCACGAAGATCACGGTACGACTGTTTCTACCTCTGGCACGGTGATATTTCAGAACCTTGAGCTCGATGAGTCGACTGATGATCAGAGCAAGATAGTAAGAGATGCCGAAGTAGAATCCGAACGTAAATATTTCTCCACCATGACTGAAGAATTTCAGGAAGACCATGAAACAGAAGGTAGTACAAAGTGCCAGGAAGAAAGTACGTTTGATAACTTGCTGAAAACTGATTCGTCTTACATGAATGATAGTACAGTAGTTGTATTCGCCGATGGCGAGAGCAACGTTTGCTATAAAGAATGTAATCTTTGTTCTCAGATCTAGGTAATCAGGAATATACTGAGATTCTAAGTTGATAAAGCCCAATAGTAAGCAGTTGAGGATGATGAAGTCAGCTAAGACCACCAACCTTCTAATCAGTACGTTACCTTTATAGATGTTTTTTTCCATAAGACGCTGCAAACTCACTCAGAATAGGGGCATCCGCCTTAGAGGTGGAGCTCCCTTTGGCTAAAGGGAGACGGAGGGATTCGAAAAAACTCCCTTATGTTAAGGGAAAAAGGGATTCGAAAAAAAAAATACTATCATTTGCTGATAAAAAAAAGAAAAAAGGTATATGATAAAAAAAATGCATTATCTAGATAAAAAAATGAAATTTAGTAAATTCATGCTGTTAGGAGCCCTAGGGGTAGCGCTCTTAACCGCTACATCTTGTGGCACACCAAAAGACGTAGCCTACTTTCAGGATTTAAACAACAATCCTGATACCGTTATTACCCTCCAGAACAAAGTCATTACAGTGAAGCCTACCGATAAAATCTATATCGGTGTCAAGAGCAAGGATCCACAGATCACACAGCTCTTCAACCTCACTGGCGGTACCAACAACTCCAGCAGCAGTACAAATATCGCAAAAGATGCCTTTTATTACACGGTAGATAGCAAGGGAAATATCGATTTTCCGGTATTAGGAACCATTCAGGTAGCAGGATTAACCCGTGAGCAGATCGCAGAAAAGGTGAAGAAATCACTCCTCGATGCAAGTCTCGTCAAAGACCCAACTGTGACTGTAAGTCTCAGTAACCTCCATTATTCCATGATGGGCGAAGTGGCAAAGCCAGGTCAGTATGCTATTGATGAGGAAAAGGTTACTATCCTTGATGCCATCAGCAAGGCTGGTGATCTCACTATTCAGGGTCGCCGTCAGGATGTGATGGTACTCCGTCAGGAAAACGGACATCAGAAGATTTATAAGATTGACCTCTGCTCCGGTAAGGACATTTTCAATTCACCAGCTTACTATCTCCAGCAGAACGATGTGGTATATGTAACACCAAACGATACCAAGAAGCGCAGTTCTACCCTCAATGGTAACACCGTGCAGTCAACTGGCTTCTGGTTGAGTGTTTCATCCCTCCTCGTCACAGTTCTCACATTCTTGAAGGTAAATTAATATTAGAAAAATGATACAGAATACAACACCGGCCAATCAGCCGGTACAGCCAAATCCGATGGCTCGCCCTAACCAGACAGAAGACTTCATCCGTCTTCAGGATCTTCTCTATCTCTGTCTGGCAAAGTGGCGCTGGTTCATCCTCTCCCTGGTGGTTACCCTCGGTATCGCCACCTATTATACCCTTACCACTCCAAATGTATATCAGCGAACTGCATCCCTGATGATCAAGGATGAGAGCAAGTCGCAGAGCATCAGCAGCGATGTGGCTTCCATGTTCTCGGATATGGGTATGGGTAATATGAAGAGCAATGTATATAATGAACTCATTGCCATTCAGTCACCAGCCGTTCTCCTCGAGACCGGTAAGCGATTGAAGCTCGATGTAGATTATGCCATCGACGGCACCTTCCATAAGCAGGCACTCTATGGCAACGACCTCCCTGTCACCGTAGATTTCATCGGTTTCACCGATGAGCAGAGCGGAAGCTTCAAGCTCCAGCTTCATCCTGACGGCACTTATGAGGTTAGCTACTTCAAGGGCGCTACCAACGACGGTACCCCAGTAGATACCGATGGCGAGTTGAAGGCGAAGATTGGACAGATTATCCGCACCCCATTGGGTAAGATCAAGGTAGATAAGGCGGCATCTTTCTCTCAGTTTGTCAAGAATGATGAAGCTCCTATCCTCTATGTATCCCGTACCAATGTCTATGCGATGACCGACCGCATCAAGGGTTCCCTCTCAGCCAGTCTGAACGAGGTGAAATCTACCGTCATCGACATTACCTATAAGGATGTGCTCCCTAAGCGAGCAGAGGATGTCATCAATACAGTCATCACTGTTTACCGCAAGAACTGGTTGGATGATAAGAATCAGATGACCGTATCCACCTCTCACTTCATCACCGAGCGTTTGGGTGTCATTGAGCGTGAGTTGGGCGATGTTGATAAGAATATTTCATCCTTCAAGAGTTCTCATCTCTTGCCGGATGTAGAGACTGCGGCACAGCAGTATATGCAGAAGAGCAGTGATGTAGATAAGCAGATTATGGAGCTCCATTCTCGCCTCTCGATTGCAGAGTACATTCATCAATATTTGACAGGTAAGGTAGGTAAGAACCAGCTTCTTCCATCCAATACCGGTATTGATAGCCAGGGTATCGAGCAGCAGATTGCTGAGTACAACAAGACTCAGTTGGAGCGCAACAACCTCGTGTCAAATTCCAGTGAGCAGAACCCATTGGTAGCTGATTACGATCAGAGTCTTGCCTCTATGCGCAAGAGCATCACTGCCAGTCTCGACAACTTCGTCATCTCTCTGAGAACCCAGTTGAGCACCCTCCAGGCTAACGAGGCTGCTACTACTTCTCAGATTGCCAGCAACCCTAACCAGGCGAAGTACCTGCAGACTGTGGGTCGTCAGCAAAAAGTTAAGGAGGCATTGTATCTCTTCCTTCTCCAGAAGCGTGAGGAGAACGAGCTTTCCAAGGCGTTCACCGCTTATAATACCCGTGTGATTACCCCTCCAACAGGCGATCTCAACCCAGTGGCACCAGTTCGTCGCAAGATTATGCTCATCGCCTTTGTCTTGGGTCTCCTCATTCCGGTTGTTGTGATCTATATCCGTGAGAAGGCAAACACTACCGTACGTGGCCGTAAGGATCTCAAGAAGCTCATCGTGCCATTCCTGGGCGAGATTCCATATTATGTGAGTCGCAAGAACCGCCCAACCCTCAAACAGCGCATCAGGTTCTGGAAGAAGCCGAAGGAGGTGTGCCAGATAGTAGTGAAGGCAGGCAAGCGCAACATCGTGAACGAGGCGTTCCGAGTATTGCGCACCAACTTCGAGTTCACCATCGGTACCCATCCCGAGCAGAATGTCATCGTCTTCACCTCTCTGAATCAGGGATCCGGCAAGAGCCACCTGGCTGCCAACATGGCGATGTCGCTCGCCATCAAGAAGAAGAAGGTGCTGCTCATCGACGGTGACCTCCGCCACGGATCTGCCTCCATGCTGATAGGCAGTCCGGGCGAGGGATTGAGCGATTACCTCAACGGCAGAATCGCCGACATCCACGACATCCTCCACAAGGGAGAGGAGAGCGGACTGGTGAAGTATTTCGATGTCATTCCTATCGGAACCATCCCTCCAAACCCTACCGAGCTCCTCTTCACCCCATTGCTGGAGCAGATGATCAGGCAGATGCGCCAGGAGTACGATTACGTCTTCATCGACTGTCCTCCTATCGAGGTGGTAGCCGATACCCCAATCTATGAGCAGTTTGCCGACCGCACCATCTTCGTAGTCCGTGCCGGCCTGATGGAGCGCAGCATGCTGCCTGAAATCGATGCCCTCTACAAGGAGAAGAAGTTCAAGAACATGACCATGATCCTGAACGCCACCAAGGCACGTGGCGGCAGATATGGCAGCCACTATGGTTACGGCTATGGTTATGGCTACGGCTACGGCTATAACTATGATAAGGAGAAGAATGGGGGGCAAAATCTTAAATGAATGGATTATAGAATAATATAAACAGATGTTTAAATTCTTCCAGGAAATATTCAATCAGAAAATGCCATCAGAGAGCACATGCTGTCTCCCTGATGGCATCGATTACCATTGCCATATACTCCCTGGCGTGGATGATGGCTTCCAGGACCCCTCCAAGAGCCTGGAGCAGCTTCGCATCTACGAAGCAAGCGGAATCCGTGAAGTCTGGTTCACCCCTCACATCATGGAAGATATTCCGAATGAGCCTGAAGATCTCCGCCGGGTCTTCGAAGATTTCAAGGAGAAGTATCTTCTGGATTTTGCCCAGAGACATCCTGGAAGTCAGGCATCAGGAGCAGAAGGAGCGAAGCCATCTTCTGCGACCGATGAAGAGCCCCTACAGCTGCATCTCGCAGCCGAGAACATGCTGGATGCCCTTTTCGAGCGCCGTCTCAAGGCTGGCAATCTCCTGCCTCTGGCAGAGAAATACCTGCTGGTGGAAACCAGCATCTTTGCCCCACCGATGAATTTCCGTGGACTGCTGGAGCGCATCAGGAACAAGGGCTATACCCCGATTCTGGCTCATCCCGAGCGTTACCTCTATATGAAGAAGGAGGATTACGAGGCACTCAAGGCGCAGGGCATCCTGTTTCAGCGCAACCTATACAGTCTCCGCGGCCAGTATGGCGATCGGGTGCAGAAGCGATGCCGACAGCTTCTGAAATGGCAGATGTACGATTTCGTGGGCACCGATCTCCATCACCTAACCTCGGCAGGACTGAACACAGAAGGCTGATCTCGTAGCAGATTCTGATGCTGTAGGCGTTGTAGTGACCTCACGGATTTTCGACTCCTTCGTTTTTTTTTCCATTGAGACCAGATGAGAATACCCGTTGTTTGCAACGAAAAAATAAATCCGTGAGATCCGTGAGATCCGTGTGCGACTTAAATATCATCCGTAACTATGATACTTAGCTATCGTAACCAAGATACTTAATCCTCCATGGTATCGTTAGGATCGATGAACGGAGTATCTGCTCCTCGGCAAACACGTGGTCGTAGTCTATCGGGTGGTCTATCGGACTCTCGATGCTCTTTACCAGCCAAGGACAGTAGCGGCGGTTCTCCTCGTCGGTGATGAACTGCTGGTTGTTGGTGGTGTCGCAGAGCGATTTCTTGTTTGCAACGTTCTCTAACTAAGAGTGTGGGTGAACACTTGGCGATTTTATATTTCTAACATGCGCTGTATATACAAAGTTCTTTTTACTAGGGTTCACCCCGGAGCCGAAAAGGTGAATGCTTGGGGAAAGTGTTCACCCCGCTGTTCACCATTCGGTAACTGTCAGCAAAGTTACTCTTCACTCATTTGAACAAGGGCGAGGGCTTGGGAGTGGGATAAGGAGCCCCTCTTCGCAGAGGGGGCAGGGGAGTCGAAAAATCTGCGTCATCTGACCGAATAGGTCTCATCTGCGGATAAGATATTGTAGCAGGAAAAAATCTGTGTTCATCTGTGAAATCTGTGGGACAATGTTAAAATCCTAAAGATCTTTGGCTATTTCAGATATTTCCCTTATATTTGCATTTGAAAATGAACTAAAGGAAAGAATTATGGGCAAAATCATTAATAAAACGATAACAAAGATAGTTACAGAAGAGGGTATCTCTCTTTTTCGTCGTGTAACTAAAGTTTTGATGCCAAATGGCAAGTATCGTTATCCTGTAGATTATTTTGATGCAACTCCTGGAGTTGTTAAGATTTCGAAAGAAGAAATGGATAAGGTAGCAATACCTGTTTACGAAAAGTTAATCTGATGACAAGTTCGAGCATTTTAGAAGAAATGATTTATCCTTATATATACTTGTAAATAAGAGATATGTAGAAGATACTGCTTCTTATGCTGCTGAGTTAGCAAGCATTGTACAAAAAATGATGCGCTAGCCGACACCACTCGCAATTCTGTTGCGTGAAAAATCTGTGTTCATCTGTGCAATCTGTGGGACAATGTTAACAAAAACAGAAATCCCTTGGCTATTTCAGATATTTCCCTTATATTTGCACCATGTTTTAATTTGATGGTAAAGCTATGAGTAATTCAAAATCATATCAAGTACCAGAGGCAGCTCCAAGTTTGGTAGCGGATCCTGTGGGAGTCTGTATTTCTCCAAATACGGATATACAGACATTGCGCCATCATGTAATGGATGCAGTATATGCCACGAATGACCAGAGTGCATTATATAACTGTTTGGTATTTCTGTCTAATCTTACCAATCAATCAGCGACCCCAATCAAGGGTAAGATGCTCAAGCGTTTGGAAGAATTAGCTTTGCTGAAAGAGGGTTGGGATGGAGAAAACAGTGTTTCTATCGATTCTGGAATACAAGATTTCCTTCGTAGAGTCATAATGCTATCCTCAGATAAGGAGTTGGTAAATTGGGTATTGTTCCCTGATGCCCGAGGCTATTTATATTTAGATTATACAGAGGGAAAGAACCTGGCTGGTATTACGATAGCTCCTCATCAAATTGCAGCTTTTATCAAGCGTGATGGTCATTTATCCAAATACAATTACGACCATCTTAATGAACAGAATGTTTTGAATTTATTAGAGGAGGCACATGGAAAAGACAATCAATGAAATAAATGATGAAGAGCAAGTCGCAAGAATCTTGTTCTCACCTTCTCACATCTATGAGGGTCGCGTTTCACCAAAGGCATTCAAGTTAGAGATGTTAAAAAATGGAGCAGAGGATTACATCTCTGTATTGCGAAATAAAGCCGATGAACTGGATGATATATCTAGTATATTTCATCCTAGATCAGAAGGTGATACTCGTTTTGGTTATACCATTCTGAATGTGAGTGATGTTAGGGATTTAGATAAAGAAGAGAAGTATCGATATTGCCAAAACCAAGTAAGCGTCTTCCATTGCATGCTGGTATATTTTTGTCTTTAGATGGTAGGGTGCAGACTGCTAAAGATATATCTCCTGATATAGATTATTTTCAGAAAGAATTATCAATGCTTTGTGATGGAATCCATAAGTTTCGGTAGCAATCCATCTGTGAATTGAAAATCGGCGGCCGAAGGGAGATTTGTCCTCCGGACCCACTGACCAGCGGGAAGTAAAGCCAAATCTGTGGGACATCGATGTGTTAAAAACCAGAAATACCTTGGCTATTTCAGATATTTCCCTTATATTTGCAGCATGTAAACAATAAAAAGGTACTCGATTATGATTAGTAAGAATGTTGAAAATATGATTCCAAAGATTCAGCAATTCTTTGGAAGCCAACCCATCAAGAAGGCTTGGCTCTTTGGTTCATGCTCAAGAGGCGAAGAGAGTATGGATAGTGATG
>OLIL01000390.1_pt1 | contig 26818 bp, 22 predicted proteins | sample 1609701 | NCBI WGS metagenome assembly OLIL01 (sample SAMEA4350146, study PRJEB24818) | metagenome | biome: human; feature: gut; material: faeces | place: Denmark | collected 2013-09
AACAATATCCTTATTACAACCTAGAAGCCATCGCCCTCGATTCCGGATTGGGAAACGTACGTGCCTTACACCGCCTCTTCAAGAATAAGATCGGGATGACGCCTACCGAGTATAAAAAAGCCTTACAATAAACTTTCGATCACATGAGGATAATGCGCATACTCCAGGGCATGCACTTTCGAGGCTACCTCCTCCGGCGTATCCGAAGGTAATACCGGACAAGAAGCCTGGAAGATGATAGCGCCCTCATCATAATGCTCATTAATATAATGTATAGTAATACCCGACTCCCGCTCACCAGCCTTCACGACCGCCTCATGCACATGCATGCCATACATCCCCTTGCCGCCATATTTAGGGAGTAACGCGGGATGGATGTTCACGATCTTACCGGGAAAAGCCTGAAGAATCACGTCTGAGATCTTATTCATAAAACCGGCCAACACGATAAGGCAGACATCATATTCCGCCAACTTTTCCAAGATCGGCACACCGGCAATAAATTCCTCCCGTGAAAACACGAAAGAAGGCACTCCCAATTTGTTTACCCGCCCATGCACGCCAACATTACGATTATTTGATAAAACAACCGCAACATTAACGTTTTCACTGTTAGCAAAATATCGGGCGATGTTCTCGGCATTCGTACCAGATCCGGAAGCAAAAATCGCTATGTTTTTCATATTTTTAGATGTTTAAATGCACAAGAAAAGAAAAAATGTGCAGTTTTCCGCATTTTTAGCTTATTAAATTTGCTTTGTAACATAAAAAATTCTTTTCTTTGCACTGCAAATTTAAAAAGTATATTCGTATTTATTAATCTAAATTGAAAAAGTTATGTCTGAAGTTGCTGAAAGAGTAAAAGCTATCATCGTTGACAAGTTAAGTGTTGAAGAAACAGAAGTTACAAACGAAGCAAGCTTTACTAACGATTTAGGAGCAGACTCTCTTGACACTGTAGAATTGATTATGGAGTTCGAAAAAGAATTCGGCATCTCAATTCCTGACGATCAAGCAGAAAAGATTACAACTGTAGGTGACGCTATCGCTTACATCGAGGCTAACGCGAAGTAATCAATCCTTTTAACTAAAGGTATGGAATTAAAAAGAGTTGTAGTAACAGGTCTTGGAGCTATTACTCCTCTTGGTAATACCCTCCCCGAAACATGGGAAGGTATTATCAATGGAAAAAGTGGCGCTGGACCTATTACTCAGTTTGATGCATCCAAATTCAAGACACAATTTGCATGCGAAGTTAAAGGCTTCGATCCGTTGAAAGTTATGGATCGTAAGGAAGCCCGCAAGTGTGATCGTTATAGCTTATTCGCGATCGACGCGGCGAAACAAGCGATCGAGGACGCGGCAATGGACTTGGATAAAGAAGATAAGAACCGTATCGGCGTTATTTTCGCTTCAGGTATCGGTGGTATCAAGACATTTGACGAGGAAGTATTGAGTTATGCGAAGATCAAGGATACGATCGGTCCGAAGTTTAACCCGTTCTTCATCCCGAAAATGATCTCGGATATCGCGGCTGGACATATTTCCATGCTTTATGGATTCCACGGCCCGAACTTTGCGACCGTCTCAGCTTGTGCATCTTCTACAAACGCTATCAGTGACGCATTCAATTATATCCGTTTAGGCAAGGCTAACGTCATCATCACCGGTGGAGCGGAAGCTGCTGTTTCTGAATCGGGTGTAGGTGGATTCAACTCCATGAATGCGTTATCGACACGTAATGATTCTCCCGAGACCGCATCTCGCCCGTTCAGCGCTAGCCGTGACGGATTCGTGATGGGTGAAGGTGGAGCTTGCTTGGTATTGGAAGAAATGGAGCACGCATTGGCTCGTGGCGCTAAAATATATTGCGAGATCGCTGGAACCGGAATGTCTGCCGATGCTTATCACTTGACCGCTTCTCATCCGGATGGTTTAGGAGCGAAGCTGGTTATGCGCAACGCATTGGAAGACGCGGGAATGACTCCGGAAGATATTGATTACATCAATGTTCATGGAACATCGACTCCCGTAGGCGATATCTCAGAGGTTAAGGCGATCAAAGATGTGTTCGGAGAACATGCTTATCAACTGAATATCAGTTCTACAAAGTCAATGACCGGTCACTTGCTTGGTGCTGCCGGAGCGGTAGAGGCGATCCTGTGTATTATGGCTATAAACGATGGTATTATCCCGCCGACCATTAACCATGCGGAAGGCGACGATGATCCTGAAATAGATTATAAACTGAATTTCACATTCAATAAGGCTCAAAAGAGAGAAGTGAAAGCCGCTTTATCGAATACGTTTGGTTTCGGTGGACACAACGCTTGCGCCATTGTTAAAAAATTCGTGAAATAACGTGTTTAGAAAGCTATACAAACAGCTACATAAAAGAATAAGGCTCCTGCATAATAAAGGTAGGGAGCCTTATTTGTCTTTATCAAAGATTCTAGGTTTTTATCCGGATAATCTCCAGATTTACGAGCAGGCCTTGTTGCATAAATCATCATCAGTAGAGACGGGTGATGGTAAATGGCTTAACAATGAGCGTCTTGAATTTTTAGGAGATGGCATTTTGGATGCGGCGGTCGCCGATATTGTCTATAAGCGCTACCCGAATAAGCGGGAAGGCTTTTTGACAAACACACGCTCCAAGATCGTACAACGGGAAACGATGAATAAGGTCGCCGTACAACTCGGCCTCGATCAAATGGTAGTCTATTCAACCAAGATAAACTCTCATAACAATCATATGTATGGTAATGCGCTCGAGGCTTTGATCGGCGCTATTTATCTGGATCAAGGTTATGACGTTTGTTATAAGTTTATCCGTGACGTGATGATAGAAAAGTATATCGATGTAGATACACTCGTCCGGAAAGAGATAAATTTCAAGTCAAACTTGATTGAATGGAGCCAAAAGAACAAAATATCGATCTCGTTCGATCTAATAGAGTCTTTTACGGATCATGATGGAAATCCTGTATTCCAAAGCGCGATTAAATTGCTCGGCGAGCAAATTGGCATAGGTATCGGTTACTCCAAAAAAGAATCCCAGCAAGCGGCTTCTAAAATGGCGGTCAAAAGATTGCGGACAGACAAAGAACTCCAGCAACGTATCTCTGCCACAAAGAAAAAGAAGACTGGTGAACTAACCGATGAAAAAGAGTTTTCTGACCTCCCAGAGGAAGAAACTGTATGATAAATAGCAGAACTTGGGTATATCAAACGATATACCCAAGTTCTTTGCTATATAAGAATAAGCTCATATAAAGTTGTATGTATGAAAAAACAGTACAGTAAATTTCTCCGAATATTAATAACCGGCATGTTATGTATCGGTTATTTCTCGATTTCAAGTTCGTTGGCGCAGATCAGCGAAGGAGGACTCCCCCCCAGCTTTCAATTCGCAGGTTCACTTCGAAGTGAAAAGCTAGCAGAACAAGTTCCTGTGAATTTCAGTGTGGAAGACCTCAAGACGGTCGATGCGTGGAGGGTCAGCCAAGGCGCTCCGTTGCGTGTAGCCAAGTCGATCCCAACCAGCTTCGACATCGCCGATAGCGGCGATTGGATTTCACTACCCGACGGTAGCCAAATATGGCAACTTCACCTTCAAGCGAAAGGAGCGATCGCCTTGATCCTGTATTACTCCGATTTTTATATACCCAAAGGTGCCCGGTTATACTTGTATAACGCAGCAAAAACCCAAGTATTGGGTGCCTATACGCATCGTACGCATCCTGAAAACGGACCGTTCGCAACCCAAGCCGTAGCAGGCGATGAGGTGATCCTCGAATATGTACCTGCACCATCCGGCGAGACACCTCGACTACGCATCCGGGAGGTCGGTTACGGGTATAATCATCTTGAAGCGATCATGCCAGAAGTACAGGAAGCGCCGGGAGCCGACTTTTCAGGAGCTTGCGAAGTGAATATCAATTGCGAGGAGGGAGCCGATTGGCAGGAGCAAAAGAAGGGGGTGATACAAATGATTCAATATATCCGTAATAAAGAAGGAGAAGGAGGAAGCTATATTTGTACGGCTTCTCTGGTAAATAATACGGCCCGTGACAAAAAGCCTTATGTATTATCCGCCTTCCATTGTTCGCAAGATATACTGGGCGAACAGACGGTTACTCCCGAGGAATTAGCGGTCTGGTTGTTTTATTTCCACCAAGAACATGTGGGCTGCGATAATGAGTCACCCATTTATCCGATAAAAACCATGGTAGGATGTACACGGAAAGCCTCTACCCCTGTCGAAAACGGTTCCGACGGACTGTTGCTGTTGCTTAACGACGAGATCCCCGACGATTATAATGTATTCTTTAACGGATGGGATCGTTCAAATATGCTTTCACTCTCGGGCGTAGGCATCCATCATCCTTCCGGCGATTATATGAAAATCTCCACCTATGGAAATTATCCGACAGAATCGATTACATGGCGTAATAGTGATGTTGGGAAAACCGGGGCCACGAACGCTCATTGGAACGCGACTTTCGATGCCACGCTAAACGGACACGGGGTGACCGAGGGAGGTTCTTCCGGCTCGCCTTTATTTAATAGCAAAGGCTTGATTATAGGTACGCTGAGCGGTGGAAGCTCCAGTTGCGAACTGCCCGAAGGATTGAATTTATACGGTAAATTGTATTATCACTGGAATAAATACAGTGATAATGATACAGCCCGGATGGATGTCTGGCTAGATCCACTCGGAACGGGCGTCACCTCGTTGCAGGGAATGACGCAGGATGGGAAAACGCTCGGAAACGAGTATGAAGGTCCGACTGATTTGAAATACAAACAGATCTCCACGGGTGAGATTCAACTGACATGGAATGCCCCAGTCCTCGAAAAAATAGCTGGTTGGGGATCACAAGATCGTTATCAACAGTTCGGTCTCGGAGGAGATCCATTCTATTTCGCTCAGAAATGGGATACGAAAGATCTACAACCGGTGCATAAAAAAACGATCCGGAAGGTTAATTTCTATCCACAGGAAGGGGTCACTTATGGAGTCTATATCAAACAGGGAAACCGGGAGTATGAAGAGAGTTTCACTCAACTGAAATCAGGTAAAATAAATTCGGTCACACTTAAAACACCATTCGTAATCGACGCGAAGCAGGATTTACTGGTAGCCATTCATGTGATAAGCTATGCCAATAACACATACCCGGCATGCTCCGATGAAGGCCCCGCAGTCGATGGAAAAGGGAATTTATATTCTTTGGACGGAAAAAAATGGGAAACATTCTCAGATGATGAGCTAGATGCCAATGTTGTGTTATCGATCGTAATAAGCGCGGAAGAAGGTGAGCTCCCCTCGAGTTCCGTATTCTCCACGAGCACTTTCTCGGAGAAACCGCAACCCATGAGAACGGGCCGATTATCATTCCGGAAACTGGCTATCGCCTCTGATGCGCAAGAAGCAGAGTTGATCACGGCTTTTCCGGAGCTGACCGGTTATAAGGTATATCAAGATACCCGGGAACTGACGACATTACCTGTTTCTCAACGGAATTATACGGTGAAAAATCTGACAACAAGTACCCCTCTGCTCCAAGTAACGGCACTTTATGGAACCGACGAAAGCGCTCCGGCTACGGTAATTCCGGAAACGAGCGTAGGTAACGAACTGAAGCCAACAGGCGAAGAAGTAGATATTCAACCACGTATCTTCTCGAATGAAGTACAGATCCAGAATTATCAACAACTGAAATCGCTTGAGATCTACAGGGCCGATGGAAAGTTGATACGTAGCGTCCCGCAACCGGGAAGCAGTCTCAGCACGGGTGATTTTGCCACTGGAATGTATATCTTCCGCTTGACTACCGAAAAGGGAAGCCAAACCGTTCAAGGTATTAAAAAATAAACGGCCGCCTACTAGTATAAAGTAAAAAAGGTTGTGCGTTCTCTGACACACAACCTTTTTTATTTTATTTCCCGAATGTTACCCCCATCCGTTTTCCTTGTACGATCAAATCATGATCCGGTGTCACTAATTTTAGTTTTCCCGCTACTTCTAACAAGGGAATGGATTCTACCCTATCTCCTTTCATACAAACCATACGTCCGAATTCACCATTAGCGATCAGTTCCGTGGCATGGCCTCCCAAGCGAGTCGCAAGGTTACGGTCGAACGGAGAGGGGTTTCCACCCCGTTGGGTGTATCCCAATACGGTATCCCGGGTCTCGATACCCGTTCCCGCCTCGATAGCCCGGGTGATATAATCAGAAGGACGCTTTTTATCCGGAGTCTCGATACCCTCGGCTACTACAACGATGGAATAAGGTTTGCCCCTGCGAGCCCGATCCAAGATCGCCTCGTTCACCTTATCGATATCGTATCCCAATTCCGGAAGTAAGATCACGTCGGCACCTCCAGCCATCCCGGCATACAAGGCGATCCATCCGGCATGATGGCCCATCACCTCCACGACCATCACCCGCTTATGTGAACTAGCCGTAGAATGAAGACGGTCTATAGATTCCGTGGCGATATTCACGGCGGTATTAAAACCGAACGTAATATCCGTACCCCATATGTCATTATCGATTGTCTTGGGAACGCCTATCACGTTCAATCCGATCTGAGATAACAGATTGGCCGTCTTCTGCGTACCGTTTCCTCCGATACAAACCAAGCAGTCCAGCCCCAGCTCCTCATAATTTTTCTTAATGATCTCCGGCTTTTCCGAATCTCCCGAGGCCAAGAGCTTACGGAAAGGCTTCTCTCTGGACGTTCCTAAAATGGTTCCCCCTAAATTTAATATGCCGGATAAGCTCCGTTCATCGAAAACTTGGACGTCTTTATTCAAAAGACCTATAAAACCGCTATGAATACCTATCACTTCCATGCCGTAATGCATGATAGCGGTCTTGCCAACACCACGGATCGTAGCGTTGATACCGGGGCAATCGCCACCCGATGAGAGAATCCCTATTTTCATCGTAACGTTAATTTAGTACCTAGCAAAGATATAAATAAAAAGAGAATGCCTACATTTGCACTCGAACAAATAAAAAGAGCATGGATATTTTAACACAGACGATTTCGCTCCTTTTCCGCCATCGACAAACGGAGATCGGACGATTTGGGCAGGATATAGACCATATCCAGCGCAAACAGCTGCATGCTCTGCTTTCGACGGCACGCAAGACGGAATGGGGACTCAAATATGATTATAAAAGCATTCGCTCTTATTCTGACTTCTGCCAACGTCTTCCCTTACAGACTTATGACGAGATAAAGCCGTATGTCACCCGAATGATAAACGGAGAAAGGAATATTCTCTGGCCTTCGGTGGTGCGGTGGTACGCTAAGAGTAGCGGGACCACGAACGACAAAAGTAAATTCCTGCCCGTCACCCCCGAGATATTAAAGGGTTGCCACTATAAAGGCGGCTTTGATTGCGTGGCCATTTATCTGCGGAACAACCCGGAAAGCCGTTTCTTCTCCAAGAAAGGCTTGATATTAGGCGGCAGCCATAGCCCTTCCCCGCTAAACTCCGAGGCTCATCAAGGCGACTTATCCGCCGTATTACTTCAAAATCTCAATCCGCTCGTCAATTTAATACGCGTCCCCAAGAAACCCATTATCCTAATGGATGAATGGGAAAGCAAGATCAAGGCGATCGTGGAGAACACTTGGAATAAGGATGTAAACAGCCTATCCGGTGTTCCTTCTTGGATGTTGGTCTTGATCAAGGCCGTATTGAAAAAAACGGGTAGGGAATATCTTACGGACGTATGGCCTAATCTGGAGGTCTTCTTCCATGGGGGAATCAGTTTCGAGCCTTACCGGGAGCAATATAAAACCTTGATTCCATCGAATAAGATGCATTATATGGAGACCTATAACGCATCCGAGGGCTTCTTCGGGCTGCAAGACGATCCGACAGACCCCAGTTTGCTTATGATGCCGGATTACGGTATTTTCTATGAGTTCATCCCGATGAACGAGGTGGGTAGCGCCCATCCGACCGTGTTACCGCTGGAATCGGTAGAGACCGGGAAAAACTACGCGATGGTAATCACGACCTCGGGAGGATTATGGCGCTATCAGATCGGGGATACGGTACGTTTCACCTCGTTATTCCCTCATAAATTCGTTATCTCCGGACGTACCAAGCACTTTATCAACGCCTTCGGCGAGGAGCTAATGGTGGATAACGCCGATAAGGCGATCGCCATGACTTGCCTACGAACCGGGGCGAAAGTAAAAGAATATACCGCCGCCCCACTCTTTATGCTGGATAAGGCGAAAGGACGGCACCAATGGTTTATCGAGTTTGACAAGAAACCGGAATCTCTCGATGAATTCGCCACTTTATTAGATCTGAACTTACAAAAGCTGAACTCGGACTATGAGGCGAAGCGGTATAAAGAGATCTCCCTTCAACCGCTGGAAATCGTTATCGCCCACGACGGTGCTTTCTATGAATGGCTCAAGCAGAAAGGTAAATTAGGCGGCCAACACAAGATCCCACGCCTCAGCAATGACCGCACGCATATAGAGGAGCTTTTGCGCATCAACCAGTCTCTATAAGCCGGTATGCGCTTTATTCATAAGACGCATTAAAATTGATAAGTCAGATAGAATCCCGCCATATTCGAACTGAATACCGGAGCGGCCACGATCGGGCAGTTCTTCACATTTCGATTGATCCGCCGGGCGATAGCGTTACGAATCGGGAAATAGATCAGATACGATAACTCTACCGACAAGATCCCGAAACCCGCGCCGGCTACTACATCCGCCACCCAATGCCTGTTATTGTATAAGCGGGAACCCGCCACGAACGCCGCTATCGCATAACCCGAGTAAGCGAGTATAGGCGAGCTATCCTTAAATTCCTTATAAGCCATATGCGCCCCTAAGAAAGCATTCGAGGTATGTCCGGACGGAAACGAATAAGGCGCCCCGTCCGGGCGAGGCTCGTTTACCCAGTTCTTCAGCCCATGCACCATCAATCCGTTCATCCCTTCCGCTAAAGCGACCAAGCAAAGTTGGTCCACCCAGTTATGCTTCTCTTTTCCCATAAGGTCGCAGACAAATACCCAACCCAGCATTCCCCACTCCAAGTAATTGTCGATATGGATTTGCTTCACGGAATCTTTCCGTGAAAACAGGTGAAAGTCATTCATCCCGTCGATCGCCGTGCCTACGGCTCCCACCGTTATCAATGAGGCCGGAAGAATCAAGCTTTTCGGGTTAAACTTATAGGCGACGACAGGCATTCTCTCCTTGACAGGGGCTTGAGAACGTACGTTTAACGTATCGAGATCACCAACGCCGGCGAACGCAATGTTTACGAAGCCTATCAAAAGGCTTACCAAGACGATTAATTTCCTATATATCATATCCGTTATTTTCCTCTAAGACATCCCTCTCCCGGATAAACCCTTCATCAAAATAGTTGTTCTCTATTTTCGAATGGATCACCCGCTGGAAATAGAAACGATGGTTATTCCAATGGAAGGCTGGGTATTCCTTATTTTGTTTGACAATATTATTCGTGAAGACCAACCCGTCCACGGACTTGGCGTATACCAATGGCCTATCGAACGTAATAAACTCGTTCGCGTCGATCACGATATCACTATGGAAATATTTCCTTTGCGACGCTAAATCCGGGATTTCGGGATAAATAGAGATAATAGCGTTCGTAAATTGGAACATATTCGTCAAGGAGTTGATGAACTTATTCTTACGGATCAACACGTTCCGGCAAGCGCCGGTCTCGAACCAGCCGTTGCAATCACCGCACAGCAGGATCGCCGTCCCCGAGGTATGATCGAAAACATTATTCTCTACGACCGTTTGCCGAGGCGTGCTGAACAAGGAACCGCGGGCACGGTTATTCCGGATCACGTTATCCGAGAATAGGACCGTCGGCGTCCACTCCAGATTCTCTATGCCGAAACCGCTTCCCTCATAGATCGAAGGATTCACCGTATTCTCAAACCGGATCTCGAACTCCTTCGCCCCTCGGTAATCCGGTTGATCAACTGCCTTGATAGCGGTAATCCGGTTTCTCGCCCCTATCAATTCCATGGTGCTCGAATGGATGAACTGCACGGAATCCCCTACCCTTCCCCATTCGAAACCATACGATTGCGGGTGCATATACCGGCCTACCAAGGTAGAGTCATTCACTCGTCTCACCACTTTCAGGTAAGTTCCATGCACATTGATAGCGTCGTCCATCATCCCTTCGTACAAGCCATTCTTGGAGATGATCGTTCCCTTGCAGGCCGAGAAATGGGTAGCGTCCGCCTGTGTCGTGAAATACCGCGGATCGTCCGCCCCTTTCAAGCAAACGGAGAAACCATCCAGCGTGATATTCTCGCTCACTTGCGCCAAGAGGCCCATTCCCTCGGCATAATGAACCTTGATATTCTCCAGAGTCGTATTCACGTCATGATACAGGAAGACACCGGGAGCCGGACGTTCCCAAGAACGCATGGCGATCACCGTACCGGGCACCAAACGGCTGTCTTTCCAACGGGGAGACTTTATCAGCCTTGGAGAAACCTCGATCAAGCCCCGCACGCCTACCGGGATATCGCTTGTATTATACACCAAATGACGTGTATCTCCCTCGAAGGCGATACCGGAACCGGGAGTCAACTCCCAGCCTTCTCCCTTCGCTACAAACACGCTATCCCGTATCTCATAGCGTACCCATGGAGCCACCTCGAAGGTGATCCCGCCTTTCAGCGTATCGTTCTCCACCACTTTTACCTGTGAAATCTGAGGATGCTTGAAGTCTATACTAAAGTTTTTCAAGACACAATTCCTCGAATCCAGCAAAGAGACCGGCAACATCCTGCCGTGGAAGATTAACTCCGAGCCTTGCCCGTCGAACACCATATTCTTCATCCCCTCGAAAGGCAAGCCTACTTTCTTCGGATTCATTTGATCATGATTCGAGATGAAATAGACACGCTCCGCCGCGCTATCGGGATAAAACTCATAGCGGCCCTTAGGCAAGGTCACCACAATGGTCTGGTTTTCCTCGCATTTCTCCCGTATCTGCTCCAATGCCCTCGCCATAGCGGGCGCATTATCCACATTCTCGACCGGGGATAAACCATAAGCCGACAAATCATACCTCCGTTCCGTAGAACAAGCGCTTCCAAACAGGGAATAAAGCAGGACAACTGCCCCCCATAGATACCATTTCATAGAAAATCAATTAAATATATCCGCGAAGGTATGTATTTTACAGGGTAAGCGCACTAAAAACAGACAATAACTTTCCGTCTCATGAATCCTATCACGAATCTCCTATAATAGCAGCCTGAGTTTTCTCCTAATAAAACAAAAGTTTCCTCAGTAAGAAACTTTTGTTTCCCTATATAGAAACGAAAGTTTTTCCTTGAAGAAACTAAAGTTTTCCGTATAAGAAATTTAGAAAAACTGCAATAGGCTGATAATCAATTAAAGTACAAAAAGAAACAGCTACCCTTTCCATTCTCGGATTCTACCGAGATATGGCCGCCATGCAAGGTGATTATTTGCTTACAGATGCTTAAACCGATACCCGAGCCGGAGGGCTTGGTGGTAAAGAAAGGTACAAAAACCCGGTCGATAACCTCGGGTAAGACACCGATACCGTTGTCTCGCACGGTAAAGACGAGTTCGTTTCCCTCCCGCTGAGCCGCCACGATAATCTCGGGGTTTGGCTTTTCCGCACAAGCCTCACAAGCATTCTTCAGTAAGTTCAAGAAGACCTGCTCCATCTGCGCCCGATCCGCGAACCATTCCAGAGGCTCGTCCGGCAAGCGGAAACGGATAGAAGGCTCAGGGCACAAACGCCTTAAATCCGAAAAGAAATCTTTCACTAAGATACGGGTCTTTACCGGAGAGGCGATCCGGGTCAATCTCCGGTAATTCTCAACGAAATCCAGCAACCCTTTACTCCGGCGATGGATGACATTCACCCCATGCTGGATATACGAACGATTCCGGACATCATCCGGATCTGCTTTACAACGTTTGCTCAAGGTCTCGGACAACGAGATAACGGGTGTGATGGAGTTCATGATCTCGTGCGTCAAGACACGGATCAATTTCTGCCAAGCCTCCATCTCATTCCGCTCCAAGGTAGAATGGATGTTCTTCAAGCTGACGATCCAACGCTCGCAACCTCGCAAGTCGATACGAGTGGCATCGATCGCCCAATCTTGCGGAACGGATGGTTTTCCGTAACGCACCACCGTCTTCCCCGCCTTGATAGCCTCCAAGAACTCATTGGGTAACCGACACCTCGTATCCAGCAACGCATCGGCGGCCCGGTTCTTCCATTCAATAGCCCCTTCCCTGTCAGTAACGAGTACGGCAGTGTCCACCTTATTCAACAGACTCTCAAAATACTGCCGCCTCACCTCCTCGTCCATCAATCGGCCACGCAAGGATCGCAGGGCCGCAGACAAATCGTCCGCCAACTCCCGCATCACCTTATCCTCGTAAGGTGAACGAACGATCTGGATCAAGTCTTGCTGTCGCAAGCAATCCACCACATAACGCCAATACTTCACCTGCCGCATCTGTATGAAATAAAGATGAATCGAGAAATACAAGATCGCGATCCCGCAAAAAGTAGGACAAAAGATAATCTCCTCATGCACGCAATAGAACAGGAGTCCCGTAGACAAGACGATGCCTAGGATGTGCGAGATGACCGTGAACGCATACGATCTCATAAGCCGAACTTCTCTATTTTACGATACAAAGAAAAACGGGTGATACCCAATAGCTCGGCGGCATAGCTCATATTACCGTTGCTTTGCCGCAAGGCCCGCTCAATGATTTTCCGCTCGGCTTGTTCCAGATTCAAATCAGGGTCCGGTTCCTTCTTTCGCTCGTACGAGGCCGTATAGAGAGGGAAATCATCCGGTCTCAGCACCGTACCCTCGTTCAAGATCACGGCTCGCTCCAAAACATGCTGCAACTCCCGGACATTACCGGGCCAAGGGTATTTCATCAGCTTACTCCCCGCCTCCCGGCTCAACCCTTTGATCGTTTTCTTGTATTTCCGGCTATACAGCCTCTGGAAATGATCGGCCAGCATCAAGATATCCTCTCCCCGCTCACGCAGCGGTGGTATGGCTATCTCTATGGTATTGATCCGATAGAGCAAGTCTTGCCGGAAACTCCCCTCGCCCACCAGCTGACGCAGATTGGCGTTGGTGGCGCAGATCAAACGGACATCGATCGAGATCGGTTCCACCGCTCCCAAACGGGTGATATGACGTTTCTCTATAGCCGTCAACAATTTAGACTGCATCGGCAAGGACAGGTTACCGATCTCGTCCAGAAAGAGCGTACCACCGGAGGCCATCTCCATCCGTCCCGACTTAGACCGTCGGGCATCCGTGAAGGCTCCTTTCTCATAGCCGAACAACTCACTCTCAAATAATTGTTCCGGGATGCTTCCCAAATCGATCGTCACGAAAGCATCGTCACGCCGGGGCGAGTAATGCCTCAACAAACGAGCCACCAAATCTTTTCCCGTACCGCTCTCGCCGGTAATTAATATATTCGCGTCAGTCTCCACGAGTTTGTAGATCGTATCCTTTACCTTCAGCATCGCTGGCGACTCACCGATCAATTCCGGCAATGTGTCGTCCGCCTTCATGGCTTTCATCTGCTCCCGCAAACGTCCGACCTCCTTACGGGAATGGCTCAATCGAATGCCCGACGAGAGGGTAGCCAGCAACTTCTCCGTTTCCCACGGCTTGGAGATGAAATCGGTAGCGCCAACCTTAATGGCCTTGACCGCTTTCTCTATATCCGAATAGGCCGTCATGAAGATCACGACCGCCTGCGGATCGATCTCCAAGATTTGTCCCAAATACTCAAAACCCTCCTGCCCGCTCACGGCATCCCGATGGAAATTCATATCCAGCAAGACCACGTCCGGTTGGAACGTCCGCATGAAATACTCGATGCGTGCCGGTTGTGTCGTTACCTTCACCTTTTGCATGTACGGCTCCAACAGTAAGTTCAATGCGAACAACACATCCTTATTATCGTCGATGATCAATATCTTTCCTTTTTCTTCCATACGGACAAAGATAAAGGGAATAAAGACAGCTTGTACGTGCATTATCGCACAAAAAATGTACGCTATCGCACTACATGAAGAAATACAGATTTTTCTATGATTCTATTTTCTAATACGTTACATTTATGGCATGATATTTGAATCGGATTCAGCGAAATTGAGTCATCAGCGATATCATCAAAAAACGGAATTGCCATGTTAATACATTACTGTGTCATTGCCTTCAAAAACATCTGGAAGTATAAAGTCAGCGCCTCCATCAGTATCCTAGGGCTGGCTTTCGCCCTCGTCTGTTTCGTGCCCATACTCTATTGGATGGATCATGAGACCACTTACGATTCTTTCTACAAGGATTCCGAATCCATCTACCGTGTCTATAGCGTAGAGAAACAATCCGGGAAAGTGAACAAAGGAGCTTCGAAAGGTATCGAAAATAGCTTACGAGAGCAAGTCCCAGCTATCGAAGCCTCCACCACGCTTATGCTTTCAACCGAAAACTGCCGTACCCAAGCGACTCCTTATATCCAAATGAATATGCTTTATACAGACAGTACGTTCCTAGAGGTATTCCCGCAATCTTTCGTTTGTGGAGAAATGAATCATCCGCTACAAATCATAAACAACATGATCTTGAGCGAACGTACGGCGGTCCGTCTATTTGGCGACGCGGAAAAGGCGATCGGACAACCGATACACACCTTGATGAGAGCCTCCTTACCTCCCTACATCGTCACGGCTGTGGTGAAAGACCCATCACCCCATACCAATCTACCGTTCGACGCGATCATCAACCATAACATGATACAGCATTTCTCCCAGTTACCTCCAGAGGCACAATGGAGCTTCTTCGTGATGGACTTATACGTGAAACTCCATCCAAGCTCAGACCCAAAAGTCTTTGCCAATCAACTAAAAGAGCTACCTGAACGTATCGGGGTGAACAAGGAGATCGAGTTGCGAACACTCCCCATCCATGAGATCCGGCATCATCTGAATGAAGATACACCCTTCACCTTAAATTTCATCGGCTTGTTCGTCGTATCCGGTGCCTTATTATTGTTTGCCGCCCTCTTCAATTTCTTGAATTCCTATATGGATCTCTTTCGGCAACGTGTGCGGGAATGGCGTTTACGGACGGTCAACGGCGCAACGAGAAAGCAATTGATCGAACAAATGTCTGTCGAACTAGGCTGTTCCGTACTTGCATCCTTGTTGGTAGCCTTGATCTTCATAGTCCAAGTCAAGCCGCTTTTCGCCCGATGGCTGGAGATTGATTTGGAGATGGGCCGGTTCCTGTTTCTTTTCGCAGGGGTAGGTATAGGTACATTCCTCATCCTCCAATGTGCAGGATTAGTATTCTTCGGACAGTTCAGCCATACGGCAACCACCTCGCTCGTTCCCAAAGAGACAGTCAAACCCCTTTTGTTACGCCGCATGGCCGTGACCTTACAATTGATGATCAGTATCCTGTTCATCGTAGCATCGCTGGTTGTCATGGAGCAAATGCGATTCGTAAATCAAAAAGATTTAGGTTTCGATCCAAAAGGCCTTATCCAACTATCCGGCTTCGTAGACGTATCCGGGAAAATAGAATCCACGTTGATGCAAGAGTTAAGTGCCCTGCCGCAGGTCAAAAGTTTCACCGACACGAACTTTAAGCCTCAACATCATGTCGATCCCATGGCGATCTTCACGAATGTGGAATGGGAGGGAAAACCGCTGGACACAAAGGTGGACTTCCACCTCTATGGAACCGATCACCGATTTGGTGAGACCTTCGACCTAAAGATGTTAATGGGCCGGTGGTGGACAGAAGGCAACGAACTTAGTGTCGTGCTCAACGAGTCGGCGGTTCGTGCCATGGGCTTACAAGACCCAGTCGGCAGCATCATCCGTATGCCGTGGTGGTCAGATTTCAGCGTGATCAAAGAATACGAGATCGTCGGTGTCGTCAACGATTTCCATGCGCTATCTTTCCGGGAAAGTATTCATCCGATGCTATTCATTCCTTCGGGTGGACTGGTGAATAATCTGTATATCCGGGTCATACCGGGCGAGGAAGGAAACATCGCCCACCATATCACGGAGCTACTGCCCAAGATAGACCCGACATTAGCGGATACCCGGATCACCCCGATCGGAACGCTTTACGATCAACTGAACCAATCCGAGATCGTCGGGCTGAAAATATTCTCGTTCCTCGCTTTCGCCTGTTTGCTAATCTCCTTGTTCGGCATCTACGCCGTCGCTACAGCCTCCACGAAACGGCGGCGTAAAGAGATCGCTATCCGGAAAGTAGTAGGCTCGAAAGCCTCCGAGATCATTTTCTTGTTCTTCAAGGAATACATGCGATTAATTGTCATCGCCGGAATCATCGCTTTCCCGATCAGCTATCTCGTCATGAACTACTGGTTGCAAGGCTACGCCTATCGCATCCAAATCCAGATCTGGTGGTTGGTGGGAATATTCATCACCATTACCAGCATGGTTCTAGGTACGATACGTGAACAGGTATGTAAGGCAGCCAATGAGAATCCGTCGGAAGTCATCAAGAGTCAATGAATGCCTATGAAAACTACAGACTATTCACGATCAGCTTGATAATACCAAGGATTTTATGTAAGTTCGCGATTCCTAAATATATAATAGAATATGGAACATCCATTGAATATTTACAACACGCTTACGAGAAAGAAGGAGCAATTCATACCCCTGCACGAGCCGCATGTAGGTATGTACGTATGTGGCCCCACGGTTTATGGTGACGCCCACTTGGGACACGCACGTCCGGCGATCACGTTCGACTTGCTATTCCGTTACCTTACCCACCTAGGATATAAAGTGCGTTATGTACGTAATATAACGGATGTAGGGCATCTGGAGCACGACGCCGATGATGGGGAGGATAAGATCGCCAAGAAGGCACGGCTAGAACAGTTGGAGCCGATGGAAGTGGTTCAATATTACCTCAATCGTTATCATCAAGCGATGGATGCGCTGAACGTACTTCCTCCCAGCATCGAGCCGCACGCTTCCGGACATATTATCGAACAAATCGAGTTAGTCAAGAAGATTCTGGATAACGGCTACGCTTACGAGAGTCAAGGCTCCGTCTATTTCGACGTAGAGAAATATAATAAAGATCATAAATACGGCATCCTCTCGGGTCGCAATATCGAGGATATGTTGAATACGACTCGCGCGTTGGACGGGCAGGACGAGAAGCATAACGCCATCGACTTCGCCCTTTGGAAATGCGCCCAGCCGGAGCATATCATGCGTTGGCCGTCTCCGTGGAGCGACGGCTTCCCCGGTTGGCACTGCGAATGTACCGCTATGGGCAAGAAATACCTCGGGGAACATTTCGACATCCACGGGGGTGGCATGGACTTGATCTTCCCGCACCATGAATGCGAGATCGCGCAAGCCGTGGCTTCCCAAGGGGATGACATGGTTCATTATTGGATGCACAATAATATGATCACCATCAATGGCCAGAAGATGGGTAAATCATTAGGTAATTTCATCACACTGGAGCAGTTCTTCACGGGTGATCATCCGACGTTGCAACAAGCATATTCCGCCATGACCATCCGTTTCTTCATCCTGCAAGCGCATTACCGTAGCACGGTTGATTTCAGCAATGAGGCTTTGCAAGCTGCCGAGAAGGGCTTGTCACGCTTGATGGAGGCATACGGACATTTGATGAAGTTGAAACCGTCCGCTACCTCTACTGTAGACACGAGAGGTCTTCGTGAGAAATGTTTCGAGGCCATGAATGACGATTTGAACTCACCGATCGTGATTTCTCATCTATTCGATGCCGCCCGTGCGATCAATTCGATAAAAGACGGCAAGGCTACCATAACCGAGGAGGACCTGAAAGAATTACAAGAGGTATTCCACTTGTTCTTGTTCGACATCCTAGGTATGAAAGACGAGGCTTCCGCAGGTGGTAACAGCTATGAGACTTTTGGCAAGGCCGTAGACTTATTATTATCCATCCGCCAGCAAGCCAAGGCGAATAAAGACTGGGCCACCTCCGACAAGATCCGTAACGAATTAACCGCAATGGGATTCGAGATAAAGGATACCAAGGATGGTGCGGAATGGAAACTAAGCAAATAATCCACCAAGCGAATAGTAAGAGGTTATGACAATCCATGAATTTCTTCAAGGCGATAAATTCGCCTTGCTTGCGGGCGTTGAATTATTAGAAACGGGCAACGGTTACGCCAAGGCGCGTATGCTCATCAAGCCCGAACATTTAAATGGTGGAGGCGTATGTCAAGGTGGGGCGATCTTCACGTTGGCGGATCTGGCTTTCGCCGCGGCGACTAATAGCCACGCACGCCTGACATTATCCATTACCTCAAACATCAATTTCTTTAAGGCGGAGAGTAAGGGATATTTATATGCGGAAGCGAAAGAAGCGTTCAGCCATAAGAGACTGGCGAATTGCGAAGTCCGTATCACCAATGAAGCCGGAGAATTAATCGCGACTTTTAATGGTACAGGTTACCGCAAAGACACGGAATTACCCTTCACTCCGTTGGTTTAAAAAAGAAATTCTATAAAAAGCGAAAGCCTTTGGGGTTTGTTCCCAAAGGCTTTCGCTTTTTTATGCTTATACGCAACACATTATAAATCAATCTAAACAAACAATATGTCATAAACAAATTATTCACATGTCATAACCTCTGCCTTTATGAGCCCCCTTTATTATAAAACATCTTTTATATTTGTCTACATCTATGCTACACGATCACGACAACTACCCTATCAATATAAAAAGCTCTCGCCCCAGCTCCGTGATGAGCTGGGTGCGAGAAACACAAGCCTATCTAAAAGCTTTCATTTCTTCTGCACCACGATACGGCAAGTAAGCGGGGCACGCAGGTTATAGGAGTCTTTATAATAGACCTCCGCCGCCCCAATCTTCAGTTTCGCCCGGATCTTTACCGGGATATGGTTCTCGTCATCACCGATCCAAACCTCCGCCGCTTCCTTGGCTTGGGTAAATGCCTCATCGTAGATATCGATATAGAAATGACGGGTACGGAATTTCGCCTCCTTATGCTCGACGATCTGTTGTCCCGTATAGCGGAAACGAGCGTTCACGAGCTCCCGGCCGATAGCGATCATGAAAGGGAACTCCGCACCATAACTCATCGTCCGCCAATCCAGCGAACGGAGATACATCGTAGCTCCCAGCATATCGAATACACGTCCTTTCGCCATTAGCATCGTGTCGATCTTCGTCTCCTTTAATGTATGGCGATGCGAGTGGATATCGATCCTACCGCTTCCTTGATACTCAAACTGGAGATTATCCACCAGATAGTAGTCTCCCTCGTTCGTGCGCTTCGAGCTGAACAAGAGCCGAGGCTCCTTTGAGTAATGGCAATCCATCGTATCACGCATCCTAAAGACTTTCTCGATCACGCCGGCAGAGCGGAACAACAGGTTATAATGCCATGACGGCGCTCCTTGGTATTCCGATTCTTTCACGGAAAGGGTAGCCAATCCGGCCTTCGACATGATCAGCCCCCATTTGAAATAAAGATCGTAATCCACCCGTTCCCCATGGGATAACGGCAACGTTTGTGCCCGCAAAGACGTAAGACTCGCTACACACAAAAAGAAAACGCATATATACAGTTTAGAAGCGCAAGCCGCCCACACCGCTGTTCCTATTGGACGAAGACTGTGTTCCCTCATTTTTGTAATCTCTTTTCTTTTTCGTTAGCTCTTTCGGTTTATTCTTCGTGATATCGATCGGTTTCTGCCGTTTCATCGGTGTAGCCTTGATATTCCAAGTCTCCTCCACTTGCCAGTTCTGCATGATATTGAATATCTTCGGGCAATAGAAGACAAGTTCCGGCTGCCGTTTATCGGCGTAATTACCGGTATCCCAGACACCGTTATCATTCACGTCTAATACTAAACGGGCATAATATTTATCCGGTTTCAAGTCCATGAAAAGCACGCCGCCATCTTTTACCTTCACCTTACGGATCGGCTGGTCGCTGCTATTCAATAATTCCACGAAAGCGGTGGTATCCGCTCCCTCGATATTGATATATAAATGCCCATACTCATCTTCCTTCTTGATCTTGAATTCCCCGCTATACACATCGTTCCATTTACCATAGGCACTGAATATCGTGGCGGAATCTACTTCCAAACGGAATTCCTCGCCATATTTCCACGGGCGCTTGATGAAGAAATTCAAGGAATTCGTCGTATCCGGGAAGAAATCGAAGTCAACGGCTTCCCAAAGCGTATCCACTTTCTGATCCAGATAAAAATGATCTTTCGTTAACCCCGCTACCGGTTCGCTAAACGTAACAGCGACCGTATCATACAGGTTGATCGAACCGGAAGCGTTTACGTTCATTCCTAGAAACTCGATGGGTTCCGGCTCATCGTCTTTTTTCTTTTTCTTCTTCTCCACAGGACGGCGACGCACGGTAAATTGTACCGTATCGGTCTGCGGACGAAGTATATTCATGGAATCGCTTTTCAGGTAATTCACCTCCACTTGCAGCGTATCTTGCTTCCAGATCAAAGAATCGGTCAACCAGTAATGCACGGCTTTTCCTTCCTCCGCTGTCTGCAAGAAATACCAATTGCTATCCGCCGGGGTGAAATTCAAAGGAACCGGTACCGGAATAGTATCCAAGGAGGTATTGAAACGCAAGGTTAGTATTTTCTCATCCGTACGCTCCGGCTTCAACATATATTGACGCTCTACTTTCTCCTTAAACAGGCGTAACTCGATATTGTCCGGCATAAAATGGGTATAACCGACTGTCATCACCGTATCGATCGTCAAGCTATCTTTCCAAATCGTATCTTGACGGGTCGTCAACTCGAACGCGGGGACGATCAAGGAATCGTAAAAAGCGATCTGCTGCCCGGGCTGGCTGTACTTGTAGGAGCGCATCACATCCTCCAAGGCATAGATCCGATAGGTTCCGGGGGCCATATTACGAATCGTAAACTCTCCCTTGTCGTTCGTACGGGAAGTACGGACAAATGGGATCGTCGTAAAGGCGGAATCCTCCAGATTCGTATGCACGCCGATCGTAATACCCGGCATAGGCTCCAGATTCTCGGCGTTCAGCAAGACTCCGGACACTTCCATACTATCAATGGATTCGCCGGTAGAAAACGCGAAGGAATAATTCTCCAATACATTCTTCTCATTATTATCGGAGATCGAATTGGTAAAGTCTATCGTATAGGTCGTATTCTCCTTCAACGTATCCATCAGCTCGATGACCGCCTTCCGGCCGTTCGCCCGGATAACGGGTTGCTCCATTTGGGGTGGAGTGATGATCACGTTTTCGGTAGGCTTATCGATCTGGATCAACTCATCAAAAATAATCTCCACCTTCTTTCCCTTATAGTTTATCTGGCCGGGCAACGGCGTACTGCTTACGAACTTAGGCGGAGCCTCATCATAAGGCCCCCCGTTCGGCGAGGCTATATTCGCGCACGAATACAACACGACCAACAGAAGTACCCCTATAAAGAACCGTAAACTATTTCTTACGTATTTATCTTCCATTCAATCTTCATATTTCAATTGAGGGACAAAAATAGGGAAAAATCCCGTGAACGATAAGGATATATACGCTAATTAATCTATCTTAAAATGAAAAAGCCCCTATCTCCTTATTGAATAAAAGATATAGGAGCTCTATAAGTATCTCAATTACTTAAATACTACCCTATGAACCTCAAAAATCGTGTCGCTTACTTGTATCCTTAAAATATATATGCCGGAATTCACTTGACTAAAATCAAGTGTACCCCCACGTCGTTCCATTTTCCCCTCAGCAACCAATAGACCCGTCGCTTGATTATATAGCTGATAAGAGACTTTATTAGACAAAACCGCATTAGGTGACATAAAAGATTCTTCTTCCAATTGATTTTCGGCAATATCCACAATTTTACTGGATCCATTAGAATAAACCATATAAGAACTTTGTACAGAAACAGTCATCGACGCCGCAGATCCAGGAGACCCACACTGAGCGGTATAAGCGCGACATGCTACAGAATAAGTTCCCCTTACTGAAAATGTTATATAGTTCGTGTTTCGTGACGGAGACTGGCTCACACCCGAACTCGGTGATATGATCCACTTGTATTCACAGACATCATTCGCATAAAGAGGTGTCGCCACAAACAAACCTAGCCGGTTCCTTTTCCTTTGTAATCTCCTGCGCATTGGCTGTCGCAAATAATAAAAGAACAGCCATAGACAAAAGCCATCTACTCTTCAATATACACCTCTTGCTCATACTCCATCCCATATTATGCGTTCATAAACATCCGATTAACATGATAAAATTTTTGTTCACTTCCACCTTCCTTTCTTTATTAAAAACAGATTAAATACTATTGACAAATATAGGTCTTATATTTAATATTCCAAGATGCATCCAATAGAAATAGAACAACTACGTCAGAAGCATCAAGCATCGAATTGGCATTTTGACAATTTGTCATCTTATCCCCTAAAGAGTCGCATATTTCGGGCCAAAGTACGTCTCGCTCTCAAAAACGAGAAAAAATTTCAGCAACGCAATGATTTATAGAGAGATGCAGAAAAACAGCCTTATTTCCGACTCCCAAGCTTCATATTCACCACTTCCCGCTCCTAATTTGCCCCTTTTGTCTACATCACTTATCACGACAAACAGTCTCTTTTCGACAAAAAGGCAGCGATACCCGGTTTATCCCTTACAAAAGCACAATTTGATAAAACAAACGCAGAGCCCCTAACACACGTGCCGTAGAGAGCACTTTAATCCATAAGATCATAAACCTATGATAACTAAAGATCTAAAGGTAAAAAAGTGATTCCTGTGGACACCTAAAGTGATTTCCGTGGACACCTAGTTGCCTAAGGTCCCCTTCTTTTTACAATTTTTATATTACATTTGTCTTGCAAATCGCAAGGTTTTATCTTTAAGCCGGCTTGCCGGCTGATAATACAATTTATTTGCGAAACTTAAATAAAAAATATATTAATGAAACGTTTTCTGATATGCTTCGCATTTTGCTTCATGCAATTGGTTGGCTTTTCGTTTTGCTCAAGCGATGAGTCTGCGCCCGCTCATTTCGTCGAATGGAAAGCGGAAACGATTGTCGATGAGTCTGAAATCAGCCAGACCGGTTTGGACGCTTGGTTCGAATCGGAGGAAATCAGCGATGACGTTTTCGACCGCATGTGGCTGAAATCGTGGAAAGAGGATTGTCCCTTGGACAGATCCGATCTCCGTTACCTGAAAGTGCTGTATCGCAATGCCGATGGATTGCCGCAATGCGGCGAGATGGTAGTAAACGCCGCTATCGCGGATAAAGTACTGGGAATATTTCGCCAGCTCTATGAAGCAGGCTACCGGATCGAGAGGATGGCGTTGATCGATAATTATGGCGCCAATGATGAGACAGCGATGCGTGCGAACAACTCCTCCTCATTCAATTTCCGCTTCATGACGGGTTCGACCACTAAAATATCCAAACATGGCCTTGGGCTTGCCATCGACATCAACACGCTTTACAATCCATACGTCAAGCGAAAAGACGACGGTACTTGGCACATTGAGCCCGCTACCGCCGAACCATACGCTTTCGACCGCGGAAGCAGAACCGACATCCCCTATAAAATAGACCATGATGATTTGGCGTACAAACTCTTCACTGAGGCCGGGTTTGAATGGGGCGGTGATTGGACATCACTAAAAGATTACCAGCATTTTGAGATTAATTTAGAATAAAGGATTATGGACAAAAACAATTGTATGAACATATCTCGATTATTATTTTTATTATTGGTTATCATCAACTCTTATCCCGCATTCGGCCAGGAGGATAAGAATGTCATATATAAGGTCGGCGTTGGAGAACTCATATACACCCCACCGAGTGAAGGAAATCCTAACGCCGCCGTAAAAGTTCTTAAAGATGTGGCGGATGTCCTTCTCAGCGGTCAAACCACAAAACAGCAGCCCCAATATGCCGAAGCGGTCAGGGCAAGCATTGTCAATGGCTTGAGCAAGGTTATTCTTTTCCGACCGTCCGATGGCGCAATTTCTCAAGAAGAACTTTCAAATAATATTCCAGCACTTTATGTTGATGGGACTATAGTCAATATCAGCACCGTTTCCAAAACAGAGACAAATAAAGACAGCAAAGGAAATAAAACCACCCATACATCTTACTGTGGGATTATAAGTGTGACCGTGAACCTGAAAGACGCTTACGATGGTACGTTGATCAACAGCGAGACATTCAGCATATATGACAGCGACCTTTACTGGATGACTTCCGGCGAAAAAGCGATCAATAATGCCCTTGAACGCCTTACTTCCAAGGTGGCTAGCTTTTACAACCAGATGTTTCCGCTACATGCCTCAATCGTTGAAAAAGGTGAGGTTAAAAAAAACAAACAGAAAGAGGTCTATATCGATCTTGGAGCAGCCAACGGAGTGTATAAGGGACAGCGGTTTGATGTTTTCCTCGTCAAGACAATCGCAGGTAAGGAAGCGAAGACAATAATCGGCAGGCTTAAAATTGAAGAAGTAGAAGGTGACGAGATAAGTTTGTGTAAAGTTACCAAAGGAGCTGACAAGATAAAGACAGCGCTCGATGAAAACCAAACACTTCTAATAACCAGCCGATAAGAGGCTATATAATAACTATTAAATTGTAACGAACAGAATCTAGATAAGGGAACTATGGGCAACCCAGGAAATCCTGATCTGAAACTAACATCAAAATAAAAAGCGTATGAAGTAATCTTTCCTTCGAAAAGTAACAGGTGGGATCTTGCTATTATTGGCAGGATTGACCCAAGTAGTCACGCAAACAGAAGCGTGGGTTATCACAGAAGACGTAGACTATGCGGATGTGGTTCACGTAAAAGAACTAATCATCAAAGGCACCTCTGAGGAATCCAACGGATACAATTGATATTTCCTTACGGAATAACAGCACGATCGAGACCATCACGGTTGAAAGCGGCAAAGCGGAAATGCACTTCTGTCTTATGCTGATATAGGTGGTTCTTCTTTAATTTAGTTGAAAAGAATATGTTCCATTATCATCTTGTTTTTAAGAAGTCCTATACTCGCTTTACCATACATTAAGCGTTTCACAGTCTTTAGTTTGTTGACAAAACCTTCCGTAATCCTATTCGTCACATTTTGTATAATTGTATTCTTTACGGCAGCATAGTCAAGTTTAATTCCCTTGATAAAGGTTTTTAGATGTGGTATTTTTGTCTTCCAATAAGCTTTCATCCATCGTATTAGATTTATCGGTTCATTTCCTTTTATAACTTTGTAAAAAGAACAGGCAGTTTCATACATTTGATTGAACCAATCTGTTTCATTAAGCAGTTCTATCAGATTCTTTCCCTCCTCACTGGATTCCCTCCCCACCATTGAATTACATACAATAGAGGTCATGGTCTTTACAGGTATGAGAGCGGACCTTTCATCTTTAGGCTTCTCTCTCTTTTGGAGCTTGCAGCTTTTTGCCCGGAACCCTCTGTGTCCGTCACTGAGATAGCGATAATGGTCATAAAACGGAGTCCTGCTTCCTTTGAATCCCCGCTTCTTGATTTCTGCATATATGGCTGACAGAGGCTTGCCAATTCTACCGCCCGATGATGTTCCAGCCATATCCCGAAACTATCCTGTTCTCTATCAGCCAGTAAGTCTATCACGATAGACTGGTCAAGATCTATAATAATGCTTCCATATTTAGAACCCTTTCTTTGTGCCCAGTCGTCAACGCCAATTCTTATGACATCAGTATATGCGGGAGGCAGCATACGGTGCAAATCTCTTAATATTGTTGACCCGCTGAGTTTTATTCCTTGAAAGGAAAGTATTTTGCCGGCAGTAATGGAAGAATGTTTGACCGCATGTTGATTCTGTACAACTTCACATCTACGAGTACGCCTGCGGTAACGGAACACTTCTATCCCTGGCTGTTCGGCAAACGTGCGGAATTTGCATTCCGGATTTGAGCAGAAGAATTTGCGCATTCTAAGATGGAGAATAGCGGTATTACCAAACACTGGCAAGTCTGAGATATGTCGGATATACCGACTGTGGACCTTCATGCTTTTTGTTCCACAATAGGGACATATACCATAGTCTAGAGAACCGCATGCATATATGTTGACGATGCCGTCAAGAAACTCCGTACTTTCAATTGTCAGTTCTGCATTAGGAAAGAATGCCGAAAGGCTAATTTTATCTTCATAAATGGCGTCAAAAGCTTCATGGTCACGACCTTTTTCTGTAACTTTGGGGTCGTTAGGGTATTTTTGCATTATCGTAATCCTTTAAGTCTGGCGACATAAAGCTACGAAAAACAAGCAAAATATCCTAACGTTTATATTGTATAATATATTAATTATCAGATGAATATTATAATCGAATGAATTGATGTTTATTTCTTGATAATTAAGGTTCCACATCAAATAATGACAAGAATGAGGTAACATATCTATGCGAATCTCTCAAGGCCCCCTGCCACGAAGTTCGGATGCTGGGATACTTTCTCTACGGTACCGTCTTCATGTAGGATATAGGCAGGATTATGGCCGGCATTGGTAAAGTCGATGTCTCCACTCTTATGGTTTAGGATCCCATAGAACATCGTTACGAACATGGAGTTTACGCTGGCCTTGCACAATA
>OLIL01000396.1_pt1 | contig 26407 bp, 20 predicted proteins | sample 1609701 | NCBI WGS metagenome assembly OLIL01 (sample SAMEA4350146, study PRJEB24818) | metagenome | biome: human; feature: gut; material: faeces | place: Denmark | collected 2013-09
TGATAGCATTATTAGCTCTATTGTCTGTAGGCAAAGCAGCAGCACAGTCTGTCACGGTAGAAGCAAAAATTGATTCATTGCAGATACTGATTGGCGAACAGGCGAAAGTGCAATTGCAAGTAGCCATGGATGCTAAACAGCGTGCTATTTTTCCTGCTTACACCGATACATTGGTAAGAGGTGTGGAAATTATAGAAACTGTCAAACCGGATACTCAATTCCTGAATGATCGCCAACGAATGTTGATTACTCAAGAATACATTATCACTTCTTTTGACTCTGCTCTATATTATCTACCACCAATGCCGGTTACCGTAGATGATAAAGTATATAAATCCAAAGCTCTGGCATTGAAAGTATATTCGATGCCGGTTGATACATTACATCCGGACCAGTTCTTTGGACAGAAACCTGTGATGAAAGCTCCTTTTGCGTGGGAAGACTGGTATGGATTGATTGCTTGTTCATTCCTGGCTTTACCTTTGCTTGGTTTACTGATCTATCTCATTATTCGTATACGTGATAATAAACCTATTATCCGTAAAATAAAAGTTGAACCTAAATTGCCGCCACATCAGGCTGCAATGAAAGAGATAGAACGTATCAAAACAGAGAAGATATGGCAAAAAGGACAATCGAAGGAGTATTATACCGAACTAACGGATACACTTCGCACCTATATTAAGAACCGTTTCGGATTTAACGCATTAGAAATGACTTCTTCTGAAATAATTGACCAGCTATTGGAGTTGAATGATAAAGAGGCTATATCAGACTTGAAGCTTTTGTTCCAGACCGCTGATTTAGTTAAGTTTGCCAAACATGATCCTCAGATGAATGAAAACGATGCTAATTTAATTAATGCCATCGATTTTATCAATGAGACAAAACAACCGGAAGAGGAAAACCAGAAACCGCAACCAACGGAAATCACTATCATTGAGAAACGTTCTTTACGTGTTAAAGCTATGCTGATTTGCGGAATTGCACTGTTATCAGCAGCACTGATTGGTACCTTTATATATATAGGTCTGCAGTTATACAATCTTTTTGTATAAAGAGTGTATAACTTAATACTAAATAGTAAACTGTTAAATCATAAATAAAATGGTTTTTGCCAATATTGAATATCTGTTTTTGCTATTATTGCTTATACCATATATTGTATGGTATATCCTGAAACAAAAGAAAAGTGAAGCAACCCTTCAAATTTCAGATGCTCGGGTATATGCACATACACCTAAAAGTTATAAGAACTATTTGTTGCATGTTCCATTTCTACTGCGCTGCATTGCTTTGGTGTTAGTTATCTTGGTTCTTGCACGCCCGCAAACTACTAACAAGTGGCAGAACAGTGAAATAGAAGGAATTGATATTATGCTGGCTATTGACGTTTCTACCAGTATGCTGGCTGAAGACTTAAAGCCAAACAGACTTGAAGCTGCCAAAGATGTAGCTGCTGAATTTATCAACGGACGCCCCAATGATAATATCGGTATTACATTATTTGCAGGAGAAACTTTCACTCAATGTCCGTTGACTGTAGATCATGCCGTATTGTTGGATATGATACATAATATTAAATGCGGCCTTATCACTGACGGTACTGCGGTTGGTATGGGTATTGCTAATGCTGTGACTCGCTTAAAAGATAGCAAAGCGAAATCTAAAGTTATTATCTTATTGACGGATGGTACTAATAATAAGGGAGATATTTCTCCAATGACAGCAGCAGAAATAGCTAAAAGTTTTGGTATTCGTGTATATACTATCGGGGTAGGTACTAATGGAATGGCCCCTTATCCTTATCCGGTGGGGAATACTGTACAATATGTAAGTATGCCGGTGGAAATTGATGAAAAGACATTGACAGAGATTGCCGGAACAACGGATGGTAACTATTTCCGGGCTACGAGCAACTCGAAACTAAAAGAAGTATATGAAGAAATTGATAAACTGGAAAAGACGAAACTGAACGTAAAAGAGTACAGTAAACGAGACGAAGAGTATCACTGGTTTGCCCTAGCTGCATTCCTCTGTGTTTTGTTGGAAGTACTATTACGCAATTCGGTACTCAAAAAAATTCCATAAGAATGTTTGTCAATCGTTATTTGTCAATCATAAAATAGTAAGAAGATGTTTCGATTTGGAGAACCTACATATTTATACTTATTGCTGCTATTACCTTTTTTAGCAGCTTTCTACTTGTATTCCAACTACAAGAGAAGAAAGAATATCCGACGCTTCGGGGACCCGACTTTATTGGCTCAATTAATGCCTGATGTATCCAAATATCGTCCGGATGTAAAATTCTGGATTATTTTTGTTGCTATTGGCTTGTTCTCCGTATTATTAGCACGCCCCCAATTCGGTTCTAAGCTGGAAACGGTTAAGCGTAAAGGAGTAGAGGTAATTATAGCTTTGGATATTTCAAACTCTATGTTAGCTCAAGATGTACAACCTAGCCGTCTGGAAAAAGCAAAAAGACTAATTTCCAGATTAGTGGATGAACTTGACAATGATAAGGTAGGTATGATTGTATTTGCAGGTGACGCTTTTACTCAGCTACCAATTACAAGTGACTATATTTCCGCTAAGATGTTTTTAGAGTCCATCAATCCTTCGTTGATTTCTAAACAGGGTACAGCTATCGGGGAAGCAATCAATTTAGCAGCTCGTAGTTTCACTCCACAAGAAGGGGTAGGACGTGCTATTATTGTTATTACTGACGGTGAAAATCATGAGGGTGGTGCAGTGGAAGCCGCAAAAGCCGCTGCAGAAAAAGGTATTCAAGTAAGTGTATTGGGAGTAGGTATGCCTGATGGTGCCCCCATTCCGGTAGAAGGTACGAATGATTATCGTCGCGACCGGGAAGGTAATGTGATTGTTACCCGTTTGAATGAAGCTATGTGCCAGGAAATTGCTAAGGAAGGAAAAGGTATATATGTACGAGTAGACAACTCTAATTCAGCCCAAAGAGCTATTAATCAAGAAGTGAACAAAATGGCGAAGTCTGATGTAGAGTCGAAAGTATATACAGAGTTTAACGAACAATTCCAAGCTATTGCATGGGTTATTCTACTATTGTTATTGGCAGAAATCTTAATTTTGGACCGCAAAAATCCTTTATTTAAGAACATTCACCTGTTTTCTAATAAGAAATAGTTATACGTATGTTAAAAAGTAAATATATTCTATTCGCTGTATTTCTGCTAGCGACAGTCGGTGTCTCGGCTCAGAAAGCAGAACGCGACTATATCCGTAAGGGAAACCGCCTGTTTAATGATAGTGTATTTGTTGACGCAGAGGTAAACTACCGGAAAGCTCTGGAAGCAAATCCCAAGTCTACAGTATCTATGTACAATTTGGGAAATACTCTTTCGCAACAGCAAAAGTTTCAGGATGCCATGGAACAATACGTATCGGCCAGCAAAATTGAAAAGGATAAAATGAAGCTCGCCCATATCTACCACAATATGGGAGTACTTTTCCAAGCTGGTAAAGATTATGCAAAGGCTGTGGACGCCTATAAAATGTCACTGCGTAATAATCCTGCCGATCATGAAACCCGGTACAATTTGGCTCTTGCACAGAAAATGTTGAAAGATCAACAAAATCAGCAGAATCAAGACCAAAATCAGGATCAGAATAAAGATCAACAAAAGCAAGATCAAAAACAAGATCAGAATAAAGACAAGCAGAAAGATCAGAAACAAGATGAAAAGAAAGATCAGCAGCAACCACCGAAGTCAGAAAAAAAACAAGATAACCAGATGTCAAAGGAGAATGCTGAACAATTGCTGAATTCTGTAATGCAGGATGAAAAAGATGTGCAAGACAAAGTGAAAAAGCAACAAAAAGTTATGCAAGGTGGTCGCTTAGAAAAAGATTGGTAATATAAAGTTGATGATATAAATTTCATAAGCAATGAAAAAACTGATTATTATATTGATGGCATTGATAGCATATAGCACTCAGATGCTTGCTGATAAAGTGTCTTTTACTGCTTCTGCTCCTGACGCAGTGGTAGTAGGCGACCAGTTCAGGCTGTCGTATACTGTTACTACACAAAAAGTGAAAGATTTCCGGGCACCATCAATCAAAGGTTTTGATGTGTTGATGGGGCCAAGCCGTTCACAACAAAGTAATACTCAAATAGTAAATGGTAATGTTACGTCTACTAGTAGTATTACATTCACATATATATTAATGGCGAATAATGCCGGAGAATATACAATACCTGGAGCTTCAATTGTTGCTGATGGCGATCAAATGGTATCAAATTCAGTAAGGATTAAAGTATTGCCACAAGATCAAGGTGATAGCAATAGTAGCAGTAGCTCTTCTACACATTCCTCATCTGGTACAGGGGTCTCTAACCAAGACTTGTTTATTACAGCAAGTGCCAGTAAAACGAATGTGTACGAACAGGAAGCATTTGTCCTGACCTATAAAATATACACCAGAGAATCCAATTTACAACTGAATAATGCAAAGTTACCCGACTTTAAAGGCTTCCATTCTCAAGAAATCGAAATGACTACAAATGCGAGATGGACTCCGGAACATTATCAGGGACGTAATTACTATACGACAGTTTATCGTCAGTTCGTTCTCTTCCCGCAACAATCAGGAAAACTATATATTGATCCTGCTCAATTCCAGATGACAGTCGGTAAGCCTGTACAATCTGATGATCCTTTTGATGCTTTCTTCAATGGAGGAAGTAATGTCATTGAAATAAAAAAATCAATTTCCACCCCTAAAATAGCAATAAATGTAAATCCGCTTCCTGCAGGTAAACCGGCAGATTTCTCCGGTGGAGTGGGAGAGTTCAATATTTCTTCATCTATCAACAACAAGGAACTGAAAACCAATGATGCTATTACTATTAAATTAGTAATATCCGGTACAGGTAACCTGAAATTAATTTCTAATCCGGAAATTAAATTCCCAGATGATTTTGAAGTATACGATCCCAAAGTAGACAATCAAGTCAGATTAACCCGGGAAGGACTTACAGGTAATAAGGTTATCGAATATTTAGCAATTCCGAGACATGCTGGAACATATAAGATTCCAGGAGTATCTTTTAGTTATTTTGATATTCGCTCCAAATCTTATAAAACGCTGAAAACAGAAGAATATGTAATAAACGTTGAGAAAGGTGCGGGTAATGCAGATCAAGTAATTGCTAATTTCACTAATAAAGAGGATTTGAAAGTATTAGGTGAGGACATCCGTTACATCAAACAAAACGAAGTTACTCTCCAGCCTAAAGGAAGTTTCTTCTATGGTTCAATGACATATTGGCTATTCTATATCATTCCGGCTCTTGCCTTTATTATTTTCTTTATTATTTATCGTAAGCAAGCTGCTGAAAATGCGAACGTAGCTAAAATGCGTACGAAGAAAGCCAATAAAGTAGCAACAAAACGTATGAAGTTAGCTGGAAAATTACTCTCAGAAAATAAGAAAGATGCTTTCTATGATGAAGTTTTAAAGGCACTGTGGGGATATATAAGTGACAAACTGAATATTCCGGTATCTCGTTTATCTAAAGATAATATTGAAGAGAAGCTAAGAAATCATGGAGTAAATGAGGAACTAATCAAAGAATTCCTGAATGCATTGAATGACTGTGAATTTGCCCGGTTTGCTCCAGGTGATGAAAATCAAGCCATGGATAAAGTTTATTCTTCTTCAATAGAAGTAATAAGCAAAATGGAGAATTCGATAAAACATTAACCCAGAAGAGATTGTGTCATGAAAAAGATATTATTTTTTATATTATTATCAATGTCACTTACTTGTTTTGCACAAGATTCGTTAAACATTGATTCTAAACAAACCAATGGAGCTGATTCTATCCACGCTTCACACACCACATTTTCCAGTAACACACTGGAAGATGCCACAAAAGCTGAAGGCGATTCCGCATATATAAAAGAAGATTATGCAGCAGCTATTCAAATATATGAAGCATTATTAAAAAATGGAGAAGCTGCTGACGTTTATTACAATCTGGGAAATAGTTATTATAAAATAGGAGAGATAGCGAAAGCTGTTTTAAATTATGAGCGTGCCTTGTTATTGCAACCTGGAAATGGCGATATACGTGCTAATCTTGAAGTGGCACGCGCAAAGACAATAGACAAAGTTGAGCCTGTTCCTGAAGTGTTCTTTGTTTCATGGATCAAATCTCTGACAAATAGCATGAGTGTAGATGCATGGGCCACATGGGGTATTGTATCCTTTATTCTATTGATTATAGCTCTTTACTTTTTTATATTCTCTAAACAGATTGTGTTAAAGAAAGTAGGCTTCATATTAGGAATTGTTTTTCTGATTGTCACCATTTGCTCTAATCTTTTTGCTTCACAACAAAAAGAACATTTAGTCAATCGAAATGAAGCTATAGTAATGAACCCAAGTGTAACAGTTCGAAGTACTCCAAGCGAGAGTGGTACCAGTTTGTTTATTCTGCATGAAGGGAGAAAAGTAAACGTCAAGGACAACTCTATGAAAGAATGGAAAGAAATTCGGTTGGAAGATGGAAAAGTAGGATGGGTACCAGCTTCCGCTATTGAAGTAATATAAAGGTCATTAATAGATTTTATAAATTCAAGAAAAAAAGATAAGCAAATAATTTGTTTTATCTTTTTTTTTGCTTAAGTTTATAGCGTGATAAAAAAATCACATAGTATTAACCATTAAATTTATGAGACATGAGAACAATAACGTTTAATGAACTTCGTAAAATTAAAGATTCATTGCCTAGCGGTAGCATGCATAGAATAGCAGACGAACTTGGTTTGCACGTAGATACAGTGCGAAACTTTTTCGGAGGACACAATTTCAAGGAGGGAAAAAGTGTCGGAATACATCTTGAGCCCGGTCCAGATGGTGGGCTTGTAATGTTGGATGATACGACCGTTCTTGATCGGGCTTTAAAAATCCTAGATGAATTGAATATGAGTATGCAAAAAGAACAGGCTACCGAATCTGTGCAAGTTTAAAATATAACAAACTGAATCCCAATTGAATCAAACAATTGGGATTTCTTATTTGTTTTCACCTTATAAAATGTGCATTTATGGAAGACAAATTAGTAACCCTAGCCATTCTGACATACACCAAAGCGCAGATCTTAAAGAATGTCTTGGAAAATGAAGGTATAGAAACATACATTCACAACGTAAATCAAATACAACCGGTTGTTTCTTCGGGGGTGCGTTTACGCATAAAGGAAAGCGATCTGCCACGTGCTTTGAAAATAACAGAAAGTTCTACATGGCTGTCTGAAAGTATAGTGGGAGAGAAGGAGCCCAAAACAGAAAATAAGTCAAATAAGATTTTAATTCCCGTCGACTTCTCTAATTATTCGATGAAAGCGTGTGAATTTGCATTTAACCTAGCAAAAACAGAAAATGCTGAAGTCATTTTGTTGCACGTCTATTTTACGCCTATATATGCTTCATCATTACCATATGGAGATGTTTTCAATTACCAAATTGGAGATGAAGAATCCGTAAAAACGATTATTCAGAAAGTTCATTCTGACCTCAATGCCTTATCAGAAAAGATAAAAGAAAAAGTCACATCGGGTGATTTTCCCAATATTAAATATAGCTGTATCTTACGTGAAGGTATTCCAGAAGAAGAAATCTTAAGATATGCTAAGGAACAGCGTCCTATGGTTATCATCATGGGGACTCGGGGAAAGAATCAGAAAGATATCGATTTGATTGGCAGTGTAACTGCTGAAGTTATTGATAGAAGCCGCACAGCTGTACTGGCCATTCCCGAAAACACACCATTTAAACAGTTTAGTGAAGTAAAACGGATCGCCTTTATTACCAATTTTGATCAAAGAGATTTAATTGCTTTCGAAGCATTCTTTAATACTTGGAAATCATTCCATTTTTCTGTATCTTTAATACATCTTACTGATTCCAAAGATACCTGGAATGAAATAAAACTAGCAGGCATAAAAGAATATTTTCACAAGCAATATCCAGGGCTTGAAATTCATTATGATGTAGTAATGAACGATAATTTGTTAAAAGGGCTTGATCAGTATATCAAAGATAATCAAATAGATATAATCACTTTGACTTCTTACAAAAGGAATATATTTGCTCGGTTATTTAATCCAAGTATTGCTAGAAAAATGATTTTTCATTCTGATACACCATTACTTGTTATTAACAGCTGATCAGATCAAGCAAAAAATGGGCATTTATGATTGGTGAATAATCAATATTATATTTATATAATAAGAAATAAAAATGATTAATGAAAAGTTAAATAATCTCTTTATTTTCTTGTATCTTTCTACGATAGATTAGGTTATACTTTATATCCTGTATATTCATAGGCGGCAAAGAATCATATAATAGTGACATTTTTTGCTGCCTTTTTTCGGAAAGTTGTAGACGTTGTTTTAAGTAAGATTCATCGTAAGTTTCAAGATATAAATAGCGGCAGAGTTCATTAGCACGAAGACAGTTGTCTATATATTCATTTTGTAGGCGGGTAGTAGACATAGTTTTATAATATTCGACATATTTAGGCATAGATTTAAGGCAAATTTGAGTAGGTAAGAACCAGTATTTTTTAAGGATAGTTTTTTCATTATCTTCAATATGAAATTTATAAGTAGGGTCAAGAACTTGAGCAATAGAGATACGTTTAGAGATAAGTTTACACAATTCAGAGTGAGCATCACGAATCTGTTTAGGTAGTACAACGGAAAGAGTAGGGAAGTAGAGACGGCGGAAGTATCCGGGCATAGTTATAGTTTGAGTATAGCCAGTGAAAGGGTCAGTAGCAGTTATTTTAGTATCATCAGGATGAGAACGATAATGTTCCAGGAATCTACGGGCATATTCAGCACCAAGACCACCATTTTTGCGGGAAGTAAGAAAGAATAGAGAATTTTTACCTTTCGGGGGTAGAAATTGTTTTTTCATGTATTTCATAACATAGGCAATAGCACCTTGTTTACAAGGGAGACAGTAAGCAAAGCCAAGGGATTCCATGATAGGAGAACCATCAGAGTTATATTTACCAGTGAAGCAAGTCCAGCAAGATTCAATAAAGTGTAAGACAGAAGTAATAGTACGGAAGTGTTCAGAATCATTGGGGAAGTTCCAAAGGATCATGTGATAGTGTGGACGTTTAGACTTAGAGCCATATTCACCAACAGCGACATAACGGAGATTATGAGATATATTTAGACGGTCTAATTTTATACGTAGACGTTTGAGGAATAATTGTATTTCCTCTTTAAAGATACCACATTTAGGCAAGTGTTCATTATTGTAAGTAAGTGTAAGAAAGTAGGGCATAGAGGTAGACGTAACATTTTCACAAATAGCACGGAAAGCCCATTCACGGGACTTTTTATCACGGCAAAGTTCACATTTACCACAGGGAACAAGTATAAACATTGGGAAAGTTTCACCAGTATGTTTGTTAACGATATAATAATCATCTATATTATCAGGAGTAACACCAAAGCGATAGGGATTAAATTTCCATTCAGGAAAAGAGTATTTAAAATACTCTGCAATCGAGTTAGTTATAGTAGTATCACCGTTAGGAGTATGATAGGTTTTATATGTAGTAAGTAAGTATTTGAGTTGAGAGTTCCGTATAATAACGGGATTCTCACAATATATTTGTTTCATAAAAGTAGGGGATTAAGCTCACAGAAGGAGCACTTAGGGCAATACGCAACTGAAAGCTAGATTTAAAACGCTCATTTTCAGAGGCGTGTCAGTTGCTCTGTATATATCAAGTTATAGCGGACGATTTTGGAAGAAATCGTAAAAAAGCCGGATAACAATCCGGCTTAATTTACTTAAGATACCCATTTGTACGAATAAGGCACTCACGAATAAATTTAGATTCAGAGTTAATAGACTCTAAATACTGTGCGTTCCAATTGTTTTTAAGAGACAACTCTAAGGATTGTTCACCTAAAACAGCACGAGTAACAGCGGCAGTAGAAAGAGAATCCAAAGCAACAGTAGTATCAGTACGTGTTTTGGAGGTAGAAGCTTGAATACTGGAAATTTCATAAGGCAATAAATCTACAATTTTCTTAGCCTGAATATAATTAAGATTACACTCACTAGCCAACTTTTTTATAGTTGCTTCATTTAATTTAGCATCCATTAAATAACGCAAACGTGAAATAGCCTGATCAGTTTTAAGATTAGAAATCTTTTGGCGTATCTCATCAATAGCAGCACGAGACTCCTGTATACTTTGGTCTATTTGAACACATTCCTTACGTACTTTAGTAATTTGTTCATCAGTCAATTGCATACCTTTTTCAGATACTTTCAATGACATGTTATTCAACTGAACAGTACCAGAGTTAAGAGCATCACGGAAAGCGGCATCAGATTTTAATATCTCATTTTGATAACCTTGACCTTCCGTCTCCTTATCCGTTTTATCGGCTTGACTCTCTGCAAGTTTAGCTTGTGCATTAGTCAAACGAGTTTGCGAAGCTTGAGCAACTATATCACCAATAGTACGCTTATTAGCAAGATTAGAAACGTCAGTAGGTTGAGAACCATCTCCGGAAGTCATTTCAGGAGAAGCAGCAGACAAATTTTGTTGACCGTATATCAAATCAGGATTCAAACCAGCTTGTTTATAACGTACCATTTGACTAGAAGGAGAATTATAAGCATTTTCTCTATTCCATTGGTCAATATTCCAAGAATTTTGAAGTTTAGCTAAATTCAAATTCCAATCACGATTTGCCTGATTTTCACGCCTTTGTTCTGCAATCTGCTTATCTATATTATTATTGCTGGCTAAATTGCCAGCAATAGAAGCAGCAGTACCAAAAATAGCACCTAACATAATTAACCAAATTTACGTTTATCAATTTTATGAGCTTTAAGCACTTTATTTTTGGCAACTTGTTCAAGCTCCCAAAGTTCACACATATCAGCGGAACGCTTGAAAACGGGTTCAACATCCCAAGATTTAGCAACAGAGATAGCGTCACCTTGAAGAAATTGTTTTTCATTGGGAAGGTTGACGGCAATACCTCTATCAGTCAACTCCTTGATATTTTGAGGCGTCAAAGCAAGACCCGGTTTTGTGATTTCATAATCAACACCTGTTTGTAATTTACAAGTACAAGGACGCAATTGCGCTTTTAAAATACGTTTAGCCATAATAGTAAAATTAAAAGTTAATATTTTTAGGATATAGCACCGCACGCTCTAGCGTGCTGATGTTCCGTCGACGGATACCAAGGTACTAGACGTTGCCAAGGGCTATGCGCCCTTAAGCGTATCCATCAGCGTTCAAACGCCACGCAGGCTTTTTTTAATACTCCTAGAATCAGATTTTTACAAACAATTTAAATCGCGCGCGCAAAAAATGCACGCACGAAGATAATATTATATAATTTTAATCTAACCTAGGAATAGCAACACGAGCAATCGGAAGTTTACACGTACAATCGAACCAAATTTGACCGTAGATTTTATCCGTTGTTTCGGTAACTGCAAACACATCAGTTACTTGTTCAGGGTCTACAAGCAAGAAACTTTGAGCAAGTTCCGGTTTTTCATTGAAAACACGGTGCATAAGGAAGTTACTCAAACTAGTACGAAACAAGCCATGAGCAACATCATACTTTTGTGCATACTCATACCACGGGCGATTATAACCGAAGGTTTCGGTAAGAGAATCCGGATTCGCATTATACGCCTGAATAGGACAGACCTCATTATATTTAATAGGTTGGAAACCAATCAAATTAAATTCAGGTTGATAATGTTCCATGAGACCACGATAAGTGAAGTGTTTAGGCAATAACTGGGTATAAACAGGTAACGGAGTAACAATAAGAATACCCATAATAATAGACTCTTCATCACAGAAGCACTCTATATTAGCGTTAGATTCACCACGAACACCAGCAAGACCGGATTGAGAACCAAGAGCGGTAGCATAATCACCAGAACCGGATACAGCATTTTGGTCTACTACTTGGGTAACACTGTTAACATCAATATCACGAGAAACACCGCCAAAAAATTCAGGAAGAAGTAAATCAGCATAACGAACCTTTACAGCAAAACGACCTTCAACGATGTCTTTATAGGAATAACCTTTGCGCATATTGAGTTCCAAAAATTTTTGGTAACAATTTACCATACGTAAGTCCGGAATAGAAATACCGGAGGTAGCCAAATCATAAAGGCTACGCGCCTGGCGAACGGCTGTACCGTTATCAAGTTCAAGATACTCAACACCTTCAAGACCTTCATCAGAAGTTTTAAATGAAAGACCATACTTTTTGCCGTCTTCATCTACAAGAGCAGTTTTGACAAGTTCAGTGCGAGTACCATCATCATTTGAAACAGTTTGGGTATAAGTAGTGATACCAACAAGCGGGGCATTACCTTGCTGTGGAGACTGAACAGCAGTAGTTAGGAAATCTTTTTCCCAGTTAGCATAACGAAGTTCATACAATGTATCGTCAGCACCTCCGGCATCATTCGGAATCCAAGTATTATACTGTACTTGACCGTTCAAATAGTAAGGATTATTACGGTTATCACGGATAAAGGAATTATAGATACCTTCATAAGCACGGAAAGCATAAGCAAGGATTTTTTGTTGTTTGTCCTTATTTTTCGAAGCAGAATTATACCAAGGAGAAAAACCAAGAGTGAGCTCACGAGAACCAATAGAATTATAATTCAAAGAAAAGGAATCAAAACCAGATATACGCCAATTACCATTATCAGCTTTAGAAACAGTACCGGCAGTACCTTGAAAGGCAAGAATAAAAGTTTTATAAGACTCATCAATACTAGGAAAACCTGTAAAAGTAAAAGAATTACCATTCTTAACACCTTCAAAAATTCCAACAAACAAACCCTGTTTATCATAGAACGAAGCAACAACAGAAAAAGGAGCAGTACCGGAACCATTTAAAGTGAGCGTGAAACTTGAAAAAGGAGTAGTAGGAACATTAACCAACAAACCAAAACAATCAGTAGCAGAACCAGCAGTAGAAGAAGGCAATATATTACCAAATCTATCCTGCAAAGAAGTTAAATCAGCACCAAAACGATAAAGATAAGGAATAGAATCACCAGAAGGATGAGGTAAATAATCAAAATTAGAACCATACTCACCAACAAATGTAGTAGGCAAACCAAGATAGTCACCGAGAGAACCAGTAGAACCCATTTTTTTTAGACGTTCCTCTGTATTAATATTCAAATAAGGTTCTTCAAGACCTTCACGGAAGTTACCGACAAAGTCTTTATAGTCTTTCCAAAGAGCACGCAGAGGATAGCGGAAGAATGAAATACGAGCCTTCATACGAGTCTGAATAGGAAATACCATAGGCATAAACTGGAGACCAAAACGAGGATTCACACGGAAAGAAGTCTTAGCAGGTACAAGGTCACAGAAAATAGGAGTAATACGACCAATCTGAGTAGTCAAGTTGTTAGCATGAGACCAGTCAAAATTATTAACTTTTACATCATTATCGACGTCAAGGGTAGCATCAAAAATATCATCAGCCATTATTAAAAGTTTTTAGGGTTAATATTTATGTGAGTTGAATCAACAGACGAGGTAGACGTTTGTTCCGTCTTTTGAGTACTATTCGAGTTGTTTTTTGATACGGATAGTGAAATCGTGCAAGCGGTACTAAGTACAATAGCCGATACCGTAGTGATGAGAGTACAGATAGCGGTGATGATAGCTTTAATTTGTTCATTTGTCAATTTCATTTGGAATAATTTTAAATTGTGGATTAGTAATTTGTTCATATTTAGCTAGAAACAGCTTATCAGGGTTAAAACGCGTCAAATTATCACGTAGTTTTTCAGCCTTGCGGATAGTATCAAATTCACCAAGGAAGAAAGAAGTAATACGTTCTTGAGAGGCACGGTAGAGTACATCAATAGTAACTTTTAGTAAGTATTCGGGTTCTTGTTTAGCCATTAGTCAGTAATCAAAGTAATTATACAAATGTATTGGGGAAGAACGTTAATAGACTTAGCTATTTTTTGAGCTTCGACAACAGTAATACCAAAGAGAGCAAACGCATTAACAGGTTTAAGAATAGTAACACGACGACCAGCAACAACAGAAGTAAACACATAACTTACAGAGAAATCGAAATCACGCTTTTCTTCAAAAGCTTGTTTCATGTTGTATTTTTTACATTTTTTCATATTAAACATTAATTATAGGGATTATCACAATAGTGCCAAGTAACATTAGAATATTTCCGTTCGTATTTTGAAAGATGTTTTTCAAACTCTTTATAGGTACATTCCAAATAAGCACATAAACACTCATTTTTAGTATCATAAGTAATACAGAACCATTGCTTTTTTTGTGAAGTTTTTGCAGCCATAATATTAAAAATTTTAATTATTATAAAAGAAAACCAGAAATGTTCATTTTCCATAAATAGTTCGGTATTATCTTTATCATTACAGGACGATTAAACTTATAGCCGAAGCCAAGTGCCTAATTACTCACTATTAGTTTTGCATCTCTGATTTTCACGCTACAAAGATGGGAATAATCAATATTATGTTTAATTAAAAAATGCATATTCCCTCAAATGTATTTTTTGATTATCTGGATTATAAAAAAAGAAGGTTACTATTTCTAGCAACCTTCCTTCCTTTTTCAAGACTTATAATTTTCCTGAAAACGATTACTTCATAAGCTTATCAATTTCTTCAAATTCAGGTCCCATATTCAAGTTATAGTAAACTCTATAAAGACCTTGTAACCATAAATCTTGTTGATCAGGTTTCAAAGCTCTAGCTTTTTCATAGAATGGTTTAGCTTCTTCGTAGAATTTCTTAACTACAGCCTGTGCTTCAGCATATTTAGGATCATTGATATCTGTTGTTGCTTTATCAGCATAATCCTGTGCTTTCATCAAATATACCAAACCCACATTTGAGTATGCTTCTGCATATTCCGGATCAGCCGCAATAGCTTTCTTGTAGTATTCAATTGCATTATCATATTCTTTCATATTATGATAAAGATATGCTTTTACATACAAATACAACTTATTATTCGGATCATTAGATAACATTCTATCAGCAAACTCCATAGCTTTTGAGGCTTGATTAGAGCTATTATAATAATCAACCAAATTAGCAAAGAAATAATCATTTCCAGGGAACTTTAGGATACCCTCTTCCAAAGATTTAATCCAAGCAACAGTATCACCTTTAGCTTTATAAGCATCAGCCATCAATTGCATTGCAAATTTACCTCCGTCCTTATCAGATAAAGCCATTGGGGCATACTTAATAATTGCATCTTTATCACCTACCCTATCAGCAGCCAATGTAGCATAATATGCAATTTGTGGGATAAGAGTATCATTCTTAGCCAATTCTTTATCAGCTAGCATTGGATATGAAGCTGATTCAACATATGTTGCAAAGAATTTCAAAGCTTCTTTATTCTTATCCAAATTAAAATACTGAATACCACCATTAATCAAATTAGAACGTTCAGCCAACATACTTGACGCGTTTGATTTCCGGTATTTGTTTTTAACTTTCCCCTTTTCATTAGGTATTTCCGCTAATTCATCACACTTAGTATAGTACTCATACATTTTCAGTATACTATTATATACTTTCAATGTATCATACGGTTTTTTCAAAAAAGCATTTTTCATTTGCTCTTCGTTGATACGTCTCTGAATAAATCCAGCAACGTCCCATGTGTCAGCAAGATCCTTCGTTTCAGGATTCTTCATAGCTTCTTTAATAAGCTGCTCAGCCTGCTTAAAATTAGGTTTTACGTCATTAGCCATACTCTTTGCTTCTTTCACATTTTTCATCTGTGCGAATGAGAAGCTAACAGCCATCAATAAAACCATCGAAAATAATACTCTTTTCATGATTGTTGTTTGATTAATTATTAATATTATGTCTATTCCTCGATTTCGTTGTTGCTTTCGTTTTCATTTACGTCTGCTGCATCATCAATATCAGGAGCATCAGCATTTGGATCACTCACAATTGTTCCTTCTGCTTCTTCTGCCGGAATTTCATCTTCAAGACTTTCTGTCATAACCTTACATACCGAGCCAATCTGGTCGTTACGTTTTTCTAGATTTATCAGACGGACACCTTGAGTAGCACGGCCCATAATACGAACATCAGCCACTTTCAAACGAATAGTGATACCAGACTTATTGATAATCATCAAGTCATTTTCATCGGTTACTGACTTGATTGTTACTAACTTACCTGTTTTTTCGGTAATATTCATGGTCTTCACACCCTTACCGCCACGGTTCGTCTTACGATAGTCTTCTATTTCAGAACGTTTACCATATCCTTGTTCGGAGACTACCATTACAGATTCTGTCTCCAAATCTTTGATACAAATCATTCCTACTACTTCATCCTGACCATCATTATCCAACGTAATGCCACGTACACCTGTTGCTGTACGTCCCATTACACGAACTGCTGCTTCATGGAAACGAATTGCACGTCCATTGCGGTTTGCAATGATGATTTCATTATTTCCATTCGTCATACGAACTTCAATTACGCTATCATCTTCGCGGATAGTTATAGCATTTACACCATTCTGACGTGGGCGAGAATACTGTTCTAGTAATGTTTTCTTTATTACACCTTTCTTAGTACAGAACAATACATAATGGCTATTAATAAACTCAGAATCTTCCAAACTCTTCACACGCAAGTATGCAGTTACATTATCGTCCGAGTCAATATTCAACAAATTCTGAATAGCACGTCCCTTAGAATTCTTCGTTCCCTCAGGTATTTCATATACTTTCAGCCAATAGCACTTGCCTTTTTGTGTAAAGAACATCATCGTATTGTGCATGGTAGCAGGATAAATATGTTCTACAAAGTCTTCATCACGGGTCTCCGTACCTTTCGAACCTACACCACCACGATTTTGTGCACGGAATTCAGTCAACGGAGTACGTTTGATATAACCCATATGAGAAATTGTAATAATCATCTGATCATCTGCATAGAAGTCTTCCGGATTGAACTCTTCTGAAGAATAAACGATTTCAGAACGACGTTCATCTCCATATTTCGTTTTAACTTCCAACAATTCATCTTTCATTACCTGACGGCATACTTCATCATCAGCCAAAATACTTTCCAAATAAGCTATCTGCTTCATTATTTCTTCGTATTCCGCATGAAGCTGATCCTGCATCAGACCTGTCAATTGACGCAAACGCATTTCTACAATTGCGCGAGACTGAATTTCTGTCAGGTTGAATCGCTCAATCAAGCCTGCTATAGCGTCATTAGGAGTTTTTGCTGCACGAATGATACGAATTACTTCATCAATATTATCCGAAGCGATAATCAAACCTTCAAGAATGTGCGCGCGTTCTTTCGCTTTACGAAGATCGAACTGAGTACGACGAATAACAACTTCGTGTCTATGTTCGATGAAATATTTAATTAAATCTCTCAGATTCAACGTTTTCGGACGTCCATGAACCAAAGCAACATTGTTTACGCCAAAAGATGTCTGCAAAGCTGTCATTTTATAGAGTTTGTTCAACACTACACTTGCATTTGCATCACGTTTGATGTCAATAACAATGCGCATACCGTCACGGTCAGACTCATCGTTGGCATTTGAGATACCTTCTATTTTCTTATCATTTACAAGATCAGCTATATACTTAATCAACTCGGCCTTATTTACATTATAAGGGATCTCGGTTATTACGATCTTATCATGTGTCTGTCCGCTTTCGATTTCGGCTTTCGCACGCATAATTACACGTCCTCGTCCAGTCAAATATGCCTCGCGTACACCACTCACACCATATATAAACCCGCCAGTAGGGAAATCTGGTGCTTTGACAAATTCCATCAGTTCCTCTACTGTAATTTCCGGATTATCAATATATGCTTCACATGCTTCAATTACTTCTGAAAGATTATGAGGAGGCATATTTGTAGCCATACCTACAGCGATACCGGATGCTCCGTTCACCAGAAGATTTGGGATACGTGTCGGCATAACTTTAGGTTCTACCAACGTATTATCAAAGTTAGGCTCAAAATCGACGGTTTCCTTATACAGGTCATCCATCATTGCTTCACCCAACTTATTAAGACGAGCTTCTGTATAACGCATAGCAGCAGGGCTATCACCGTCTACAGAACCAAAGTTCCCCTGTCCATCTACCAAAGGATAACGCATTGCCCATTCCTGAGCCATACGCACCATTGCAAAATAAACAGAAGAATCTCCATGAGGATGGTACTTACCGAGTACCTCACCCACGATTCTGGCTGATTTCTTATAAGGTTTGTCTGAAGTATTGCCCAATTCCATCATTCCGTATAAAATTCTACGGTGAACAGGCTTAAATCCATCTCTAACATCCGGAAGGGCACGTGAAACGATGACCGACATGGAGTAGTCAATGTACGATGACTTCATTTCCTCCTCGATGTTAATCTTTATAATTCTGTCTTGTTCAAGCATTTAAAATGATTATTAATTATACATTCTACGGTTTGTGAAAAACCACGCTAAAGTACTACTTTTCCCCGATATACGAAAGTTTTTAGAAAGAAAGTTTTAGCATGACCGGGACGACAATTCATTAAACTTTAAAATTCGAAAATAAAAAGATAAAAACGATAAATATAATATGGAAAGATAGATAACATTGGTAAAAAAGAGCTGGATATTTGTTATACCTTATATATATAATGCAAATACACCGTTTTTATGGCACGCCATTTGTAGATATAAGAAATAAAGCAAATATTGCAATACAAACTTGATTAATGCGTATATTTGCCAGTGAATAACCCTTAGAAGAAAAGGAAAAGTATGAATAATCAATTCTCACAAAGAGTTTCCGACATTATCGTCTATAGTAAGGAAGAAGCGAATCGGTTGAGAAGTAGGTATATAGGCCCTGAGCACCTGCTTCTGGGAATCCTTCGTGACGGTGAAGGAAAAGCTATCGAGATATTGTCTAAACTCAACACCAATCTAGCTGCAATAAAGCAACAGATTGAAGCTCAACTGAAGGCAGAAGCTGATGATATGTTATTGCCTGATGCAGAGGTACCGTTATCTAATGATGCGGCAAAGATATTAAAAATGTGTATTTTAGAAGCTCGTGGAATGAAAAGTAACATCGCTGATACAGAACATGTATTATTGGCTATTTTAAGAGAAAAAAACAATATGGCCGCTTCTGTACTTGAAGCAAACGATATAAATTATGTGAAAGTACTGGAGCAAGCTACATTGCAGCCAGATATAAACTCTGGTATGGGTTTCACGGAAGACGATGATGATGACGAAGAAATGTCCTCTCCCCGTTCCGGCAGAGGTGGTTCGGACGAACGCCAACAGGCACAAACCGCTTCAAAAAAGCCGTCTAATGACACGCCGGTACTTGACAATTTCGGTACTGACATGACAAAAGCGGCAGAAGAAGGACGCTTGGATCCTGTTGTCGGCAGAGAGAGAGAAATCGAACGTTTAGCGCAGATCTTAAGCCGCCGCAAAAAGAATAATCCGATTTTGATTGGTGAGCCTGGTGTAGGAAAATCAGCGATTGTTGAAGGTCTTGCATTAAGAATCATTCAGAAAAAGGTTTCGCGGATTCTGTTTGATAAACGAGTGGTTGCTCTTGATATGACTGCTGTTGTAGCAGGAACCAAATATCGTGGACAATTTGAGGAACGTATTCGTTCCATTCTCAATGAATTACAGAAAAATCCGAATGTAATATTATTCATTGATGAAATCCACACGATTGTAGGCGCAGGCTCTGCGGCAGGTTCTATGGATGCTGCCAATATGCTAAAACCGGCATTGGCAAGAGGAGAAATACAATGTATCGGTGCTACCACTCTTGATGAATATCGTAAGAACATTGAGAAAGATGGCGCTTTGGAACGTCGTTTCCAAAAAGTAATAGTAGAACCGACTACCGCTGCCGAAACTTTGCTGATTTTGCGTAATATCAAGGATAAATATGAAGATCACCACAATGTGTATTATACGGATGAAGCATTGGAAGCATGTGTCAAGCTGACAGACCGCTATATCACAGATCGTAATTTCCCTGATAAAGCTATTGACGCTTTAGACGAAGCCGGTTCACGTGTACATCTTACCAATGTCAATGTGCCCAAAGAGATAGAAGAACAAGAAAAACTGATCGAAGAAGCCAAAAGCAAGAAAAACGAAGCTGTGAAATCGCAGAATTTCGAACTTGCAGCCAGCTTCCGTGATAAAGAAAAAGAGCTTTCCGTCCAATTGGATGAGATGAAAAAAGAATGGGAAGCCAATCTGAAAGAAAACAGGCAAACTGTTGATGCAGAAGAAATTGCCAATGTCATCTCAATGATGTCAGGCATTCCGGTACAACGGATGGCACAGGCTGAAGGTATCAAGCTCGCAGGTATGAAAGAAGATTTGCAGGCTAAAGTCATCGCACAAGATACAGCAATAGAAAAACTGGTTAAAGCTATTTTGCGAAGCCGTGTAGGGCTAAAAGATCCTAATAAGCCAATTGGCACATTTATGTTCTTAGGCCCGACAGGAGTTGGTAAAACTCACTTAGCAAAAGAGTTAGCCAAATATATGTTTGGTTCTGCTGATGCACTGATTCGTATAGATATGAGTGAATATATGGAGAAGTTCACTGTTTCACGCTTGGTTGGAGCACCTCCGGGATACGTAGGATATGAAGAAGGTGGTCAGCTGACAGAAAAAGTGCGCCGTAAACCATACTCGATTGTATTGCTTGATGAGATAGAAAAAGCACATCCAGATGTGTTCAACATCTTGCTTCAGGTTATGGATGAGGGGCGTCTGACTGACAGTTATGGCAGAATGGTAGATTTCAAAAATACTGTTATTATCATGACTTCCAATATAGGAACCCGTCAGCTGAAAGAATTTGGACGTGGCGTTGGTTTTGCGACACAAAGCCGCCTGGATGATAAGGAATTCTCGCGAAGCGTAATACAAAAAGCTCTAAACAAATCATTCGCGCCCGAATTCATCAATCGTGTAGATGAGATAATCACGTTTGACCAGCTTTCTCTGGAAGCAATAACAAAGATTATAGACATAGAGCTAAAAGGATTGTATGATAGAATAGAATCTATTGGTTACAAGCTTGTTATTGAAGATAAGGCGAAAGAATTTATCGCCGGCAAAGGATATGACGTACAATATGGCGCCCGTCCTTTGAAGCGAGCAATTCAAACTTATCTGGAGGATGGCTTATCCGAGCTCATCATTTCCTCCTCTTTGAAGGAGGGAGATACTATTCAGGTATCTCTCAATGAAGAAAAAGGTGAATTGGAGATGAAAGTTGTCACTCCGGAATAATATTATTTCCTGAATAAGAAAATAAAATAATATGCCATAATGTCAGACCTTCGGGTCTGGCATTTTTTTTGTCTCTATCTGAACAAACATCAATTAAAATTAATCAATAGATAAACTAAAAAATATACGTATTATGCAAAAAGGTAATATTGGAGTTACAACAGAGAACATTTTCCCTATCATTAAAAAGTTTTTGTACAGTGACCATGAGATTTTTCTGCGCGAGTTAGTATCCAATGCAGTAGACGCCACTCAAAAGTTGAATACGCTTGCTTCTATTGGCGAATTTAAGGGTGAACTGGGTGATTTAACCGTTCACGTTGAATTGGGCAAAGATACCATTACTATTTCTGACCGTGGTATCGGTTTGACTGCAGAGGAAATTGAAAAGTACATCAATCAAATAGCTTTTTCAGGAGCTAACGACTTCCTGGAGAAATACAAGAATGACGCAAATGCCATTATCGGACATTTCGGACTTGGCTTCTACTCTGCTTTTATGGTTGCAAAGAAAGTGGAAATTATCACTAAATCATACAGAGACGGTGCACAAGCCGTAAAATGGACTTGTGATGGCAGCCCTGAATTCACTATTGAAGAAATAGAAAAAGCCGATCGTGGATCAGACATCATCTTATACATTGATGATGACTGCAAAGAATTTCTCGAAGAAGCACGTATTTCCGAGCTTCTGAAGAAATATTGCAGCTTCCTTCCTGTTCCCATTGCATTTGGGAAAAAGAAAGAATGGAAAGACGGCAAACAAGTAGAAACAGCCGAAGATAATATAATCAATGATACCACTCCTTTGTGGACACGTAAACCTAGCGAACTTTCGGATGAAGATTACAAATCATTCTATAGTAAGCTATATCCAATGTCTGATGAACCACTATTCTGGATTCACCTGAATGTTGATTATCCATTCCATCTGACCGGTATCCTCTATTTCCCGAAGGTAAAGAGCAATATTGAATTAAATAAGAATAAGATTCAGTTATATTGCAATCAGGTATATGTTACAGACTCGGTTGAAGGTATTGTGCCGGACTTCCTGACTTTGTTACATGGCGTAATCGATTCTCCGGATATTCCGTTGAACGTTTCCCGTTCGTATTTGCAAAGCGACTCGAACGTGAAGAAGATTTCAACTTATATCACAAAGAAGGTTTCCGACCGTTTACAGTCTATATTCAAGAATGACCGTAAGCAGTTTGAGGAGAAGTGGAATGATTTAAAAATATTTATCAATTACGGAATGCTCACACAAGAGGATTTCTATGATAAAGCGCAAAAATTTGCCCTTTTCACCGATACAAATGACAAGCATTATACATTTGAAGAGTACCAGACCCTTATTAAAGATAATCAGACAGATAAAGATGGAAACCTAATTTATCTGTATGCAAATAACAAGGATGAGCAATACAGTTATATTGAAGCTGCCACCAACAAAGGATACAATGTTTTGCTCATGGATGGCCAGTTGGATGTAGCTATGGTGAGCATGCTGGAACAAAAACTTGAAAAATCCCGTTTCACTCGTGTAGACAGTGATGTTGTTGACAATCTTATTGTAAAAGAAGATAAGAAAGGTGAAACGTTGGAAGCCAATAAACAGGATGCAATCACAACAGCCTTCAAGAGTCAATTGCCTAAAATGGATAAAGTTGAATTCAATGTCATGACACAGGCATTAGGAGAAAATTCAGCTCCAGTCATGATTACTCAAAGCGAATATATGCGTCGTATGAAAGAAATGGCGAATATTCAGGCCGGAATGAGTTTCTATGGTGAAATGCCTGATATGTTTAATCTAATTCTGAATTCAGACCATAAGTTGATAAAACAGGTATTGAATGAAGAAGAAAGCGCTTGCCAAGCAGAAGTAGCTCCGATACTTTCTGAAATGGACAATGTCAACAAACAACGCAATGAGTTGAAAGACAAGCAAAAGGATAAAAAAGAAGAAGAAATCCCCACATCAGAAAAAGATGAACTAAACAATCTGGATAAGAAGTGGGATGATCTGAAAGGTAAGAAAGAAGCTATCTTTATCGGCTACGCAAGCAATAATAAAGTTATCCGCCAGCTGATCGATTTGGCCTTATTGCAAAACAATATGCTAAGAGGTGAAGCTTTGAATAACTTCGTAAAACGTAGCATAGAATTGATTTAATATCGCCCCTTTAAACATTACACATACTTCAAGAAAGAGCATTCAACGTTAAATACACGTTGTAATGCTCTTTTTCAATTTAAAACGATCGGTAAAATATCGATTAATTGAAAAGTATTGTATATATTTGAACACTTAATAGACAAAAAATTCAATTGTTTGATTTGGGTTATGAGAAAGATTTTTTTAGTGTTAATTACTTTATGGCTGATTATTCCGGCTATCCATGCCCAAAAAGTAGGACTTGTATTAAGCGGTGGTGGCGCCAAAGGGATGACACACATCGGTATCATTCGCGCTTTGGAAGAAAACAACATTCCTATTGATTACATTGCAGGCACTTCTATGGGAGCCATTATCGGTTCTTTATATGCCATGGGATACTCTCCTGACGACATGGTAGAACTTCTCAAGTCGGAAGACTTTAAACGATGGTATTCCGGAGAAGTGGAAGAGAAATATGTATATCACTTCAAAAAGAATCTTCCCACTCCCGAATTCTTCAATATTCGTTTTTCATTCAAGGATTCATTGAAAAGTTTGAAACCTCAATTCCTGCCTACCAGTGTTGTCAATCCGATTCAGATGAATCTCGTTTTTGTAGACCTATATGCACGTGCCACAGCCGCTTGTAAGGGAGATTTTGATAAACTTTTTGTTCCTTTCCGTTGCATTGCGTCCGATGTATACAACAAGAAACAATTAGTCATGAAGGAAGGAGATTTAGGAGATGCCGTCAGAGCTTCCATGAGTTTCCCATTCATGTTTAAGCCTATTGAAATAGACAATGTATTAGCCTATGACGGAGGTATTTATAATAACTTCCCTACAGATGTCATGAGAGATGATTTTCATCCGGATGTCATCATAGGAAGCGTCGTGTCAACCAATCCCACTAAACCCAAAGAAAATGATCTCATGAGTCAAATTGAGAATATGGTGATGCAGAAAACCGACTATTCCATTCCGGACTCCATGGGGATTTTAATGACGTTCAAATATGACAATGTTAATCTAATGGATTTTCAACGCATTGACGAATTACACGATATAGGATATAATCGAACCATCAGCATGATGGATTCAATCAAAAGTCGTATTCATCGGCGTGTAAATCTGGACAATATACGTTTAAGAAGAATGGTATACCGGAGTAATTTTCCGGAGCTACGCTTTAAAAATATCATCATCGACGGAGCTAATCCACAACAACAAGTATATATTAAAAGAGAATTTCATAAATCAGATACCAAAGAATTCACTTATGAGGATTTAAAACAAGGTTATTTCCGATTGTTATCTGATAAAATGATTTCCGAAATTATACCGCATGCAATTTATAATCCGGAAGACGACACCTACGATCTACATTTAAAGGTGAAATTAGAAAATAATTTTGCTGTGCGGTTGGGAGGAAATATATCCACTTCCAATTCCAATCAGATCTATCTGGGGCTTAGCTATCAGGATTTAAACTACTATGCCAAAGAGTTTATCCTTGACGGGCAACTCGGAAAAGTATATAATAACGTGCAGTTTATGGCAAAAATTGACTTTGCCACTGCCATTCCTACCTCATACCGTCTTATAGGTTCAATCAGTACTTTCGACTATTTCAAGAAAGACAAACTTTTTTCGCGAAATAACAAACCTGCCTTCAATCAGAAAGACGAACGTTTCTTAAAATTGCAGGTCGGCTTACCTTTCCTTTCGAGCAAGCGAGCAGAGTTTGGGGTCGGAATTGCGAAAATAGAAGATAAATATTTTCAGAAAAGCGTCATTGACTTTGGAAATGACAAATTTGACAAAAGTCGCTATGATTTATTCGGTGGATCAATCAGCTTTAATGGAAGTACCCTAAATTCTAAACAATACCCCACACGTGGATACAGAGAAGCTCTTGTTGCCCAGATCTTCGTTGGAAAAGAGCGATTCTACCCAGGCGAAGGAAGTACCACCAACAACAATAATAAAGACCATCACTCATGGTTGCAATTATCATACATGAAAGAGAAATATCATAATATGAGTGAACATTGGGTTTTAGGGTGGTATTTGAAGGCATTATATGCCTCTAAAAACTTTTCCGAGAACTATACGGCCACAATGATGCAGGCTGGAGAGTTTTCGCCCACGCTACACAGTAAATTGACCTACAACGAAGCCTTTCGTGCCAATCAATTTGTGGGAGCCGGTATTCGGCCTATTTACCGTTTAAACCAAATGTTCCATCTTCGGGGAGAATTTTATGGCTTTATGCCCATTTATCCAATCGAAAAAAACTCGTTGAATAAAGCATATTATGGAAAAGCTTTCTCCAAGTTTGAATATTTAGGAGAAATTTCTGTTGTATGTCAATTACCTTTTGGAGACATCTCTGCATATGTAAATCATTATAGCTCACCGAAAAGGGAGTGGAATGTCGGACTAAGTATAGGTTGGCAACTATTCAATTATCGGTTCATAGAATAATTTTCTACAAAAAAAGTCGTTGAAAAGCTTGCTAGTTCGGGAAAAGTCCGTATCTTTGCACCCGTTAAAACGAAATAATGGTCGCGTAGCTCAACTGAATAGAGTAGCTGACTACGGATCAGCCGGTTACAGGTTTGAATCCTGTCGCGATCACTTTTTTGAATTAACAAAATGGCCGCGTAGCTCAACTGAATAGAGTAGCTGACTACGGATCAGCCGGTTACAGGTTTGAATCCTGTCGCGGTCACTGAAAACTTACAAATTATAGGGTCGCGTAGCTCAACTGAATAGAGTAGCTGACTACGGATCAGC
>OLIL01000419.1_pt1 | contig 24892 bp, 24 predicted proteins | sample 1609701 | NCBI WGS metagenome assembly OLIL01 (sample SAMEA4350146, study PRJEB24818) | metagenome | biome: human; feature: gut; material: faeces | place: Denmark | collected 2013-09
CCTGTTTGGTAGTTTCCGATACATATATAATAGAAAGAAGATACTCTTTATCGTTCCGATAGATAATAACCGTAGGATTCAGATTAACGCTTTCCCATGTACCGACAATGGAAAACAGGTTGAAGGATGGATAATCTTCTTTAGTTCTTCTCATAAGGCATAATTTGTTTGGGTGATTGATTTTGTGTTTCACTGTCCGCAATAATTCTTTCAATATCGAAAGACTTATAATAAATCTTGCTGCCGATTTGAGAATAAGCCAATCGTCCGCTACTTCGGTAATATTGCAGCGTTCGTTTGCTAAAGCCTAACAACAGGCACACTTCCTGACTATCCAGCCAGTTTTCTACTTTCTGCGTATGAGTGCTGCACAAACTTTCTATTCGTTTGGCAAACTCGGTGAACCGTTCGCCGACATACGTAAAGGTTCTCTTTTCAATGGTTACTACTTCCATACTTCTAATTTTAAATGGTTTAAAAACATGTTGATTCTATTTTCATCAGCAAATGAAAGAAGAATCAAGAGCCGTTTTCAAAACTGTCTGAAAGTGGTATATCCTGTCTATCTCTGGCTCAATTCATTTGGAATATACTCATAGGATATCTTTTTTTGAACGCATTTACATAGAAAGTCAAATAGAAATAGAGATACGAAAAGATTTATCGCTTATCTTTGCCGCATGACTACCAACAAGATAACCCCCGAAGAATTATGGGCAAGACAACAGATCAGCCCACTAGATGTGGACTATGATTTGTGGAATGAACGCAGAGCATCTATACAGACCTTCTCACAAATGAGCCAAAGTTGTATCTTTACGGTAGATGTTTTCAAAGAACGGTACGATTTTGCATCCGACAATTTCGCTAACATATTCGGATATAACCCTACATGGATAAAGACGATTCGGAAGCAGGGGGATTTATTAGAGGAACGGATTCACCCGGACGACCGGGCACAACTCATCGAACACCAGATTGAACACGGGCAGTTCATTTATTCACTTCCGCAGGAACAGAGGAATGATTATCAGCAGATATTCCAAATTCGTATGCTGAATGCCCGGCAAGAATATGTGAATGTAATCAGTCGCCACCAAGTAATTCAGAAAGACAAAAACGGAAAAGCATGGATGATTATGGGAGTGATGGATCTTTCACCCGATCAAATACCTATGGAGCGAATCAAGCGGACGGTTATTAATCGGAAGACGGGTGAGATACTTACATCGGCAGTTGTTCCGGCAGACCAACAATTAACCAAGCGGGAAAAGGAAATACTCATACTTATCCGGCAGGGCTTTTTGAGTAAGGAGATTGCATCTAAACTGAATCTTAGTATTTACACGGTGAACAATCACCGCAAGAATATATTGGCAAAACTGAATGTCGATAATGTGATCGAAGCCCTTAATCGGGCAGAAAGTTTCGGTATTCTCTATTGACTCAGCACTGGCGTTTTATCTTAATGTACATCATTATTCAATCACTTCAATATAAAAACTAACAGGACGAAAGCCATCGTTACAGGAAATCATTGCCGAGTTCGGATTTTTCATCCAACCATCATAGAAGTTACCGCCCCCATTGGCTAATTCCGTAACAAAATAACTCATTGAACTCCATGCACTTTCACACAGTTCTTCCGGTTTCTGCCCATCGACTGAAATAAAGGTTGTACCTTGTTCAATATCACAAGTGTGTTCAATAGGATTTTCGTACATAGCCGACAAATCGCTATGTTGCACCTTTCTTATAGCTGTTATTCTAATCTTTTTCATTTTCAATATTTATCACGTACGATATATACAAGGGTACTCATTTATGGCGATTCGTAGGGCTACTTTAACCGTATTGTCTATTACGGCAACCAATCCAAGCTATTTGTCAGCGGATTGTTTTTTCTCCATTGTTCCAGTTCTTCGTAACTGCGAACTCCACCCATGAAAACAGCATGATAAATTTCTATGCCGGGAATCTGTACACCGTCCGGCACATCGAATTTAATTTGAAGGATGGTTTGCTTGATTTCAGGGGTAAGTCGGTTCGTAATGGCAGCAGTTACTTTTTCAACCACCCCATCATATTTTGAGCCTTTGCGAATATGAATCATGTCAAATTTCCACGTGTTCCTGTTCTCATCTTCGTAAATGGCGTGCCATTCGATGCACTCTTCTTCTGTCTGAATCAGATTCTTAAATTGGATTTCCTTTAAAGAGAGCCGTTCGGCAAGTTCCTGCATCACAGAAAAGCTGGTTGCAATATCCAATGTATCGGTATAGATATGTAGGTCTATATCCCTACTCTTTGCCAATAGACCGGATTTGAGTGATCCTACCAAATGAACGGTTGCCCCAATACGTTCCCATGCCGGAATAATACCGGTATGTTCCAGTATATTCCAAGCGGTTTGTTGATTATATAGGGCAAGTTCAAGAATATCCATATCGTTCATTTTGAGCGTGCAAAGATACAAAACTTATGGATATATAGCTATAAATAGCCATTTCCTATCCTGCCCGATTGCAGTAATTTTGCACACCGTTTTGACTCTATTTTCATCCTTTAGCAATAAATTACTACGATGTTCAATCAAACAGAGAAGCAAGAAAGAAGCTATTTGCAGCAAATAATCGCCCGGCTGAAACAGATAATCAGCCATACCGATGTGTCCGTGAAAGACCATGTAGATACATTGGCAGAGTACAAAGACTACCTTTGGAGTAATAAAGATATTGATCCGCATGAGATACGCTCCATGCGTGAAAGCATCCTGAATCATTTTGCCATAGGCGAAAGTGTAATCGACAAACGCAAACGACTTTCTAAGATACTGGATATTCCTTACTTTGGACGAATTGACTTTCTCGAAAAGCAGAAAGACCTCCCAATAATACCTGTTTATATCGGCATTCATACCTTTCACGATACTGAAAGCCGGACAACCGTGATTTATGATTGGCGAGCACCTATTTCGAGTATGTTCTACGATCACGAACTAGGCGAAGCTACTTATCAATCCCCATCGGGAGAGATTAAAGGAGAGATTTCGTTGAAACGCCAATACCGGATTAGGGGCGGCAAGATGGAGTTTATGATTGAAAGTGCGCTGACCGTACACGATGATATTCTGCAAAAGGAACTGAGTGCTAATGCAGATGATAAAATGAAGAACATTGTTGCCACCATCCAGCGAGAGCAGAACCGGATTATCCGTAATGAGGAAGCCCGGACGCTCATCATTCAGGGGGTAGCAGGTTCGGGCAAAACTTCTATTGCCCTGCACCGCATCGCCTACTTGCTGTATGCTTTTCAGGGTAGTATCTCTTCAAAAGACATCTTGATTATTTCTCCGAACAAGGTGTTTGCCGATTACATTTCTAACGTCCTGCCCGAATTGGGCGAAGAAACCGTACCCGAAACCAGCATGGAGCAGATACTTTCCGAAGTACTTAATCACAAATACAAATACCTTAGTTCTTTTGAGCAGGTGAATGAATTGCTGACAAAACCAACACCGGACTTTATCGAGCGAATCGAATATAAATCGTCTTTCGATTTCATCGCCAGTTTGGATCGCTTCATTCTGCACATCGAAAACCACTACTTTAGAGCAGAAGATGTGAAGCTGACGAAACACATCACCGTCCCGGCTGAATTTATCGAAGAGCAATTTCATCGTTTCAACCGCTACCCCATGCGCCAGCGGTTTGAGGCTATGACGGATTATATTCTCGACATGATGAAAGTACAATATGCTTTCACAGTGACGACTGCCGAACGGAATTTCCTTAAAAAAGAGATCAAGCGAATGTTTGCCGGAAACAATGACCTGCAAGTCTATAAAGATTTCTTCGTATGGATGAGTAAGCCAGAGCTGTTTAAAATGCGGAAGAACCGCACGCTTGAATATGCCGACATAGCACCATTGGCATATTTGCATATCGCTTTGGAAGGTAATATCAAAAATTGTGTCAAACATTTGCTGGTAGATGAAATGCAAGATTATTCTCCAATCCAGTACAAGGTGATACAAAAGCTATTCCCTTGCCGTAAAACGGTATTGGGCGATGCCAGCCAGTCGGTCAATCCTTACGGCTCGTCTACTGCGGATATGATTCAGAAAGTTCTTGTCACAGGTGAAGTGATGAAGCTCTGTAAAAGTTACCGTTCTACTTGCGAGATCACTGATTTTGCACAGAAAATACGGACAAATACCGATCTTGAACCAGTCGCACGGCACGGAGAGAAACCACGAATATTACAATTTGATAATGAGAAAGAAGAACTATCTGCTATTAAGGAATTAATTGCCATTTATCAAGTATCCGCTTACAAATCACTGGGGATTGTCTGCAAAACCGAATCGCAAGCCTATGAGATGGCAGATAAATTGCAAATTCCTGATATTCATTTCCTATCGAACCAAAGTTCGGCTTTTGTGCAGGGTATCGTTATCACCTCTGCACACATGGCAAAGGGTTTGGAGTTTGATGAGGTAATTATTCCACAGACAGACGATAGGAATTATCATTCAGAGATCGACCGGAGTATGTTATATGTGGCGGTAACGAGGGCAACGCACCGTTTAACACTGACATATAGCGGAACAAAACACACGTCATTCATCTAAATTTTCTGCTGACTTTATTGCCATGTCATGCGGGAATAGCAGTACAGATACAATGCTAATATTATCTGTTGTTATCACACTGTTTTATACTTATAAGTAAATGGGTAAGACATCATTTTCACTTCCTACCAAAATTGTTTTTGTGGTGAGAAAAAGGAAAATAATGGAGTTGAAACAGAGATTATTGCTATATATTCTCAATTGTCCCCCAAATTGAGGGACAATTATATAGTCTTTTCGACAATATACTAAGGGGCAGATAGCAAAAAACTATTTTTCACTGCAAATTTACCAAGCAAATTATTTGCATGTTTCCGATAAGTAACATATATTTGTTCCCAAATAGTAACAATAGATAAAATGGCAGGAAAAAGCATAATAGGAGAAAGAGATCGGGAGGCTACCGAAAAGCGATTATTAGATACCATCGGTAAGATGATTGCCGAAGATGGCTTTGAGAAAATTGGAATCAACGCTATAGCTACCCAATCAAGTGTTTCAAAGATATTGATATACCGTTACTTCGGTTCGGTAGAGGGACTTATGGCTGCTTATATCCGGCAACATGATTTCTGGCTCAATTTCCCACTTGATTATCCCAGCCGTGAAGAACTACCTTCGTTTGTAAAAAGGATGTTTCAAGGACAGATTGAGCAACTAAGAAATAACCCGACTTTAAAAAGGCTTTATCGCTGGGAACTATCTTGCAATAATGATATGATCGTAAAGCTAAGAGAGCAACGGGAGAAGGTTGGAGTAGACCTTGTTAAAAAAGTGAGTGAACTAACAGGGCATCCGCAAAAGGAGATAGCGGTAATGGCTTCCCTCCTGACAGCATCTATTACCTATCTGGTGATGCTGGAAGATTTCTGCCCGGTATATAATGGCATCCCCCTAAATCAAAACGCTGGTTGGGAGCAGATAAACGAAGGAATTGAGGTTTTTATCAATAAGATATTTCAAAATGAACACTGATTTCATACAAATAGCCAGTTATGCTTCTAAAGCACCTTCGGGACATAACACGCAGCCTTGGAAATTTCACATTACTGATAATACAATTACGGTTATTCCGAACTTCGAGGTTGCATTACCTGTCGTTGACGGAAACAACCGGGAGTTGTTTATCAGTTTAGGTTGTGCAGTCGAAAACGTATGTATTGCAGCTAACCATTTCGGCTATACCACTCAAATAGCACAATGTAGCATCAAAGGAATCATTCTTGAATTGACAAAGAATGACCTCACGATTGAAAATCCTCTATTCCATCAAATAGAAAAACGGCAAACAAACCGTAGTGTCTATAATGGTAATAAAGTATCGGATGAAATGTTGCAACAGCTTCAATCCATTCAAAAAGAAGAAGCTGTTCAATTCTACTTTGCCGAAATGGGTACACCATTTGCCGACACAATAACAAAGTATATATTGAAAGGGAATGAAATTCAAATGAATGATGTTGCCTTTAAGAATGAATTACTTTCGTGGATGAGGTTTAATAAGAAACAGGTTGCAGCTACACAGAACGGATTAAGTTATCTCGTTTTCGGAAATCCATCATTGCCCGGAATATTTGCACGCCCCATAGTCAGATTATTCTTAAAACCCAATGTGCAAAATAAATCGGATAGAAAGAAAATCGGTTTTTCCTCACATTTCGTACTATGCACCACGCAGAGTAATACAATGGAAGAATGGCTCGACTTAGGGCGAAGCCTCCAACGCTTTCTATTAAAAACTACTGAAATGGGAATTTCTTACGCTTTCCTGAACCAACCCTGTGAAATTACAACATTATCGATTACTCTACAGAAAGAGTTACCTATCAATAAGGAATATCCTACATTGATATTGAGAATAGGCTATGCAAATCCAGTGCCCTATTCTCCCCGTAAGGATATTGAAACATTAGTAAGTTAATCTTTTTTTATTCGCAATGTTCCCGACAAGTAACAAGTAATATAATAACAATTTAATAAAACTAACATGAAGAAAATGGGATTGACGTTCGTTTATTTATGGCTTATTAGCCTTTGTTCCTGCCAAAAGGAGCTAATTGAGTATGAGAAAGGAGATGTGAAAATCTGCATAGAGCAGGGTGAACAATGGCTGCATGATTTTCCTTTGTTTTTGGGTATTAATAAGAAGAACCCACCGCAAATTGCTATTTGGCTGGAAGATACACAAGGGAATTATCTTTCAACGGTTTATGTAACTCATAAGATCGCCACTCAATCTTGGCAAGCATCAGGAGGAAACAGACGAAAGGAAGCTCTCCCCCATTGGTGCTATTCACGTGGGGTTAAATACAATGATGGACTCTATTTGCCTACAAAGAAAGAGCCGTTAACAGATGGAATATCAGGAGCAACCTCACAGAAAAGTTTTGATATAAAACTAAATCCGGCAACAGCATTAAAGAAATTTGTGATGAAAATAGAAATAAATCATTCCACGGATTTCAATGAAGCCTTCCCTAAATCAGCCAAAGAAGGAGAAGCAAACTATTCAGGGGGTAAAGAAGGAAGCGGGCAACCTGCAATCGTATACGCTGCTAATGTAGATTTATCGTCTGGCGAAAAATCATTTGAAGCAAATCTAGTAGGACATAGTAGCCCTGATGGTAGTTCCGGAGAGGTCAGTAAAGATACATCGGGGCTGACAACTGCTTTACACATTGTAAAACGTATAACTGTAATTATCCAATGAAAAAGTTTATTCTGCTTATTATAGTGAGTTGCACTGTTGCGATGGCAACAGCGCAACAGACAGAACGCTTCACTCTCGCAACAAGTGTAGGAACAGGGATTGATATGAACGAGCCGTCAGCCACCCCGTTTACGTGGCAAGTTCTTGGCTATTATGCCATCAACAAACGCCTATCGGTCGGTATCGGGACAGGATTATCCATTTATGAGAAAGCTCTGATTCCAGTATTTGCCGATACAAAATTTTTAATCGTAAAACCCCAAAAGTTCACTCCTTATATAAAATGTGGCGTTGGATATGGTTTTGCACCGAATAAAAATGCTAATGGAGGTTTTTATCTGAATCCATCAATCGGGGTAGAATATTCAATTTGTGAAAGTAAGAAGTTATTCTTGGCTTTAGGGTATGAATCACAGAAACTTGAACGACTGAAAACGCAAAAGCAATCATTGTTTACAGCAGAGTTTGCAGAGAAGCTGAGCCATAACTTGATTTCAATCAAGATTGGATTTATGTTCTAAAACGGAATAAAATCGCAATTGAGTATATATAATAAGATGCACGAGCTCATAATCAGATAAAAAACAGATGTTCCAATGCCATAAATAATCTATTTTTAGTACTTTTGCATTATATCAACTAACAAAAAAGTATTCACTCCTTATGAAACTCTGTATATAGCTACGCTCCTGCGAATAGCCCCCTTCAAAAAAGCTATTCAGCTATTTGACAAATAACAATTTATTTGCCACAGAGATTTTATATCCTTTTATTTATGAATTTACGAGCAGGCAGACCATGTTATGCAGGTCTGTTTGTATCGTGCTATTTTGCAGTTGAGCAATGAATTATACATATAAACAAATATGGCTCATCAACTTTCCGGTAATGATGAGTATCTTAATGGAGCAGTTAATCAATATAACGGATGCTGTCTTTTTAGGTCACGTAGGCGAGGTGGAATTGGGAGCATCTGCCATTGCCGGAATTTATTATCTGGCGGTCTATATGTTGGGCTTTGGGTTCAGCATTGGATTGCAAGTGGTGATTGCCCGGAGAAACGGGGAACAAAATTATAAGGCAACAGGAAAGACTTTCTTTCAAGGGCTATTCTTTTTATCGGGATTAGCCGTTTTGCTTTGCCTATTGATTCATGCAGTTTCTCCTTATCTATTGAAACGGTTAATCTCCTCACCGGAGATTTATCAAGCGGTAGTCCATTATTTGGATTGGCGCAGTTTCGGGCTGTTATTCTCATTTCCTTTTCTGGCTATCCGGTCTATCTTCGTTGGAATAACGCACACAAAAGCCTTATCATGGTCTGCTGTTACTGCGGTGGCGATTAATATCCCGCTGAACTACCTCTTAATATTCACACTGGGATTAGGTATTTCGGGAGCAGCCATCGCTTCATCTTTAGCAGAAATGGGTTCTTTGATTGTACTTTGTATCTACACAGGAGCGAAGATTGACAAAGAAAAATACGGATTGGAGCCCGTGTATGATGGACGGTTACTTATCAAAGTCCTGAATCTGTCTGTGTGGAGTATGCTCCATGCTTTTATCAGCGTAGCCCCTTGGTTTCTATTTTTCGTAGCAATTGAGCATTTAGGGAAAACAGAGTTAGCTATTTCCAATATCACCCGAAGTGTATCGGCTCTCTTTTTCGTAATCGCCAATTCCTTTGCTGTCACTACGGGTTCATTAGTGAGTAATGCTATTGGAGCAGGAGCGAGAAACGAGCTTTTCCCGATCTGTCACAAGGTTCTGAAATTAGGATATATCATTGGCTTTCCATTGGTAGGAATTGCGTTGCTTTGTAATCGTTGTATCGTGGGCTTCTACACCGATAGCGAACTATTGGTGGAATTAGCGTTTGCCCCTTTCATAGTGATGCTACTGAATTACACGTTTGCACTACCCGGCTACGTATATCTTAATGCAGTCGGGGGAACAGGGCAAACCAAAATCACCTTTCTGTTTCAGGTGACAACTACCTGTTTGTATTTAGTATATCTCTACTGGTTGAGCTTCTGTATAGAAGCATCTTTACCCCTCTACTTGACAGCAGAATATCTGTTTGTGATTCTACTGGCTCTGCAATCTATCATTTATCTGAAAAGTAAACACTATTAAAAACGAATCAAGTTATGATGACAAAAATATATCCACGCACCGGAGATAAGCAAACAGTCTATCTGAATGCCGTGATTAAAGATCCACAAATTGAAGTAGGCGATTATACCATTTACAATGATTTTGTAGCTGATCCCTTGCTATTTGAGAAGAACAATGTACTTTATCATTATCCCATCCATCGAGAGAAGTTAATCATTGGCAAGTTCTGTTCTATCGCCTGTGGCTCAAAGTTTCTGTTTAATTGTGCGAATCATTCATTGAAGTCTCTGTCTACTTATACTTTCCCTCTATTTTATGAAGAATGGGAATTGGAAAAGTCGAATATTACTACTGCATGGGACAATAAAGGCGATATTGTGATCGGCAATGATGTATGGATCGGCTACGAGGCTGTGATTATGGCGGGCGTTCATATCGGTGACGGTGCTATTATTGCCGCACGTGCCGTAGTGACGAAAAATGTACCGCCTTATACAATTGTGGGCGGTATTCCAGTCAAAGAAATACGAAAACGCTTTGATGCAAAGGTGATCCAACAACTGCTAAAGTTAAAATGGTGGGATTGGTCTACCGATAAGATACATCAGTGTTTGCCATATATTGCAGAGGGTAAACTAGATGAATTACTTGCCATGAAGAAAGATAGATTATGAACTATATAAAGAAACGATTGACAAGGATTGATGCAAGTTTCAGTTCTTCTGTATAGCTACATTTCGCTATTTTAGAACTCATCCCAGTGGATTATATTTGTAAGAAGCAGGAATTTGAAGTTCACCATTTCTGGAATTGCGACCAATAAGGCTGAATACCCCTTGAATCATTCTGATTAGCAGAGGAACTACAAACAAAACAAGAAATCATTCAGCATACAAAGCTAGTGCTTTGATATATATAATTTATTCACAATTAAATTTTATGCCTATGAATGATTTATTGAGAACGAGGTTTTTCATCTTACTGGTTGATACCTCACAAGAAGTTATTAACACAGAAATGCAAGATGCTTATGAAGATTTTGTGAAGCAAATAGTAACAATTAGCAATTCGGAAGACTATACTCATATCTTCCGGATGCTTAATCTCACCCGTATTGAGATAGCCCCATTAAAGGGGTTATATCAGGATGGGCAGGGGGAAAAATGCGCCTAAAAATCTATACATTCACAAAGTATTATCCCTAATTGATGCAGAATTAGAGTTATTCAACCTGAAAATTACCCATCCCGAACAGTTTAATTCGCCTGTGTCTACAGAGTTCAAGTCAGACCTGTATGTAATTCCTAAGTCAAAAGACTTGGGAATTATTGGTATTGCTGAAATTGTACTTGGTTTATTTCTTCAAGGAGAGATTACTGGAAAGAATGGGAAACCTGTTTCAGAGGCTTGTTTAGCTCGTGGCTTTGAGCAGCTTTTCAATCTTAAATTCGGTAGTATCTACGATAAGATTGGTGAAGTGTTTACTCGCAAACCATACAATCTTACTAAAACATTGGATGCTTTGCGAAATGCTATTGGTAGAGAAGACCGTAAACGTAAGAGTAAATAAAGATTAGAAAAGATGATTCTGCAAATTGTTTATTTATAGCAGTTTATAAACCATTTTTCGGGGAGTAGGTAACTACTCCTCTTTTTCTGCAACCTTGTTTTGCAGAACTTTGCTTCATCAATCGATTGAAAACAATAATGTTGAACTAAAAATTGAAGCAAAATGTATATAGACAATGAAAACTTCGAGAAGTGGATGGAGAAGCTATCCAAGAAACTCACCGAGATCGGGCAAGACCTGAAATCTCTTATCAATACCGATACTGTATTCGATGAAAACGAAAAGCTATTGGATAATCAAGACTTAGCCTTTCTGTTGAAAGCATCTTTCAGAACCCTACAACGCTATCGGGCGAAAGGTGTACTTCCCTACTTTACCATCGGGCGAAAAACGTATTATAAAGCCAGCGACATCCGGGCTTTCGTTCGTGAATATGCCGATTCTCAAACCTATAAACAGTTTGAAAAAGCCAATCAGTTAGTAAATCAGCCCTGATAGCAAAAAGTAGCAGAGGAAAGAAGCCTGTGTTCAGGCTATTCCTTTGTGCTATCACCCCGATTTAGCACAAACTACTTCACCTATCGGTTCAGCCTGTTTCGCTAAATCGAGCAAGAGGGAACTGGACAAGTCCTGTTCTTCCCTCTTGCCCTGCGGGGCAAAGCCTTCGGCTTCAGCGTGTTACAAGAACACGCTGTAATGACACCTGTAATAAGCATTTCCTTTTCAATGTTTATTGTCAGGTATTTATCTATTCATATTTCTATAAAAAAGTAATTACCATGCCAAACAACAGTCGAAAAACGATATTCACAACCATTTCCATAGACAAGGAAACAGCAGCTTTGGTAGAGAAAATATGCAAACGCTATTCACTGAAAAAGAGTGAAGTTGTAAAGTTGGCGTTTGGGTATATCGATAAGGCACATATCAACCCATCCGAAGCACCTGAATCTGTAAAATCGGAACTGGCGAAAATAAATAAGAGGCAGGATGATATTATCCGCTTCATCCGTCACTATGAGGAAGAGCAACTGAATCCCATGATACGGGCTACAAATTCTATCGCTTTACGTTTCGATGCTATCCGTAAAACTTTGGAAACTCTCATTATTTCTCAACTGGAAGCCAGTCAGGAGAAACACGCAGCCGTACTCAAAAAGTTAAGCGAACAATTCTGTAATCATGCCGATGTGATAAACAACCAGTCCAAACAGATTAACGCACTCTATCAGATACACCAACGGGATTATAAAAAACTACTTCACTTGATACAACTCTATTCGGAACTTTCTGCTTGCGGTGTGATGGATAGCAAAAAGAAAGAGAATCTGAAAACCGAAATCAACAATCTGATAAACACATAGAATTATGCACATAGATTTTGCTCCACCATCAAACGGAACATATAATAATTCAGGAAGTAGCCGACAGCTAGCAAATTATTTAGAGCATGAGGATTTAGAAAGGATGGAGAAAGGTATTTATACCGAAGGCTTTTTCAATCTGACAGAGGATAACATCTACAAATCAAAAGTTATAAAAGATATAGATGTTAATATCGGGCAACTCCTGAAAACAGATGCTAAGTTTTATGCTATTCATGTCAGCCCATCCGAAAAGGAACTCCAAGCGATGGGTAATACAGAGCAGGAACAAGTAGAAGCAATGAAACGTTATATCCGTGAAGTGTTTATTCCCGAATATGCAAAGAACTTCAATAAAGAACTATCTGTTTCGGATATAAAGTTTTATGGCAAAATTCATTTTGACCGTAGTCGTTCAGAAAACAAACTAAATATGCACTGCCATTTAATCGTAAGCCGTAAAGACCAATCCAACAAAAAGAAACTGTCACCTCTAACTAATCATAAGAATACTCCAAACGGAATAATCCAAGGTGGTTTTAATCGTGTGAATCTATTTCTACAAGTAGAACAAGGCTTTGATAAGCAATTCGATTACAATCGCCAGCAAACAGAATCATTTGGTTATCACAACTCGATGAAGAACAGCCCCATATCTGAACAAGTTAAACTACAGGAACAAAATATTCAATCCAGTGAAAGAGAAACAGAAGTTAATCAGGATGGCAATATAGATAACTTACTTTCTATCAATCTTGAAAATATGAAAGCAAGTAATCTAATTTTCAATCCAGACATTCATGTTGCCACTAAACAAGAAAGTACTGTATCAAAAAATACATTACTTAATCAATGCAACAGTATATCTAACTATTTATCAATCGCTTCTATCCCATCGGAAGTAACGGAATCAACAATTTCTTTGCCCCAAGAGGAAGTTAAACCTAAACAGAAAAAGAAGTGTAAGAAAAAAATAGGTACATAGACAAACCTCTACTTACTCACGATCGACTTTACATAAAAGATATTGTTTCAAGAATGTACCTATCGATGAAATATTAATATAAAACTTCTGCATAAATAAATCAAGAAGCACAAAAACTAAACTTATAATTAGATTGAAAAGTTAAATACAATTATTATATTTGCACATTACCTCGAAATAGAATGGATGTAGTAGTATAAAGAGAAATCTGTTAATATGAATATATCTGAGAAAATGAAGGCAAGAGTATAAAATAAATCAAACTAAGTTGATGCAACTTATACTAGCTGCCTCAATAATATTAGTAAAACACTTTAAATAGAATATAATTATGGATATCATTTTCAACAAATTGTATAAAATTGATATTTCCGATCGCCAACCAATAGAAAGGCCTGAATATCAGAATATTGAGAATTTTAAAAAATATATTCACGAAATGTTAGTGCAAATTAGCACTAAAGAACCCGATAGGTTTTATCAATTTAAAAGTGAATATACAGAGGTAAGAACTTTACTTAATAAGATTCTAAGTGAAAAAGAATATGTAAAAAGTTCAAAAGCAATCGCAAAAAGGTTGTTGGATAAAGAAAAAGATGCTCAAAATGATTTAAATAAAAAGAAACTTCGAAAAGAGATTCTGAAAGGTATGCTTATCGTCTCTTTAGTAAGAATGACAAAAGAAGCTAGCAAAATTATTATATTAAAAGTTGATTATGATGAGTTTATATCTGAAATGACAGGAGATATTGTTACTGGTCTTTCAATAAGGAAAAAGGTATACAAGGCATGTATCTGTGAAATTAATAATTCTAATGAAATAATAAATATTTCAATATATGATACAAATACCCCTGTAAGTACTTACTGGTGGAGTAAGTTTCTTGAGTTAGAAGTAGTAACCACAGATGAAGAAAATACAAAAAATGCTTTTGATGCTATTGAAAAGGAAATATTAAATCCGATAAGAAAAAAGCACAAACAAGATTATTTACATTTATGGAATACCACCATTGCTTACTTTCGCAGCGAAGGAGAGTTTAATATAGCAGTCTACAGAGATGAAATTATTGGTAACTATATACCTTTCGATCCAGAATTAAAAATAGCGGAGCTAAAAACCAAAATAGACAAATTGCCTAAAAAGAAGAACTTCGATCAAAGATTTAACAAGATACCGTCCGAAATCCACAAACGATTCAAAAATACTTTGCATTTAACAAACGAAATTGATTTGGTGATAAAACATGATATAGCAAATATAAAGAAAATTATTCGACCATTTGAAGATGTACAAGGAAAATACATCGGAATACTCAGTCAGGAAGGATTTTTGTATGCTGAACAGCAGCAGCAAGAAAATATGAAATAAACAAATGAGCAATATATTACAGAATATTATTTCGCTATTTTCTTCCGTTCAAATAGATATCTCTAATATAGAGGAAAACTATTCAGAACTGAAGATACAAGTTCATTGCAACAACGGCAAAATCCCTTCAAAAAAAGATTTTCTTGAAACAATAAATGAAATAAACATTCGAGATAGCTTGCATATTTCATTATTACAAGATGATGAAGTTGTTGAAAACTTCAGTACAACTCAAAATGAAGATTTTGACGATTACATTTCAGTATGTAGGAATTGTTTAATCTCTGAAGAATTTGATATTATCATCACTGTAACTAAGAATAATAAAGGACAGAATATATCAGTATATTATCCTGATATATTTTTTAAATATTTATCTAATTTGCATTTCAGATACTTCTTAGATGTTATATCAAACTCGTTAAATGGAGGAGGGATTATCATCTTTGAGATACAAGACAGTTCATTTTTAGAATTTTCAACTAAGATTGTTAGATTTTGTCCTCTCAATTCAGATATTAGAAACAACGAGGTTAGAAAAGATACAGAAAGGCTTGAAAAAATCAAGAATATCTGTCACTGTAGTGTTATTTCTAACTATCAGTTTACTCCTGATGATTTCTTTCCTCAAATAACATCCGAAAATCCTATTCTAGAAAATATTTTCTCCAAAATATCCTTATTGTATTCAATCGTTTTTTTATTTGATATTGTCAATATCGATATGACGAGTGAAATGGAATATAAACTGAGCGGTTACAAGACCATTAATGAAAAAATCAATATATCGAACCTTCATATTCACTCCTGTAAGTTATATTATGAAATATATTCATGGGTTTATGAAGGTGGAAATATTATAGATAAGATAGGATTAGCTAGAAATATCATATCGCTTAATTTAGACAAAGAAAATCTTAGACTTTCTGAAAGTACTTTTGAGGCAATAAGATCTGGATACAAAATCTATCAAAAAGAGAATATAAAGCAATACATAGAAATTAGAAATAAAATATCAGATCAATTAATTGAGCTTCAAAACAAAGCAGATAAAATTGTAGATGGATTTATTGGAGATTTTAAAAAAAGTTCATTTACAGTTGTGTCTTTTTTTATCACAGTAATAGCTATAAGAGTTATTTCTAAAGGCGATTTTTCAGGTGGCTTTACTGTTGAAGTAACTTTTCTTTCTCTTGGATTCTTATTGATTTCTTTATGTTTCATGTTTTTTGCAAGATGGGAAATCAGTAAGCAAATGGAGAGATATGAAAAATTTTATAAGCATCTTAAAGAGAGATATGAAGACTTATTGGATAAAAGTGATATAAAAAGAATATTGAATAATGACAAAGACTTTGAATCAAACAAACAGTTTATTAAAAAAAAATTATCTAGCTATACGATACTTTGGATTTTATCATTAACTATTCTTTTTATAATAGTTATTTCATTATTTTGCATTAATCATCCCTGTTTAGTTGTAGATGGATTCGTTAAACTAATTCAAAAATTAACATTATGCTTTACAAAGAGTATATAGGTATAAAATCAATCATAGTTCATGAAGTTGGAAATAAGCTCAATCAGGAGAATATACTTTTTTCAAAAAAAACACTTTCAATCAGTAAGGAAATGGAAAATGTATTAATTAATCATTTTCTTTTGCCTTTTAAATCTAATGAATACTTCAACTTCTTTCACGAAATAGATATAAATATGAATGAAGTATTTGTATGCATTAGCAAGATTTTCAAAGACGAAAAAACTCTTCAAGAACAATCTGTAAATCTTGCTAAACATTTATATGAACAAAGCACACACCCACAAATTAAAAGTGGCGAATTTTACACTGTATATTTTAAAGATTGTATTATCGATGGTGAAACTGTTGATGCAATAGGCTTATTTAAATCGGAAAATAAAGATACATTTTTAAAAGTATTTTCATCAGGAGAAGGATTTGAAATAGAAACAATACAAGGCAATAATATCAACAAGTTAGACAAAGGTTGTTTGATTTTTAATATAGAGAAAGAAAAAGGATATATTGTTTCAGTAGTTGATAATACAAGTAAAGGAAATAACGCTTTATACTGGATAGATGATTTTCTGCATATTCGTCAAAGAAAAGATGAATACCACAATACACAAAACGTATTGTCGCTTTGTAAAAATTTCGCACAAAAAGAATTGCCTCAGCAATTTGATGTTACAAAGGCTGAGCAAGTCGATTTTCTAGATAAATCTATTAAATTCTTTAAAGAAAAAGAGAATTTTAAAATGAATGAATTTACAAATGAGGTTATTGGGAATCCTGAGATTATTGAACGTTTCAATCAATATAGTTCTTCGTTTCAGAAAGACTATGATATCGAAATTACTGATAATTTTTCTATTTCAGATAGTGCAGTAAAAAAACAAAATCGCTTAATAAAAAAAGTAATCAAACTTGATAAGAACTTCGACATATATATTCATGGCAATTCAGAACTTTTAGAACAAGGGGAAGATAAAAAGGGAAAATACTATAAAGTTTACTATAATAATGAATCATAGTTAAACAAATCACATAAGAATGATAGTCATTTTGCAGAAATAATAATTAGTATTATCTTTGCTATCAGTATTCTCCATGAGCAAACTACCGCAAAAGCACGTAGCAAATTAGTGGGACAAATCATGGGATATGCTTGAAACTAAAAGTATAAAGTTTTAAATATCAGCGTGGTAACTCTCTTAGGAGAATCCCAGGCGGATCACATAAGAACAAAGCCAAAAGAGATAAGTCCTGCAATATTAACGTATTGTGGGACTTTTTTATGTTTTAGTCTTGTTTGAAAGCCCAAAAAGGGCACGAAAAGATACGGTTGAGTATCCAAATCGTACCCCCTTCCCCGAAAAACAAAAAGGGGGTACAATTGTCGGAAAGTCCTTCTGATAAACTACGTGGAGGTCTTCTATTTAATACCAAAACTCATGATCGAATACAGAACTAGCTTTTTTATTTGGTAGATAACCTATTTACTTATTTCTCTAACTTTATAACCTACGATTCCAAAAGACTTGTGTAGCGCCGGGATTAACCACATGATCAAGCCGGGTAGTCCCCAGCGTTTTTTCTCTTCGCTGATGAAATAGAATCGTTCGATCAGTTTGAGCTTGGGGAACCATTGCTCGATTGTGTGCGGATCGTTTAGTCCGAAATGGAAACGGGCTTTTGTCCGTTTTACCGATTCATGCTTGTCGGAGTTGCGGGCGGCCCATTTACTGACGAAATCAAAATATATCTCGCATCCGGGAAAGCGTTGGGCGAGGTTTTGGATAACAGATTTTACCTGTTCCTCATTGAAATACATCATTACACCTTCCGCGAGGAAAAGGAAGCGGCCGTGAGGATGTTTTTGTCTCAACATATCCATCCAGTCCGTCTCGAGCATAGAGCCTTTGATCGTGAGATCTTTAGCGGAGGCAGGGAATAGCTTTTCACGCAAATTGATTACTTCAGGTAAGTCTAGTTCGTAGAAGGTCGCTTGGTTATGGTTGGAGACACGTTGGAAACGGCTGTCTAATCCGCAACCGATCGATGCCACTACCGGATCTTCAGTTACCTTACGGTCGATGAATCGCTGGACCAAACGATCGAAATGGCGTAGGCGGATAGCGGTTCCGGTAGTACTCATCGTGATTTTACCAAACTTGGCGAAATCATAATCTATTTTCTCAACAAGCTCACATGCCATCGGGTCTTTTAATATCGCGTCTTTCCGGTGACTTTCGTGAGCACGTGATAGTAAGGGAATAAACAAGGTCTCCGCGATGTTATCCTTTATCTCTGGTTTTATTTTATTCATAATATACCTATTTATAGGGATTGATTATCCGGTACAAAGATGGGATCTTTGCTCTTGGTTTATTTACGCAAGAAGGAAGAGTATTTTAATCAAACGGAAAAATGGTACACATAGAACTCTCATCTCGTGGAAGAGATACGATCGCTTTAGAAATGCCGGATATAAGTTATTTTTCTACCAATCGTTCAGGAGGGCTAGAAGAGAACTGTTGGGAGGCGGAGAACAAATTATTGACCTATCGTATCAGTGATTTCAGATGCAGGGATTTTAATGTGACAAGATACCAGATCTATTGCAAGGAGGATTGTTGCATGCGTTCCCTAAATGTCGGTAACTCGTTTATGGGACTTTCTGTTGTTCGTCAGGGGATCGTCGAATGCTTTTTGTCGGAGACACGGGATAAGCGGATTTGGCGGAAAGGGTATACGAATATGATCGTAAGTTCTGGTATCAAGGAAGAGCGGAATCTGTTCCGTAAAGGAGATACTTTTGGTATGACAAGTATTCTGGTGTCGCCGGATTTCTTCCAACATTTGTCGGAACGTTATACGGAGTACTTCGGGAGTGCTTATTTGCGATTCGGCAGGGGGGAGACTTTCTTTATCGCTCCCAAGAATCTCTCGATTCCAATCGCTTTATCTGTGGCGTTGAATGATCTTGAGGTCTCTCAGATGATGGGAAATGCCTCGCCAATGTATCTCGAAGCAAAAGTAACCGAGTGCTTGTCTTTATTTATGCGGGAGACGGAAGGTAAAGAACCGGTTAACGCAAAGATAGTAGGCTTTTCCGATCGGGATAAAATTTATCAGGCCCGGGATATTATATGTTCCGAATATTTGAACCCGCCTTCATTACATGATTTGGCTTTACGTGTCGGAACTAATGAATGTACTTTGAAAGCGGGGTTTAAAGAAGCGTTCCGGACGACCGTGTTTAACTATCTCTTTGATTATCGTATGAATATAGCGATTCACTATCTTTTGGATACCAATAAATCAATAGGGGAAGTTGCCGGCTTGGTCGGCTATGAGCATCAAGCGCATTTTTGTACGGCCTTTAAGCGGAAGTTTAATGTCACCCCGTCTGAATATAGGTTGAAAGCGTAGTATAGACCATCGACTTTTATTTCCCGAATCGGGAACTATCCACCTCTTTATGCTCTTTTGCTTTAAAATCTCCGAATTTATAGATAAAGGATAAGGAGACTCGTCTGGAATCCGAGATCATACGCATATGTAAGTCTTGTGTTTTGTATTGGAGATTAAGATCTTTTGGGACCCATGAATTAAACATGTCATCCACTTTTAAAGAGATCTCCGCTTTGCCGTTGGGGGAGATCCATTTCAAGCCGGCGTCTACGTTATACATACTGCTGATCGTCATTGGGCCTTGAATGTTGGGGGTAATATAAGAACCGGATACTTCCGCTTTGATAGTAGGCTTCGATGAGATGTTGAACGTATTATTTAATTCGGCATAGAATGCCAGATTATCTTTATTGAAGCTTATATCATGGTAATTATCACATTTCATCTTGTCATAATAACCGTTTAACGTTAATCTGGAATCAAGCACGGAGCCGGCTTTGAATGGTATCATTACATTTAGGCCTAGCTTACTGGAATAGTCGAAATTCAGTGTCTTATAGATAAGAACTAGTCTCTCGGAGGATTGATAGGGGAGCTGGTTGAAATTATTGTCTATATAATTTGCGTATAGCGTGAAAATGTATTTGTTTTTTAGGATGTAGTTCAATTGGGCAGAGTAGAGTCTGGACGGCCTTAAATCCGGGTTACCTTGTATCTCGGTATATCCATTCAGATAAGACACCGTGTTCTGCATCTCCCAATAGCTGGGATAGGTCTTGTCTGAAGAAACGGATAATTGCAGGATGTGGCTGGGGTGGGCTCGGTACGTGATTTCCATCATTGGGAATAAGCTCCAATAATCAATCTCCTTATGTTTGTAATACTCTCCGGTCAAAGAGGCGTTTACGGATAGGTTATCAGAGAAGCTCTTGGAAAAGCCGGTATATAAATCATATACATATTCATCCAGTTTACTGTAACTATTTGAGATGGACCAATCGTGTTCGCGCAGTGAATGATATACCTGAGAACTTTTGTCTGAGGCGAAGCTGAATTTTGTCCCATAGTTGAGCATCCAGCCTTTTCCTAATTTATGGTTCTGGTCCGCGTAGACGGAGAGCCTACGGATGTCTTGTTGTGATTTAGCGTTGAAGGCATCTTCTTTCCCGGCTTTCTTCTCTTGGTAATATTGTGTCGTATGATTGATGTAAGCGGTAAAATCAATCCCTACATTAAGGCCGAACCCGGAGGCATAGTCGAGCGCCAGATTATGCATCTGGATCGGTTTGTCGGATTTCTTTCTGTTTTCGGAATCCGAATAGGTTCCTACAGAAGAAGTGAAAGGATGAGTCCATTGCTGTATCTCTGAGGTATAGGCGAAGCTTAGTTTGTTCTTATCGTTCAAGAACCAATCATTGCCTAGGCGTATGGTATGGACCGGGAGCCGGGTATGTCCTCTGTCGAATTGCTCGATCTCGTAGGTCTTACCATCGAATAAATGGTGTGATAAGATATCCTCACCTGTCCGTTCCCTGTGGTAGCCGAAGGAGTACATGAGATCGGTAGAATATTTAGGCGTGTTGTAAACGAGAGTAGCGCCACTTTGGTAATTAGCGTAATGCCCTTGGTTGTATAGAGCATTGACTTGTCCTTGCAGTTTGGGAGTCTCGGAAGTACCGTTATTAAGGACCAGATTAATCACTGCCCCGCGTACATGATATTGGGGTGGAGCGCTATACATGATCTCTGCTTCTTGAATACGTTCTTTGGGCATATTCTTAAGCAGATTCTCCAATTGACTCTCACCCATATTGGTGGTCTTGCCATTGATGATAACCGTGACTCCATTTGTTCCGGCAAGTTGTATTTTCCCGCTTTGTTCCCGCACTCCCGGTAGTTCTAGGATCGCCTCGTAAGCGCTAGCGGCCATCTTGTCTTTTAACAAATGCGGCATGCTGTAGGTTATTTTACCATCGACAACCTTGGCTAAGGGACGCTCTCCGGTAACAGATACTTCCGAAAGCGTCTGGCTTTTCTCATTCAGTTGTATATTGCCTATCGTAAGTGAGTCATAAGTGCTTTGATATGTTTCATACAGCAGATGCTGGACGGTTAAGAGGAAAGGGGATATCTCTGCTTTGATACTAAAAGAGCCCAAAGAGTCCGTATAGGTGGAGTTTACATATACTGAATCGTTCGTTTGTATAATCACGACCGCTAGTTCGATAGGATGGTTATTTAAGTCCGTAACCCTTCCCGTAATAACTTGTGCCTGTGTGAATGTGGTAAATAATAATCCTAAAAAGATAATCCAGCTTCTCATATCATCCTCGATTTAGTCAACATTCCTGTGCATATTTCGCAAATATACTTTTCATTAGGGAATCTACCTAATAAATTCTACTTTTAGGACTTAGGGGATTAGGATATATTTGATAGCTTTGCGGAGGAATGGGGTTCGTGCCTCTTTCTCGAATAGATGATAACAATAAAAGTAAATGATAATGAATGAAAAAATGAATACTCCATTGGGTAGCGCTTTTCCCAAGGAACGGGTTCGTTATGCGATGCTTTCTTTCTTTTTAGCGCAAGGTCTTTGTTTCTCTAGTTGGGCTAGCCGTATTCCGGACGTGAAGGATTTCTTTGAGGTGAATTACGCTTTCTATTGGGGGTTGGTCTTGTTCCTGATCCCGGTAGGTAAGTTTGTGGCGATACCGTTAGCGGGTTATTTGGTGTCGAGGTTGGGGAGTCGTATTATGGCGCAGGTCAGTGTGTTGGGGTATGCCTTGGCCTTATTCGCGATCGGTACGGCACATAATATTTATCTGCTGGGTGTTTATTTGTTCTGTTTTGGGGTGTTCTGGAATCTTTGTGATATATCCTTGAATACGCAAGGAATTGGTATCGAGCGACTCTATGGGCGTACGATTATGGCCTCATTTCATGGAGGTTGGAGTCTGGCGGCTTGTTTAGGGGCTTTGATCGGGTTTATCATGATCGTATCCGGTGTTACTCCGTTCTGGCATTTTACGTTGATTGCATTATTGATTGGAGTGACTGTTTTGGTAAGCCGGAAGTATTTGCAGGAAGACGTGGCGGTTGAGTCACCGGAGGAAGAGAAGGAAGCGGAGAAGAAAGAAGCTCCGGCATTGTTGAGCTTTATCCGTAAGCCGGAAATGCTGTTGATCCAGTTAGGTATCGTCGGACTGTTTGCCTTGGTGGTGGAAAGTGCGATGTTTGATTGGAGTGGACTTTACTTCGAATCGGTACTACAAGTTCCTAAATCCTTGCAGATCGGTTTCTTAGTGTTCATGGTGATGATGACGGTAGGCCGTTTTCTTACGAACTCCGCCTATAGTGTTTTAGGAAAGCAGAAGGTGTTGCAATTGGCGGGTTTCTTTATTTTTGCCGGTTTCTTTATCTCAGCCATGTTGGGCGGTATGTTCGAATCGATGACGGTAAAGGTGATCGTGAATTCCTTAGGCTTTATGTTGGTAGGCTTGGGTATCTCGTGTATGGTGCCTACTATTTATAGCTTGGTGGGTGCTAAATCGAAAACTCCGGTGGGAATTGCCTTGACAATCCTTTCTAGCATCAGTTTTATCGGCTCATTGATCGCACCTTTGTTGATCGGGGCGATCTCGCAGGCTTTCAATATGAAATACGCTTATATCGTGGTCGGCTTGTTAGGGCTTTGTATCTTGCTAATGACCACATTCTGCAAAGCATTCAAGAATAATTAAAGATAGAGAATTGAGAATTGAAAATTAGGAGAGAGCGAATAATTTTCAATTCTCAATTTTCAACTACTCAGGCATTCGTTGTTCCGCTGTCTCTAAGCATCGCAACACATCTTCCTTAGTGCCGTTGAATGGGCCTATTCCTTCGATTTTCAATGTTGTCATAGCTGCCGCGAAACATCCGGCTTCTTCTATGCTTGCGCCTTTGGCACGTTTATAGAGATATCCTGTCATATAAGTATCACCCGCTCCGGTAGCGTTTACGACTTCTTTCGGTATGTAAGCGGGGATTTTATGGAAAGTGGAACCGTCGTAAATGATAGATCCCATGCTTCCGAAAGTCAGCAATACCTCTTTCACGCCCCAATCGTAGATAACTTTTCCTGCGTTCACGGCATCGGTATATCCGGTTAACACCTCCATCTCATGTTCGTTAGCCTTGAGGAAGTGCACGTATTTAAGTACTTCTTTTTTCTCTGGCCAATCCACGGCAAATACATCCTTGTCTCTTACTTCCCGTAGATACCCTTGCGAGTCAATCGATACTAAGCCTTTCCCCGCTAAATACTTTACCACTTCCAAAGAGAAATCATCGGCAAGCAAACTACCAAGGTGGAAGATTTTAGAGTTGATGTTCTCCAGATATTCCACGGTGAAAGGATCTGCTTTCGCCAATACACGTTGCGTACGGTTATCTTGGTTCTCTCCATAAATATTCTCGAAATAAACGGTGTGCTTACTTGGCATCACGGCAACGTCGATACCTTCGGCTCGTAGTTCCTCCACCGTTTTCATCTCAGATTCAGCCAAGGCTGTCACTAGAGTATAGTCAATATCATCGAAATGTTTTATCGCATGCGAGAAATAAAAGGAGGTTCCTCCCGGCATATGGACGGTATTCTTAGGTGTCACTACCTTATCCAAGGTGATGTGTCCTACGCAGCAAAGTTCGTGTGTATTCATTTTTTACTCAGTTTATTATAAAGCGACAAATTTATGAAAAAAGAGTTCAAGTACATAGGATAGTCGTTATTTTGACCAATAAAAGCGTAAACGAGGCGCTTCCATGCAAGAGCGAACGGTAATTACATATAGAGGCGAGAGAGTTTACCTCTAGAAGTAAAGTCATTTGCATATGAAGGTAAATAGCGTTACATCTAGTTGTAAAACTATTTACATCTAATTGTAAATGTAATATGCTGATCATCCGTATATAATACTGTTGGCGAATAATACTCGGTGTATCTGCTGGAACTATTCAAATTCACCTTATCCGATAAACATGCTTATTTGGATTGAGAAAAAAGAATTGAGAATCGGTCAACAACATAGATAATATATTAATGTACGCTCGTACATTATAATATATGTAATACGCATATAGATTATACTACTATATAGGTGATGTATATTTTATGTGCGATGGAATAGAATGTGAGAAACGACTAGTCTAAACGATCG
>OLIL01000437.1_pt1 | contig 23815 bp, 29 predicted proteins | sample 1609701 | NCBI WGS metagenome assembly OLIL01 (sample SAMEA4350146, study PRJEB24818) | metagenome | biome: human; feature: gut; material: faeces | place: Denmark | collected 2013-09
GCTCACCTTTTTCGTTCTGCTCATTACAGAAAAAATAACGTTCTCCACCGACCTCTGTCAGGTCGATTTCCCAGAGCACCACGCTGGCCGACTGCTCCGCACGGGTGCATTCATTCAGTGTTTCCTGTCGGATATCCTGCATCAGTTCACCACCTGTTCAAACTCTGCGCTGAACTCAACACGCAACATACTGACCCGCGACGACCATTTTGCGCAGGTCACCTTTATCTGCCGGTAGCCATAAGGTGGCGTCCACAGAAAGGCCTTCCAGCCCCCGTGCTCAGCCAGAAACGATTCCAGTGCCGTGGCCTCCTCACGGGAGACAGACAGCGTCACGCTGTACGTTTTCAGGTCAGCGTTCAGCCCGGCAGGCGCACGCTGAGAATAGCCATCACCAAAGCGCACCTTTCTTACGGAAGGGGCCGAAGCCACATCCATACCGGGTTTCACTTTCCAGCGGAAGGTTTTCATCGTCCACCTCCGGAGAACAGACCACCATCACGGGACTGCTGTTGCATAAAGTCCGCTGCTGCTTTTTTCCCGAGGTCATAAACCACCTTCAGGGCAGCCGGACCTATCTGCCCGTTCGTGCCATCGTTATTGATCTCGATGTTGTACTGCGGGGCAAACATCGCCATACCTGAACCACCAATATCCGCCACAACCCCCAGCTTACCGTCAGCACCACGACGCAGAGGCAGAATGGCTTCAGGCCCAGCTTCCCCCATCACACCTGCACCTTTTGCAAAAGCAAAAAACGTCGGACGGTTAACCACCGTGCCACTGTAGCGACTCAAATCAGCAGACTGATAAACACCACCATCAGCATTGGGCGTCACACTGGCAGTTGCTGCACTCCCCCAGCCAAACGCCGAACCAATCCCCTTAACTGCCTGCATCATGGACATCTGGGCCATGATTTTTGCCAGATCAGAAAGGAGCGAGGCGGTAAAAGATTTGAAGTTCAGTTTTCCGGTAGTACAGAACGTTGCCAGTGCATTACCTGCACTGTTAAATGCCGCTGTAAGCATCTGCTCAGCAGTGCCTGCCGCATTATCCGCATCTGCCGTGAAATTCTGAAACGCCCGCATAGCACCGTTTTTCCAGTTACCCTGAGCAATTTCAAGCTGTTGCCAGTAACGGCGATTCTCATTCAGTTGTCGGTTCAGGCTCTCCGTCAGCGCCTGCTCGGCCTTTCTGTAGTCATCCGTGTTATATGTCCCTTTCTGCTCACTATCCCGCCTCAACTGCTCCAGCTGTTGCTGGTATTTCTGGCGAAGACTCAGTTGTACCTGATATCGCTGCCGCTGCTGATCACCCATACCCACCGTGGCGATATCCAGGTCATGTTGCTGACGCTGAGCGCGCTCTTCTTCAGCCAGTTGACTGGTCAGCTGAATTGTTTTTTTCTTCAGCTCGTTGAGTGCCGTCTGTTTCTGAAGCTCCTGCTGTTTTACATCCAGCAGCGTCAGTGCCTGAATCAGTTCATCTTTACGGGCCAGCACACTCTTTTCATCTGCCGTCAGTTTTTTCCCGTCCAGGTCGCTGATGCGCTGCTGCAGAGCCAGAAGCTGTTTATGCGCTTCTGTCATCTTTTCAGTGGCAATGCCTGCTGACTGTCTTGCAGCAGCAATCTGCCCTTCCACCTGTGCCTGTTGCTGACTGTACTGCAGCAATAACCGGGTGGCCTCATCATTACGGGTTTCGCGTGTTTTTTTCTTACCGGATGCCAGGGCTTTCTCGTAACGTTCATTTTCACGTTGTATCGCCGCATCCCTGACAGCCTGGTCGGCGTACTGCATGGCATTAATACGCGCAATTTCACGCTGATGTCGTGCTGCTTCCGTTTCATTCATCCGGTTCAGTGCAGCATTTTCAGCATTACGTCGTTTCTGTTGCTCCTGATAATTCCGCTCTGCCTGCTCTTTTGCATCCTGCAAATCCTTCTGGCGTTTTTTCTCCTGAAGATCGTTAAGACGCTGCTGATCGTATTCAACCTGAGAAGATGATGCCGTCCAGGGGAGTCTTTTCGCCCGCGACACTTTCTCCTGTAAAGCGGCAATCTGTTCATCCAGCGAGTCTTCACGACCAATATTCATGGCCGCATCCCAGAAACGACTCCACAAATCAGACAGATACTTCAGCGTACTGCCAAGCGCATTGAGGTTATTATCAATATCCGCAGTACGCCGACTGGTTTCCTCTGCCAGTGCAGACATGGCTATCCGTGCAGCATCACTGGACCGCCCCTGATCTCCAAGGACACGTATCTGCTCAAGCTGAGTGGCAGTAAGAAAATGCAGCTCATTGTCCAGAGCCTTCGCGGCATTTACAGGATCATCCTTCAGCCGCTTAAACTGATTTATGGTATCGCTGACCGACTGGCCAACCGATCGCTCCATCTGTGCGGCAGCTCTCGCCACCATACCGATATCGTTTCCACGAAATGCACCACTCCCCACCACCTGAGCCAGCGCACCGGCTGCAGCATGTTGCGTGATACCATTCCCGGAAATAGCACGACTGAGCGTCCACAGCTGCCCGGCAGTGACTCCGGCATAATGCCCCGTCAACGACAGCTGGCGGTTAAATTCTTCCCCCTCCTTCTGACCGTCATACCAGGCTTTACCCAGACCATAGACGGCCGCGGTAATACCGCCAATAACCCCGCCCAGCATCATGCCTTTCGGTGACATCAGTGTGTCTATCCATCCGGCACGGTTAGCCAGCGTTATCCCGGATCCCCTCAGCGCCCCTAAATTGCCGCGGGCCAGTTCACCTATCAGAACGCCTATCTCCTGGCGGGCCGCTGCACTTTTCAGACCCAGCGAATGCGTGGCTTTTCCTGCCCGCTCCATTTTGCGGATATACACTTCTGCAGCACTGCTTACCCCCAGCTGGGCTGCCTTGGCACGAAGCAACTCAGAAGATGAAAGATTCTGGCGGGTTGCCTGCTCTTTAAGCTGACGGATAAACGCCACTTTCTGTCGGGTAGCCTCTTCCTCAGCCTGTGTAAGAACACGGGTTTTCGCCGTAACCTCAGAAATCAGCGCCAGATAATCCTGCTGACCAATCCCGCCACTGTTTCTGGCCTGTCGGATCTGCTGCTGAATACGCTGTAATTCCTGCAGCCCCGCACTGGCCTGTTTCACACTGTCAATCTGACGATAAAACGCAGCAGCCGCTTTATCCTGAGCCTCCGCCAGAGCCATGGTCTGCGCCTGTTCCTCGCGCATTTTCTGGCTCAGTGCCTCCATGCGCTGGCGGGTTTTCTCCACCTCGCGGGCCATGCGTTCATGAGCCTGTGCGTTCTTCTCCACCGTCTGCGCATGGACGGATGCGGCTGTTGCAGCCGAAGAAGCCGCCTGCGTTGTCTGCCGGGCGGCCTGAGTCTGACGCTCCATAAAACGCTGCATACGGGCAGAAGACCGTTCTGCATCGCTGGCTGCACCATTCAGAAGGTTTTTGATACGGGGAATTTCATTTTTAAACTCTGCCGCATCAATCCCCAAATCAATGACCAGGTTGGCTATCTGGTCCATAACGCACACCTCCGGAAATACCTTCCCCAAGATGCATCAGTTCTTCGTCCGTTCGCTCCGGTATCCCGTTCTCTTCCGGTAAAAGGCTGAAATCAGCCACCGCAGCATCACTGCTGCCGGACACCATTCTCACGATCAATGCCTTCAGCGAGGCAAACTGCGCATCCATCCACACATCACTGAAGCTCTGCATCCGGAAATAATCGCCCCACTCACCAAGCTCAGTGGCCGACATTTCCGACAGCATCCGCCGCCAGTCTGCCCGCCGGAACTCCCGGGCAAGCCGCATGACAAACTGCATTTCCCGCGTCAGGACTTTTCCGGCGTCAGCACCTCATGCTCCAAATCCCCGGTATTCTCAATGGCCCCCATACCGCTCAGCGACAGAACCATCTCCGCCCCCGCACCCAGGGCATCATACGACCATGTTGTAATAACGGATGCGTAAAGCGTCTCAACATCCTGAGACTGTTCCGCATTCCACAGTGAGCGGGAAACCAGCCAGGCATTGATATCCATCCCCATCCGCAGAAAAGCAATCTGTCGTTCAGCCTCCGGCAGTTCTCCCTCCCCGGCATCAAACTTTGCCGTTCGCTGCTGAACAAACGTCAGATATTCAATTCTCTGCAGCCCGGACAGCTCACTGAGCACCACGGACTGTTTTTCATAATTAAACGTGTCCTGTTTCAGAAACATCATGTTCTCCACCTGCAAAAAAGCCCCGGATAACCGGGGCAAATGATGAGTATCGTCCTGTTAACCTGCTGCGCTGACAGCCACCGTAGCCACTGCCACAAAATCGCCGTCAGAAGTCATGCCCACAATGCTGACACTGCCCTGCTTCACGCCTTTCACCGTGGCCACAAGCCCGTTCAGGGTCACCGTGGCAGTCTGTGGATCTGTCGAATGCACACTGATCGCTTTGTCACTGGCTCCGTCAGGTTTTACTGTAAAGGTCAGCGTGGTGGTTGCTCCCACTTTTACACTGGCAGATGCCGGTGCCACTGTCAGTCCGGTAACGCTCACTGTTTCAGTGCCTTCCTCTGCCAGATACGGACGCCCCACACCGCTGATTTTCACTGTGCGGGTCATCACGTCTTTTGAGGCAATGGTTTTACCCAGTGCGCTCAGCCAGCCACGGAAAACATCAACAGTGCCGTTGGGATATTTGATACGAAACGCGCAGACTTCACCGGAGTCGAACAACTGAACCAGTTTTTTCTGCCCGCTGTCACCCGGACGCCAGGCCAGCGTCGCCGAAGTATCACCGACGGATTTCTGCCCCTGGGTTGTCGTTTTCCAGTCTGCATCTTCATCATCGAGATAAGTGTCATCTTCTGCATCAGCGGTCATTTCGCCAGGTTGCAGATCCTTCACCATCGCAAGACGCAGCCAGTCAGTGTCCGACAGAGGATTCGCAAACGCATCGCCGTTGCCGGTGTACATCCAGAACGTCGTCCCCGCACCTTTCGTCTTTGCCAGTGGATTTGGTGTGGTCATTACCACCTCCTTAATTCGTGTACGTGATCTGGTACGTGATTTCCGCCATCGCCCAGGTGGCCATCTCATTATCACGTTGATAGTTAAAACCGAGTGGGATCAGGGTGTCGATGAGTCCGGAAAGTGCCGGTACATCATTCAGGGCAGGAAAAATGGTGCTCTCCATCCACATATCCAGCTCTGAATCCGGTGCCTGTGCCCGGATGAAGACGGCAATATGCAGAACAGCCTGCCAGTCATCTTCATCTGTCATTTTTCCGGTGTACTGAGCATCACTCAGCCACACCGCCACGGCAGGCAGTTCCTGCGCATCAACAAATGCCGGAAGCCCGTCAAAAAACGTGGCGCTGTCTCCACACTGTTCCCGAAGGCGTGCCAGTACGACCTGGCGGATTTGTGTATGTCGGTTCATCGGGTCAGCCATAATCTCAGTTGTTGTTTCAGTGCATACCCCAGCTGTTTCGGCATTTCCGCAGCAATGATGCGGTCGCGGGCATCTTCAAATGCCTGTGTCAGCGGTCCGGACAGCGGGATTTTCACCACATCAATGGGGTAACGATTTTTGCCATCAATACGCCGCATCACATGCCAGCGACCATTCGCCAGTTGCTGAATAAACGCATCCCGGAAAAGATATTTACCCACCTTCAGCACACTTCCACGGTACTGCAGTTTTCCACCACGCCGGGCCAGTCTGACCCGGGCTGTCCCCAGCTTAATGGCGGGCAGATTGCCCCGGTTAATGCGGATCCTGGCCGTCATTTTTCCTGACGGACTGGCTTTAAACACCCGGACACGCTGACGTACCAGTTTCAGGGGGATCCCTTTCACCTGGTTATCTCCCGCAACGGTATTCCCGGCAACCTGCCGGGTGGCAACCGAGACCGCTTTCTGTGCCACACGGTTTATCGCCCATGCGCTGGCCTGTGGCACCATACGGGTATCAAGACTGTTCAGATTGCGGATGGCGTTTTCAAGGCCTTTCATAATATCGTCCTGTACTGATATCACCCCGGGAACTGTCACACCGTTGCAGGCGGATATAACAGCATCCCCCGTCGTCCGGAGTAATGCGATCCACCCGAAAAAGATCCCCGCCAACCTCCAGCGTATCCAGACGGCGTAGCCCCGTAATATCTGCTGTTTTCACAAACAAAGACGGTGAAGAATCTTCAAACCGTACACCTCCGGCAACGAACGAAATTTTTTCAGGATCATCAAAAACACCCCTGAGTGTTTTTCCTTCAAGCTGACCGGACGTAATTACCGTCGTAATCCCCATATGACAAAGAATGACCGCGTCAGCCATGGCGACGGCGGCATCAAACGGATTATCGAAATCTGCCACCTTTCCCCCCCCCACATTCAACACATTTTCACGAGGCCACTTTCTGCCATGCTGGCTGCCACCACAGCAGATACACGAAACACGTCTCCCGGACGTACAAATGCCACGGGGTTATCCCGTGTGGCGTGAAGTGCATTGACATGTAACATCACCACAGCTTTGACCATGACCATATCCACAGAATTTCGGTTCTCACTCTCCCCACGTTCGGATCGTGTTTCGTTTTTTTGTTGTGGTTCTTCATTATCCTTATACAGGCCGTCTGAACTATCACTTAATTCTTCTTCCCACTCCGCCAGGCGTTGTTCAAGATCAGCTTTAGAGCCTGAAATATCGGCATCGCGCCCGAGTACTGCCGCCAGATCCTGAAGACGCGCTGTTATTTCTTCTTTTGTCATCACATCTCTCCTGTGCGATAAAGAAAAAGGCGGGAATATCCCGCCTGACCTTATTTCACCTGAACCACCACAAACGCGTCCGGATCCGGCAACACCATCAACGGCGCAGACTGCGTCATGGTATATTCGCACCCCGGGTCCCCCACCTCTAACCAGTGTTTCGGATAACGAATTGCAGAGGTAATCCCTTCACTCAGCGCCTGGTTATCCTGGATTGCGCCATAACAACGGACACCCTCCACCTGAGTGTTTCCAAGAATCAGTGTGCCTTCCGGCAGATAACGCTGCTCATCGCCGTTTTCATCAACATACGTTGTTTTCGCCACCATGATGGCCAGATCACCGTAATAACCTTTAAAAGAAACCACGGACCCCAAATCTTTCAGCGCGGTTTCCAGTTCAGATTTTGAGCCACGGCGGGTATCCAGTTTTTCACGAAACAGTTTAAAACCGTTCAGCATACGCCAGACAGTACCGTCCATAATCGCAATATTGATGGTACCGGAAGCGAAATCGCAGTACGCATCCAGATCATGCGTTGGATCAAAGGTGTCAGCATTCTGCTGTGACCATTCGCGTCCGCTAGCCTGCGTAATGTTATTGGCGGCAGAACGCCCAAAATCCACTTCCACCGTCTCAAACTGTTCACCGCTCATGGTGTACTTACCCTGCAGAACAGCGCTGACCGCCTGCATTTCTTCCACCTGCACAATCGCCTGTTCTTCCTGTTTCAGGTTGTCAGTCAGAATACGCAGGCGACGGTAGGCCGGGTCATTAAGACGGGCCGGATCTTCCCCCGGAAGACGCTCCACCGCCTGCTGATAATCCAGCCGGTGTTTTGGTTTAACATAGCCGGGGCGTAACACGCGGGTTTCACCACCACGACTGCGCAGTACCTTACCTGACACAACCGGAGACACATATGCCGCAACCGGTGTTTTTCCGGTGATTTTATCCAGCATCACTTCCTGAGTATGGAAAGTGACCGTACGACGAAAAAACAGCTCCAGAAACAGCGCACGGAATTTCACTTTCTGCTCGGTGTAGCCGAGCAACTGACGCGTGGTAAATAACCCCATAATTGACTTTCCTTTAAAAACACAAACGGGCCGCATCGCGACCCGTTTTTCAGTTAATCACTTCACCATCAGGCGTGGCTGATGGCACTTCCCACAAATGCGTTGGCTTTTTTCACCGCATCCACAGAGTCAGGCCAGACCAGCGACTCAGTGGCAAACGTACCGCTTTTGTAGTACGTCAGTGCGAGCTCGGTCCCGGCCAGCGCCAGTGCCAGCACCCCCACAGCCGTTCCGGCTTTCTGACCATCCCATGCCACCAGTTTTCCGCTGGCGTCATCCAGCATCAGTGGCGTCAGTGAAGGCGTGGCAACACTGATACCACTGGTACCTGTTGCGGTATACACCGGATCGCTTCCGGCAAAAATGCGCCTGTCCGCGCGCTTTTCTGTGGTGGTTTTAATCATTTTCAGTCTCCTGATTTATCTGAATCACGGATAACGCTTACGGCATACTCATCAGCAGATCTTCTTCTCCGTGCCCGGCAGTTCCGCCTCCGGAAACCGCACTGGCAGCATGCTGTGCCATAAAGCGATCAAAAAGTGCTTCCTGTGACGGTTGCGATGCCGCCGGTGCGGCTGCCAGCAACGTTTTCGCCTGCGCCACCGTCATTCCCGGTTGTTCTGCCAGTGCCTGTGCAAGTTGCTTGCGCCCTTTCGCCTCCGGCAGCGCCATAATCTGATCGCCGACACTTGCAGAACCGGCAACCGGTGCCGCCGCCAGTAACGTTTTTGCCTGGTCAACGGTCATTCCCGGCTGTTCAGCCAGCGCCTGCGCGAGTTGTTCACGCCCTTTAGCTTCCGGCAACGCCATAATCTGATCGCCTGCGCCTGCAGCACTGGCAGCAGGGGCTGCCGCCAGAAACGCTTTCGCCTGCTCCACCGTCATCCCAGGTTGACCTGCCAGCATCTGTGCCAGTTGCTCACGCCCCTTTGCTTCCGGCAGCGCCATAATCTGATCACCCGTGCTGTCAGTACCGGCAACCGGCGCAGCTGCAAGCAACGTTTTCGCCTGCTCAACCGTCATTCCAGGCTGACCTGCCAGCATTTGCGCCAGTTGCTCGCGCCCTTTCGCCTCCTGACAATTCAGGATCCCCATCACGCGCTGATTTTCCTGGGCCACCGCTTCAGCAACGGTGAGATTTTTAACAGTCATTGCATTCTCCTTCGTAACAGAGTCATTCAGTGCAGAAACCATCACTTCAACGGCATCTGCAGCATTAATCAGTTGATCAGCCAGACCTGCATCAATGCCTGCCTGACCGTCATAAACGGCAGCCTCGGTATTCATCACCGCCTCTGAACTCAGCCCCGTATAAAGCGCCACCTTGTCGACAAACATCCGGCGGGCCTCATCAATACGGCGCTGAAAATCTGCACGCACACCTGCCGGCAATGCCTGAATACTGTTGCCGTCAACCTTGTGCCGCCCGGAGTAAATCAGCGTGATGTCCACCCCTTCCTGTGCCAGTTGTTTCTCGTAACTGGTGTGCGCCATCATCACACCAATCGAACCAATTTTTGCCGTCTGCGTGACCAGCCGACGCGTACAGGCTGCCGCCAGCAACATGGCGGCTGAACAGGCCATGTCATTGCACAGCGCCCACACGGGCTTCTGTTCCCGCAGGCGGTAAATCATGTCAGCACAGTCAAACGCCCCGGCAGCCTGACCGCCCGGGCTGTCGATATCCAGCAAAATGCCGCGCACATCCGGATCATTCACCGCCATCTGAAGACGGGCCGTCAGGCCGTCATAACCTGTCATGCCGGAGTAAGGGCGCAGGGTACCCAGTTTATGCACCAGCGTGCCGCTCACCGGCAGAATGGCGATGCCATTCTTCACCTGGTAACTCTTTGCCGGACGCTGACCACCCGCCATATAGTCAGTCACAGCCAGTTGCATACCATCAGCATCAAGCTGAACAGCCTGCTGAGGAACAGCAAGGCTGTCGGCCCCTATCTCCTTACCCAGCGCGCAAAAGAAAACCCGCGCATAGGCGGGTTCCAGTAAAAGCGGCTCATTAAATGCCATGGCGGCAATATGCGATAAATTACGACGCATCGCCTTTTCCTCCCGTTGTCTGTCGGATCTGCTGCTGAAACGTATCCTTTATCCAGATGGGGCGGGGAAGACCGGCAGCCTGTCGCTCCTGGCTTTCACGCAGTTGCTGGCGGAAAATCTCCTGATAGTCATCTCCCATCAGGGCCAGCTCCTTCTCGTACGTACTCAGGCCACCTTCAATACGCATCACCGCCTCCTGCACCTCCTTAAGGCCATCAATCGCCATGCGGCCGGCACCAATCCACTCGGCACGACACCACCCGGAACGGGCCTCCCAGAATGAGAAACGGGATTCCGGCGGGCGGATCACACCGCGAATAAGGGCTTCCTCCAGCCAGCAGGCAAACATCTGTGACGCCAGTCGGCTGGCCACAAATTTTCGTTTCCCCATAAAATACCGCCACGACTCATTGGCGGATGCCCTGGCACTGGAATAACTGACCTGTGAATAATCACGGGAAAGCTGCTCATAGGACACGCCCAGTCCGGCAGCAATGTAACGTAACAGCGCCTTTTCCAGTTCAGAGAAACCATTATCCGCATTCTGTGCTGTCTGCAGATTCAGTGAATCCCCCGGATAAAGATGCGGAATACGAACCCCACCCATCTTTACCGTATTGGTGGCGTAATAGCGCGCATAGCCTTTCATGATGGTGTTCAGGGGATTTTTACCGCCATTTCCCACCCCGGCGATATATTCAAATGCTTTTTCCGAATCCAGTGTGGATTCAATCGTCGCGGCATACATCGCCCGCACCACCGCCGACTGCAGTTGCGTGGCCTGCAGTGTGTCGAGCATCTTGAGGCGCTCCATCACGGAATAAAACTGGTTGGCCCCGCGCGTCTGTCCGTCCTCCTGTGGCTGAAACACATGGATCATTCCCGGCCGCCCGGAGGGCAGCGTCGCCGCAATCCGTGTCCAGTTGCTGACACCGTAGCCAGGCCAGTCATCGTTCTGAACATGATAAGCCATCGCCTTTCCGTAACGGTTGATTTCCACTCCGGCACGCATAAAACGATCGCCGATGCCATAACCGGGCGTGCTGACGCGCTTCGGACTGATGGTCTTGAATTTTGTTCTGAATAATGACGTGGATTCCGTATCCCATACGGGCTGGACAAAAATTTCACCGTTAAACGTATGAACGCCCACCCCTTCACGAATAAATTCGGTAAACGAACGACGTCCCTCCACATCCATCGAACCAAACACAGGATCGCAATATTCCATCCACGCCGCCTCCACATCTTCAATAAAGGCATGCGAATCAGCTTCCGACATCCCCAGCCAGCGCCAGTTGGGTCGGTAGCTCAGGCGAAACATGTGGCCGACGATATGGTCTTTATGAATTTCCACAGCATTTGCGGCAATACCGTTGTTACGGACCAGATCATCCGCACGGGCGTTACCCAGCTGAATGGAAGGTAAGAGCGCCACGTCGGCACTTTCCGGTGCAGGCAGCCATTCTGCCATTTGCCCACCGAACCCGGAACCACCACCAGAATATCCCATGCCTTGCCGTAAAGGCTGCCCATGAATATCCACCAGTTCCCCGTTCACAGCCCCACTCCTGCCGGACCACGACGCCGTCCGGATACACCCAGCGCACTTTCCAGCTTTTCAATATACTGACGCAGTTCACCAATTGTCGCCCGCGAATACTGAACCTGACGCCCGTCCTTGCTGACGGAAACCACAGCACGTCCGATCATCAGTTCATGTAACGCCCGACGGGCATCACAAAGCATTTCATGCGTATAAATCATCACTTATCCTCCACTCAGAGCAGCTGCGATTTCTTCAATAGTCATTTCATCGTCGTCCTGTTCATCTCTTCTGGCGCGGGCCAGTGCATCCAGATCCAGTTGCCACCGCTGAACGGAAATGCGCAGCGCTGCATAGGCATACACCAGACAGTCCAGGGCTTCATTACGCCGTTTTCTGGCATCCCACTGGAGTTTCACCCGCCCGTTCACAACTTTTTCAACCAGCTCTTCTGCCACGAGTTGTTTAGCTTCAACATCAGAAAAAATGTCCGGGTTATCCAGAAAACGGAAGGTATACGGTGCTACTTCACTGGCAGATACCACCGGCAGGGCAAAACGCGCATACAGCATTTCCTTGACGGTATCGGAACCCACCTCACACAAAAACACCCCACGCTGGTTTCGCTTTTTTGGCATGGTGATCACCGGCTTGCCGTACACCGACGCCCCTTTGATGGGGAGCACAAAAAAAGTGCCGTGTTTTCTGGATCGCTGATACACAATGTCCTGGTCAATACCACCGGTATCCCAGCAGACGCGGGAAATGGAAATTTCAGTGCCATCTGCATGACGGTATTTTTTCCGGATCACGGCATCAACGCGTTTAAGGGTGTCCTCATCTTCCGGTCTCCCCATGATGATCTGCTTGTCAATCAGAAAAGCTTCTTCGCCAGGAGCCCAGCCCCAGACATAAATCTCATAACGGTTTTTCTGAGAGTCGATCCCTGCGGTCAGGTAAACCACCCGCAGGGGAACCTGCGCATCATAGTGGCAGACTTTTTCCAGCAACAACTCAAAGCTCAGTTTTTCTGCCACAGCCTCTTCATAAGGCTCCCCCAGCGTGGTGTTAATGAACGTCTTGACGCCATTCGGATCCTTCAGTGCATCAAGCCAGTCATAAACAATCTGTACCCAGGTGGTGAACGGGCTGTATGCCGTCCAGATGTGGTACGAGATTGAGCGCGGTGGCGGGATTTCCTCATCACCGGCGCTGTAAAATGTCAGACCGTCACGCGTCCACATCCCGGTATTGTCACAAATCCACCGCCCGTCGGTCTGGTCAAGTTCCGACTGCCGGATCACACAGCCATTATGTTCACACAGGTAATACACCGTTTCCGGTTTACCCTTCTCCCATTTCAGGCCAAACGGCGTCGCATCATCGCCAAACTTCAGATACTGGGCTTCACCACAATGAGGGCAAGGGACATAAAATCGCATGAAATGCGCAGATTCATTCGCGGCTTTTTCAATCTGGCAAAAACCTTTAATTTTGGGCGTTGAGCCGCGTATGGATTTAGGCCATACCGAACCTTCGATACGCTTATCGCCAAGCAGGGTTGGTGAACCTTCTTTTTCCACATCCGGTTCAAACGAGGAGAGTTCGTCATAGCAGACCACATCCACAGATTTTTCACGGTAGTTTTTGGCAGCAGCTCCGCCCAGACACCAGAATCCCACACCGGAGGAGAAACGTTTCAGGGTAAGCGTGTTGTCCCGATGTTTTCTGCCAAACCACGGAGCCAGCTCCAGTAATACAGGAACGTCTCTTATCGTTGGTTCGACATGGGATTTCATAAAATCTTCTGCCGCAGAATCTGTCGGCTGAAAAAGCAGGCTGTTACGGGATTTGTGTTCAATAAAATAAGCCTCCACCCCCAACAGCATTTTGGTGTAACCAACACGCGCCGATTTAATCAGATTAACGGTGCGGATCCGGTCATTCCCCATGCTGTTCATGATGGCAACCTGAAACGGCAGTGTTTCCCATTGCCCGGGAGTATATGAAGACTCTTTTGGCAGATAATAATACTGATCAGCCCACTGAACTGTCGTCAGTGGTACCGGAATATTGAGAGATACAAGCCCTGTTGCTATCGCACCGGCTGCATTAGCTGCCTTCTGTGCGTCTGAAATCATCAATCCACCCGCCTACGTTCTCACCAGCTTTAGCTGCAACGTTGGAGGCTTTTGCGATTTCAGTTTTCACCACATCAAGGTGTGACGGTGAAATATCCGGATATTTACGCTGTAATGTCAGCGGCACACGTACAAGTATCCCCGAAATCTCCTGTGCCACACGTTGCAGAATGAAGGTAAACAATTCCGTTTCCAGTACCAGCCCTTCTTCGCGGGCATTCTTCAGTTCCTGTGCATCAGCCTGTGCTTTTGTGAGTCGGTAGCGTTCATAATCAATGGTGCCGGGTTGTAAATCTGATTCCGCAGCCGCACGCAAATCCTCGGTCTCTTTGCGGAGTTTTTCGTTTTCAATATCGGCTTCGCGTTGCGCATACCACTGAATTGCCATGGAGGTATCAAATACAGATTCAACGCCCTTACCACCTCCGGAGACGCAAGGGAGTCCCTGAGACTGCCAGCGTTCAATCGTTCGCGGATCCACGTTGAAAATTTCGGCAAGTTTCTTTTTGTTAACCTTCATGAAACAGTCTCACAACAAACACAGGGTCCGACATGAAAGTGCCCGAAAATGACTTTTTTAGGCGTTTTCATGTCGGACCTTTTACGGATTCGATATTAGAAAAAACAAATAGTTATGTTCGAGAAGTACCGACATGATTTTCCCCGGAAAATTTTCATAAATAGCGAAAACCCGCGCGCCTTCCGCCCCGTGGCAGGCCACCCCACCGGAAGGACCCGCACAAATGAGAGCTTTTATCATTAACATTTACAGATAAGATGACGTACATCATTGAAACGCCATTCAGCCATATACCGGCAGCATTCGTAGTTGCACTCCGTAACCCTGCGACTAAGGTTGAAAGCATGGCCATCTTTTTGCCACCGGCAAATCTTCAATGGATTTCCCCTGCCGGTTTTTTATTTCTCACATTATCGCAGCCACTCAGTGTGAAGGGCTGCTGTAATGCCGCAATCTTTTTTAACATGAAAAAGGCCGCAGAGCGGCCTTTATGGTTTATTGACAATTGATTAAGACGTGTGGCACTTATTGGCACACCAATAGCAACCATTCACCCGGGAATATCCTTTGGCCTTTGCCTCTGTTACCGCCGAAGAACAATCACTATAGTAACCAAGGTAATCGCGGTTAGCTACAGCAGGAAGATATGAACATTCCTCAGCATGCACCTCATGATCGCCATTGCTCTGAGCATTTTTGTTCACGTAATAGTGTTTAAAAACCATTGTATAACTCCATGTTGACGCTGATATTCAGCATTAACATGCTATATCACCAATTACACAAACATAAGCTTGTTATTTCAATTAGTTGATAACGATCACCACTGAACTTTGGACTTGCGAAATTCAAATGTTTTTCTGACTATTATTGGGCCGATAAACAGATATTATTTGAGCGTTTTGGTTCATTACATAAGCAATATCTCCATCTTTCAGAATGACTTTCCCATCCTTTCCCGATACGGCAATACTCCGCTGCTCTGGATGATAGCCAATGCTACGCCCGCAATGGAGCTCTTCCCCACCATTTTGAGACATGACTTTTACAGTTAACATTTTTCTGCTCCTATTTAGATGCCCTTTCCATCCGGGCCACTGTTCAAAGTAAATTTAGATTCAACAATATTCTGCTCTTACAGGCGATCAGTTCTGCATACACTGCCTGGCACTTTCGACAATTTCGCAGACCTGCGAGGCCGTATCGAAAAGCTGGCGCACCTTATCCAGGCTAACGCATCCCACCAGGAAAAAAGGCACCAGTATCGCTACCAGTGCCCATTTCGCCGCCGTTCGCGGCATTCTGTGTGTCCAGTGTTTTCGGCTCATAAACCACCTGGTTATTAGCGCTTCAACTGAAAGTGAGGCCCGTCTTTCAGTGTTTTCCAGTCCCCGCCCCATTCGATGGCAGTTCCCAGCTCTGCGGCAGCCTGCTTAAATGCCTGCGCGATTTTCTCGTACAGAGGCCAGTCCCATGACACCTGGCTACCAATGTAGGCCACAACATCCACCGCATCACCGGTCAGGTGGCGGCTGTTCATGGTCTGGCTTTTCCCTTCCGCGACCAGCTGCTTCTGGCGATACTTACTGCGCAGGCCTTCCGTAATACCGAAGTCAACCTCCGTCAGCTCCAGCGCACGGCGAACAACAGCAACCAGCTGTGGTTTGACGCCCTCCAGATTTTTCTCACTTCGACGACTGAATCTGAATTTACCGGGCATACTCACCTCCGTAATGAAAGGATTTTTGAAACGTTCCCGCGTGCACGTATCACCAGCACGCAGAACAGCAGATTAAGCCCCACCGCCAGCCAGTTCGCCGCTAACGGGCGACCGCACAGATAACTGAGTGGTGCAAAGGCATACAGCAGCATCAGCAGCCAGGCCAGCCATGACATCAGCGGCTTATGTCTGGAATCGCGACGACGATAAAAAAAGAGCGTCAGCACGATAACCGTGCATAACGCCACATTCAGCAATCCGGGAAGGTTACTTAACATTGCCGCCACCTCCGCCCCGCAGGCGGGAGAACACACCGGACACCAGCGATGCAATATCCTGCTGGTGGATGAACGACAGAACCTTCACCGACACCACCGATACCAGCACCGCACACAGCGCATCTGCCGATGTACCGTCATACCCTGTTTTTGATGCAATCCAGGCTGACAGCACACGCGCTCCCAGCACGCCGACAATAAACGACACCAGAAAATGCGCCACCACACGCCAGACTGAAAGCGCCTGCGGCATCGTTGCCACAAATAACGCCCCGGCGAACGCACCAAACACAATCCCGAAATCCGTTCCGGTAAACAGCCCGTACACCGTCGCCCCACCGAGCGCCGCAGCCGTGCCGGAACCGGATAAGGGTTCAGACATACGTTTTTCTCCTGTAAATAAAAAAGGGCCGCCAGCGGCCCGTAAAAACACCCCGTCAAAGGCACCCGCAGATGCCTTTTGCGCGGCGTTATTTGATGTGATATGCGCCGGGTGTGGCGAGGATATGAAAAAGGCCCGCCGTAGCGAGCCATGAAAAAAAAATGAATAAAAAAAACCGCCTGGTGCGGCGGTTAAGGATGTATTTCCAGGTTTTGCTTAGTACGCGATTAATCTCAACGTTATTCTGAGCGATGCTTACAACATCGGAATGATGCATCACCGACCCTGCCAGGAAATACAAAATCTCCACCGATAATGCACCATTCTGCTGTCGTAAAAAAATCAGCACTGAGGCTACACCTGGCCTCAAATTATAGCCAGAGAACAGAATGCTTTTTCAAAACAACCTGCTCCCACGTAATAAAAAATACACCAGTGCCGCAATACAATAAGGCTTGTTGCAAATGCTGGAGCGGGTAGCGGGAATCGAACCCGCATCATCAGCTTGGAAGGCTGAGGTAATAGCCATTATACGATACCCGCATATGGTGCCGACTACCGGAATCGAACTGGTGACCTACTGATTACAAGTCAGTTGCTCTGCCTGCTGAGCTAAGTCGGCACTGGACCGCCACCGGGGACTCGAACCTCGCACACTCAACTTAAAGGGTTGACGCTCTTTCCTGATGAACTGGTGACAGTTGGTGGCCCTTGCTGGATTTGAACCAGCGACCTGGCGATTATGAGTCGCTCGCTCTCACCACTGAGCTAAAGGGCCGGGAGCAGAATAATAATGGTGCGTAATTAATTCTGCAATCTCATCCGTTTCAAACGATTAAATCCTGAACTTCCCTGACTGTCTGTTCAAAACGTCCTGTCTCCAGCTCAACACCAATCGCACAACGCCCCAGTGCCATCGCCGCTTTTACCGTTGAACCTGAACCCATAAAAAAATCTGCAACCAGGTCTCCCGGACGACTGCTCGCGTTGATTATCTGCTGCAGCATTTCTGCCGGTTTTTCGCACGGATGTTTCCCTGGATAGTACTGCACCGGTTTATGCGTCCAGACATCGGTGTACGGAACCTGCGCCGTCACACCGAAATACCGCCGCAAATTTTTATATTCACTCAGCAATTCCGTATACTGCCGGTTCAGCTCACTGTATGTGCTGACCAGCTGGTGGTGTGGTTTTTCCAGTTCCCCGCGCTGATGTTTTTCTGCCGCAACACGCGCAAACAACGCCTGCAATTTGTTGTAATCACCCTCGTTCGGTAACTGCCACTGACTGGTACCAAACCAGTGCGAAGCCATGTTTTTCTTTCCGGTGGCTTCCGCTATCTGTTTTGACGTTATTCCCAGTGATTTACGCGCATCACGAAAGTAAGAAATCAGCGGGGCCATGACGTGCTGTTTTAGCTCGCGCCCCTGTGCCACATAGCCATCATCTTTCGGGCGATACGGTCCCTGATAATGTTCTGCAAACAGAATGCGCTCTGTTGCCGGAAAATACGCCCGCAGACTTTCCTTATTGCACCCGTTCCAGCGTCCGGACGGCTTCGCCCAGATAATGTGGTTCAGCACATTAAAGCGCTCACGCATCATGATTTCGGTGTCAGATGCCAGGCGATGACCACAGAACAGGTAAAGACTTCCGGCAGGCTTCAGTACCCGCCAGAACTGCGCCAGACACTGGTCCAGCCATTTCAGGTAATCATCGTCGCCCTCCCACTGGTTATCCCAGCCCTCGGGCTTCACTTTAAAGTATGGCGGGTCTGTGACTATCAGATCGACAGAGTTTTCCGGTAAGGTCTGGATAAATTTCAGGCAATCAGCGTTGATTAACTCACAACTGGATATTTTTACAGTATTAGTCATAGATCAATAAGCACTTCTCTGATAGGCTCATACTGCTTTTGCGCAAAGCAGATGGGCCTGAGGTTTGCTTGTGACCCCAACGCATGAGCAGATGGCTGGCAGGTGCCGCTAACACCCACCAGCCGCCCATTACCACAAATTAAAAAGCCTTCACTGCAGAAGGCGTCTGTAACAACCGAACTGATAATCTGCCAGACCCGCCATAACAAGCTGGGTCAGGATTAACTGGCAGCGTTCGCGTGAAAGGTAAGTATTCTGCGCAATTTCCCCGACGGTCGCCGGTTCGGTGACGCTTAATTCATTAAACACCACTCTGGCGGTTTCGGTCATATCCTGCTGTTTTAGCATGTCTTTTTCCCTTTTCTGGTTAACGTGACATACCAATAACTCTTGTCTAAAAAGCCAGCAAGCTGAAAGACCGGTATTCGCAACCACCAGCGCGTTTAACGTACTGCATCAATTTTCGAGCATAAAAAGACCGCCTGAGGGCAGCCTTTTTACATTAAAATTAAGTTTTCTTTAACTATGTTGTATGTGAAATTAGCATTCCCTACTGAGTTTATACAACTAATCTGACGTCACACGCACCATTATACTTACTAAAGAAAAGTCATCATCAGGTCCGGCTCTCTCTATACGACGCAAAATGCCATTAGAAAACTTCTGACTATTACTCATCGTATTTGATGTAAATCTGGGGCGTTTTTCCCAAACGTTATGAACCCCATCAGACATGATACACAGATGATATACCCCGTTAATACTAGGTAAATCTTTCCATGTGATAAAATCACAGTCGTATTCCATATCAACATTTGAGGCTATAGCCGTCGTTAAGATATTTTTGCCCGGTTTATCCTTCAAATCTCTGGGTTTAAAAATATTCTGATCAATTAGCATCTGATGCCTGGTATCGTCCTTCGTCAATTGGTATGCTTTCTTCTCTCCAATGCAATACAAACGACAATCACCAATATGACCAATAATAATTCCGCTATCACAAACATAACAAAACGTAAGTGTAGTAGCAGCTTTATCGAACTCATCATTAACATCAGCTAACGACATAACCTTTCGCTTAACTTCATCAAATACATCCGGAACTGTGTCAAAAGATAAGCTTGTCAATGCTGAAAGTTCAGCAATTGCCATTGATGAAGCCTGACTGGCACCAGTGTATGAACCTACACCATCAGCTACGGCAAATAAGATGCCATCCCCTACAATTTTGGGAGGAAGCAATGAATCTTCGTTGACCCTACCTGGTTCTTTTGGATACGAGAATGATGAAGTCGCTATCAGCTGAATCATGACTCACTCCTTAAAAAAGAATGCACAAAATCAAACGCCACATCATCTATTGTCTGATATCTATCATCTTTATCCATCCTGGTACACTTCGCTATGATAGGCTTTATTTTTTTATCATCTAAATTTAAGTCCTCAATTAACCGCCCCACCGCATAAACATCAGTCTTAACTGAATACTCGGCATTATATAAAATCTCGGGAGCCATATATCTTGTACTTCCCATACGGGTACCGATCTCGGTCAATTTAGTGGTATCCCCTTCGGGATTTGTATCTTTTACCAGACCAAAATCAGACACCTTGTATGTTCCGTCGCTAAATCGCAAGACATTAAATGGTTTTATATCTCTGTGTAAATAGCCTTTCGCATGGATGTGAGCTACACCATCTAATACCATTTTCACTATTGAAATTTTTTGATCTGTTGTAAGAAGGTTGTTCGTTATTTCGTGCTCAAGATCACATTCTGCTTTATCCATAATGAACCATGGATTCTCGGCAAACAAATCGCACAAATAAATAGGAACAATATTGCTATGTACGCAATGTGATTGATACACGACCTCCCTTTTAAAACGCCTTCTAAACTGCTCTATTTGCGCCAAAAGCTCTGGTTTTTCGGGGGCTAAAACCTTTCTAGCATAATCCCCACATTCACCCTTGTTGAGGTTGTAAACCTTAACGTGTTCAACAAAGCCAAATGCACCCCTTCCAATCAACTGAATTCGTTTTATAAAGTAATTACCGTGCTGTTCTTCCATTAAGCTCACCGACCTAAATTGTAAGAATATCCATATCTTACAACTACAGATAAAAAGGTCCACAGAGTTAAGCAAAAAACCCGCATTTAAGCGGGTTTACACACTATACGGCAAAATATCACATTTACATAAAATGTATGCGATTTAATTGACTTTTGCAATATCTCGTCGTGAAAAGGTCGCTTTTTGTTGCGATCTCATTTTCACGGTGCAAATCAAGGATTCTGTATCGAGTTTCTTAAAAATGTCGCACATCTCACGCCAGTAGTTCGCATAATTATGGCTCCAGTTGTCAGGCTTAACTCCACACAGTCTGGCAAGTTCCTGTCGCTGGTAGACGTCACGCCCAGTAATCCTCCCCCTGACATCCTGCGCCGCCAGCCAGATTAATTTCTTCAGACGCTCAAGCGTTTTCCCTGTAATTTTTCTGGTGCCAAAATGCACCTGAAACTTATCCCACGCCCATTTCGCAATGACCACCTGATAATCCCAACTCGGATTTTCACTGTATACCCACAGCACCCACGCCTTCTGATGCTCTTCAAGAGACAGAACGGCGCGTCGCCATGATGATGTCGAAAACTCAACCGGACTGACCAGGGCAATTGATGAACCTTTCGCCAGCGATTGCTTTCCCGGGATTGGTGGATTATCCCGCGTTATCATTTTTCCAGTCACTTCATCGCGGTACCGGATTTTTTTACGCCTGTAACGCCCTGTATCGAACATGGCATTCTCTTGCCAGGCTTCAAGCTGACCTTTTGTTGCCCCACTCAAATCAGCGGTGGCGATAATGAGCTGCTCACGCACAAACTGTAAATACTGGTTATTCATGCGCACTCCAGTTCTGTGATTTTTATCCCCAGCCGCCCACCAGGAACGAGCTGACCGCGCACAATATTGATTTCATCAAACTGCTCGTCGTCTATGAGAAGTCCGGCATGCGTCAGCGCATCCAGTGGTGCTTTCAGGATATTGTCCAGGTCACGACGACGTTTATCCGGTGGCTCTGCAATAATCTTTATCACCAGCCGTCCGGACAGGTTTAATTTCAGTCGCTGCTGGCGAACAATAAGCGCCACATCACGGCGATAACGCTCACCGGCTTTTGATACAAAATATGTGCTGCCACGACGTCGCCAGTAAGTGTTCACCGTTGGCGGGTAAGGCAAAACAAATTCTATGCGTTCAGTCATTCATGCTTTCCACTTCAGGACACCCGAATTTCTCGCGTGCATTAAAAAACGAATCAGCAACAACAGCTGGCTGCCGTGTTTTTCTTCAAAATCTTTTACCCCGGCGTGTAGTTCGCTATGGCATTTACGGCACAGCGGAATAACAAACAAATCATCAGCCTTTGTTCCCATCCCTCCTAGTCCATGACCAATGATGTGATGCGGATCATCTGCCTGATTACCGCACGTCATGCATTTCTGCGTTTTTACCCAGCGCGTGTATACAGGCATCTCTTCCCGTTGTGGTTTCTGGCGCTGGAGATACTGAGCCGGTGACTCCGGATCAACGGCAATGCTGACCACCGTCTTTTCCTGTGGCGGGTTTTGCTGGTGGGCGTGAGGCAGTAGCGCAATATTTTTTGTGCGCTGCTTCAGCATGCTGGTGGCGGTCTGCTCTCCCGGCACGATGTCGCTCTCGCGGTATACTGAGCGAATTTTTTCCGCGCGTAATCCCAGCGAACGACGTAATACCGTCTCCGGTAGTGCGTCCGCTACGTTATTTATGGTTGCCCACCAGGATAATTCAGCCAGCGATAATTCCCGCTCCTGCGTGCCATTCATTGCGTGGCGGATGACATCAATCATCCATGCTGACAGGTTTTGGTGAGCAAGCTGCCCGAGTGATTCGGAAGTCTGGTCACGCAGCTGGTTGTCGCAGTGCCAGCACAACACCATCGCGCCGGTACCGTAACGATGTATGACGGTTTCACTGTGATGATAGTCACCATGAGGCCACTGGCAGGATTTAACGTGGCGTAACAGCCAGTCAGACAGTGCACCAGCACCACCAGCAGTACGAATCACCCGCTCATCGCTGAAAAATGGCAGTAATGATTTATCCTCCGCCAGCGGCTGGCGAACAGCAGGAACGACTCCGGACGGCAGACCGCGCATGCTTTTCGGTTCCGGCTCCACCAGAACTCGAGGGTTATGAAATACCTGCATGGATTCACGGCCCGGCTTAACGATCACCAGCCCGAGTTCCGGTACCAGAACAGGTCGAAGTAATACCCGCACGTTACCTCCAGATGCGTTGCTGGAATGTGCGGGACGGACGCGGTGGGCGTTCAGAGTAAGGAAGCCTGACGGAGATTATCCAGTGACGATAATCGAGGCTGAGGGCTTTCTTAATCTCGTATCCGTGTCTGCGGTAGCACTGAATTAGCCACTCGGCCTGTTCTTCAGTGCATGGGGGATGCTGGAGCCAGTCAGATTTGAAAGTGCGGGAACGCCGCCCGTGCCTGCTGGCAAAGACGGCAGAATCATCAGAATTGTGTAATTTGGTATCGTGCGCCATCGGTTGTCTCTGCTGGCGCAGCAGGTGCCAGTTGTTCAGGCTGGCGTGCGAATTGTAAACCAGAATGCCAGGAAAAAACAAAACCCGCCGAAGCGGGTATGCTAAAACAAACTGAAAGTAATATACCGGACTTGTAAAGGAACGATAGAATAATTATTGGATTAAACCCTGACTCAATCCAGATTTCATAGGCAACAACTACGGACTAATCATCACAGTCATGTTTGATAGGCTTAGTCCACATTGGGTGAGGGTTTACGGCGTTTTCACTAATAATTTATCGTCCAAGCTATACACTACTGCCCTGTTTTAACGAAGTTTTTAAAGGAAACAACTGCCTGATAGGGGTTTGGTTGACAGCCAAACATATTATCGCAAAAAGGCTTGATGAAAATTCTTGAGGATCCATCTTCATTTGGCATTTTACTCACTTGATAAGCGAGGAATGGACTATTTGGAGAGGGATTATAAGTGGAAATTAGCGTGTCTGTCGCCGTTTGAATTTTCCATGAGGAATTATTAGCCAACCAGAATTGCGCTCGTTTCCAATAAAAGTCACATTGCTTTTCATCATTACATGTTAGTGGCTTCATTGCTTCTGCTTTCAACGCTGGATCGACCTTTGCTGCACACCCTCCCAACATTACTGTTGCAATCATTACACCTGCGACTAAAACAAGTTTCTTCATATCCCTGTGAACCGCCCCGGAAATCCTGGAGACTAAACTCCCTGAGAAAGAGGTAAACAGGATGACTAAAAATACTCGTTTTTCCCCCGAAGTCCGTCAGCGGGCGATTCGTATGGTTCTGGAAAGTCAGGAT